>Ga0137415_10003155_pt1 | contig 16370 bp, 15 predicted proteins | sample CZODoug3_1_1_16f_FD_183082 | JGI IMG/M metagenome (GOLD analysis project Ga0137415, IMG submission 183082) | Vadose zone soil fungal communities from Angelo Coast Range Reserve, California, USA - CZODoug3_1_1_16fungal (Hybrid Assembly) | ecosystem: Environmental > Terrestrial > Soil > Vadose...
CTTGTGGTCAGCTATCGATACAGCTGTGACGCGAACTATTCCAACTGTGCAGACAAGGAGGAGTTCCACCTCGCGAAAGCCGTATGGTCTTGTGAAGTGGCAGCTTCCGCGCCTGGGCGAGCGGGACCTACAATCCTCCGGATAACGTGACCTAGTTTAACCAGGTTGTTTCCGAGCAGGCCACGCCGGTCACCGCCTGCTTCTGACGGAAGCTGGCCATCGACGATCGGGGGCCTAGGGTTTGGCGCAAGCGACGGTGGCAGGGGCACGGGCCAACCCGGAGGACTAACACCGAAAAATCCGGATTGGCACTTCTTCGTAATTGATCTCATCCCGGGATCAATTACGGCCATTTGGCGTTCCAGACAACCCATGGGGGGGTCCTCTTCATCCATGTGTCGTCCATGAGGCTCCAGCTTCATGGTGGAGTCTGAATGAGAGTCCATTCTGCCGACACCCCTCGTACGCGGTTGGAGCCCTCAAGGCCAAGCAAGACCCGTCATGGGTCTCAGCTCACACTCGATGTCGAGAGAAGAAGTGTCTTTTTAGTTGCGCGCATGGTTATAGCGGCGGCCCTCGTGTTAGGCGCGGTGGCGCAGGACAGTCGTCCCGGCTCAACGGACGCGCCCTCGGTGTCGACTCAACAACCCGCCTCCCCTGGTGCGGCCGGCGCAACTGTGGCCTCTCGGGACTCCACCTCGTCGCCGAAGCCGCAGCCTCAGTCTCAGACTGAAGAGGGACAATTTGTCTTCAGAAAGAAAGTTGAAGAAGTCATTCTGCACGCGGTCGTGGTCGATCCGCAGAACCACCTGATCTCGAACTTGAACGGCGATGCGTTCAGCATTTATGAGAACGGGAAGCTGCAGAGGATGACGTCATTTCGCCACGAGAATGTGCCCCTTGCGTTAGGCATTCTGATTGACAATTCAGGTTCGATGCGACCCAAACGGCAGAAAGTGAACGAGGCAGCCCTCAATCTCGTCCGCTCGAGCAACGCGCACGACGAAGTGTTCGTCGTGAACTTTGGGGAACAGTATTACCTCGACCAGGATTTCACGGACGATATCGCGAAGCTGAAAACCGCGCTGGACAAGGTCGAGACCTGGGGAAGCACCGCCCTCTACGACGCCATTGTGGCCTCCGCCGCTCATATAAGGCAGGACGCGAGAATTCAGAAGCGAGTTCTGCTGGTGGTAACCGACGGAAAAGACAATGCGAGCCAGGAATCTCTCGACGAAACCGTCCAGCAACTGCAACGGGAAGACGGGCCTGTGGTCTATGTAATTGCCTTCGTTGACGAAACGAAGGGCGCGAGTTCCACGATCCGCGCGCTTCGGGCGATCAGCCTGAACACTGGCGGAACCGCTTATTTCCCCAAGGACCTCAACCAGGTGGATGGCATCACGAAGAGCATTGCGTATGACATTCGAGACCAGTATGTGATCGGATACAAATCCTCGAATCCGATGGCTGGCCACGCGTATCACGCAATCGACGTTCAGGCCAGTGACGCCAACCGCAACAGGCTTCGGGTGCGAACGAGAACCGGTTACTACAGCGAGTCGGCCGCCGCATCCCAGTAAGTGTGGTCAGCCGCGTCCTTCCCCATCTCCATGTCGAGAAGAAGGGTTGACGCCTGCGCTGAGCCTGGAACCAAGAACGGCGGAGCCAGGGCGCCCATGGTGAGCAATTTTGATCAGCTTTCGGCAGGTCAAAATATTGACAATAAGGCTGGAGTTTGCCCATGCGCTCGCCCGTCTACTTGAAGCCGCAAAGCAAAGTTGTTCTTTGCATCGATGATGACCAAGACATGCTGGAGTGCGAAAAAGCATTCCTCGAGAGCTTTGGGTACACCGTTCTGACCGCAGCCAACGGCGACCAGGGAGTGGAACTGGCTTCCACCCAGGCGGTTGACATTGTAATCGTTGACTATTTCATGCCCGAGATGAACGGGCACGAGACGGCGGCCGAAGTGAGACGGATTAGGCCGCAAGCCCCAATCATCATGCTGTCCGGAGCAGTGAATGTTCCTGAGCAGGCCTTGGAGTCGATAGACGCTTTCATAGCTAAAGATCGTTTGGCCACCCAGTTGTTGCCCGCGATTGCGCAACTGCAGGAAAGTGGTCGACCGGGAGGCAGTCTCGCATTTAGCGATCATGGCGCCGATTTGGACGTGAAGACATGCAATTCCGCATCATCCGCGGATTGCCGCTGATGCTGGCATTGCGTACAGCTCTGGAGTAGACAGCACAACACTCGGCGCGGTCACCCACGATGGTGGATGTCGGCAGATCGCCGACCAACGACCTCAAACCGCTTCCACCTTCCTTCATGACCTTACCACCGCACCTGGCAATGCGATCCGACCGAACAACCTTAAATGGAAATTGCCACTCGCCGCAGCCACCGGACCGCTCCTTGGATTGAGACGATCACATCAACAGCTACATTCAGTTGTCCTCGTTTCTGAAGGTCGCGGGGATCAAACCTGGGCCCTGGGATCGAACTAGGGACGGCAGGGCTGATGTACTTGGTGGGTTGCTCCGGGCGCCGCTCATCCTATGCGGCAAACACGGGCTTCGCTGCTCTCGAAGCATGGGCGCCGCGACCTTGATCCCCTTAGGGTCAAAGCGGCCAACTGGGGAAGGGATGGCGAGAGGCAAGTCTGGCCTCCGATTTGGGCTCCAATTACGCGCCTGTGTCGAACCGCGCACGACGCCGCCTCTGATCGCACGGCGAGCGCACCCCAGAACGTGACGCGCATTGCTCCCATCGTCACCCTTGCGCCAGCTACCCGCGCAGCCAACCCATACGTCCTGCGCGGGGTCGCTCCTGGTTGCGTGCAGGCATTGGGCTGAGCACCTGCGAAAGCCAGCCCGGAAAGCACAATGGGACCGGGATGCGAGCATCGAGGGCTAATTGCTTCGGAGTGGGGATCGCTCTTTCGACCGCCTGTGGCGCCTGATCCCGAGCCTCACAACAGCGGGGACTGCGGCTGCTCCCCAAATGGAGAACAGAAGCAGGTACACATTGGCAAGGGAAAGACCGAGGTTCTCAAGAGACCACCGAACCACGAAAGCGCCGGTGATTCCGAAGAGAAAGTCGGCCCCTGTCCCGAATCCGTCTCCCTCTGTGATTTTGCCACTGGCCCAACCAGCCAGCCCTACGGCAAGTAACCAAATGGAATAGAACCTATCTGGCCTCGACCAAACCTACGGTTGTTGTGATCTTTGGTTTTGCGGACTTGGCAGGCAGATGACAGGCCCGAAGCGGAACCATACGGGAAGGGAAAAGCAGAGTCAGTTCAATATTGATCACCCGGCTACGGTGGCTGACCAAGGCCTTCTCTCCGGGCTTCACGCCACAAGTGGGACAAAGGACGGACAGTGCTGCTTGGCGCGCGGCCCGCCTATAGGGAGGCTCGTACATGAGTATTCAATGATGATCGGGGCCGCGTGGGATACCTGGGATTGCTCTCTCCCCGAGTAGGTCTTTGATCCGCCGCTGGTAGTCCAGAGGCACCGCTGAGGCATGCCGGGTGGCGCGCCGACGCGATTTGAAAAGGAGTTCCCGTCTGCTAATTTCCAAGGTTTGGCGCCTTTCATACCCAGGGAGGGCCACAAGGAGTGAACTTACATGGCGGTTGCTCTACCGGTTTCATCCCGGTTCCCCGGTAGGTTCTTCCCAATCTGCTCACGATTCATTTCCGTGTTTCCGCGGGGTAGCGTGCCCTCACGAGGACCCGCCAGTCGGTGGCGATGTTTCAAGTGTTCACTCAGACCGCCAGAGCTGCAACCGGGTCCGACTCCTCAGTGGACAACAGTCTCTGTGATGGACCTCTGAAGTAAATGGGCAAATTGTGCCGCGGCCACGGGCCGGCTGAACAGGTAGCCTTGTCCTTCCGCACAGTGCTGGGCCTGAAGGTATGCGCGCTGTGCCTGGGTTTCGATGCCCTCGGCAACTACCAGGTGCTGGAGGCTCTTTCCCATGCTAATGATGGCGCTCACGATTGGAGAGTGATCGGAATCGCCGGTGATCCGGTGGACGAACGACTGGTCAATTTTCAAGATATCAATGGGAAACTGCTGAAGATAGCTGAGGCTGGAATAGCCGGTGCCGAAGTCATCCACCGCAAGGTGAACCCCCATCAACTTGAGCCCTTGCAGTACGGAGGCGGTGGACTCGGCATCCTCCATAAGGACGCCTTCGGTCAGCTCCAGTTCGAGATATCGCCCTTCCAAGCCAGTTTCCGAGAGTCTCGCCCGCAGACCTTCGACAAAACCCTTATCGCGAAACTCCAGGGCGGAAACGTTGACGGCAATCGGCAGTGGTGGCAGTCCCGCGTTCTGCCAGGCGCGCGCTTGCCTGCAGGCTTCGCCCTGCACCCAGCGGCCGATCTGAATGATGAGGCCACAATCTTCGGCGATGGGTATTCATGGGCAGCCGCCGGGTCGTCTTTAACCAGAAGTATTTTTGAGGGCGAAATCGGTGTGGTCATTGTGCGTCAGCAAGGCTCAGAACAGCATTTCAGCATCCCGTCCGTGTGGCGGACTGTGCGGTAGAACACACAGCTTCAAACCATAAGGTCGTGTACCCTTGGGCCCTTGTACCTAATGCAAGAGGCCGGCTGTTCATTCTTCATCGCTGCCTACCCAAGGTCTCACGCAAGTCCTTGATTGCCGTTTCCGCTTTTCTGATTTCATCTCGAAATTCGCCAGCGTCAAGATTGACGACGTTGTTGCACCCGGCACAGGCAAACTCAGTCTGAGCATTAAGCCATCCGATGCTTCCCTTGGTCTGCTTTCCGCATTGTGGACAAGGAAACGAGATCTCCACGTCGTCTGAGAAATTGGACATTTGGTTTCAGGTAGCAGTCAATCATCGAGCTAACGTGCAGTACCGAATCGCACTGGCCGTGCACAACCCACGTGAGGCCAAGTGAACCGCTTAGTCATCCCCAAGATTGTCAGTCGCTGGTTTTCGCCCTAGCCATCCCTGCGCAATCGTCGGCGTTAACCAATGCGGCGGCCACTGGAATGTCGCCTTCCTTGGGCTGCCGTTTAGGGGTTCATAAGGGTGTGGTTCGTCATGATACGTGTCTGTAACAGGCATTGGGTCGTCAAAGGCTCTGGTCGTCATGCGTGTCACCGCTTCCAAAAAAACAAACCTTGCGCAGCGATTTACTGCGTCTGTCTGCAACCTAAGGACCAAGGCGGTGCCGTTCCCGGCGGGGAGGGACGCATCGGTTCTTTCGCCGGTTGGATCACCAGTAATGTACTAAGGATGACTTATGGATGTCTGCTCACAAGTGCACACTCTGGGGAGCATTTCTACAGGACTAAGAACACACGATGGGTTTGTCACACCGACGGAGAGTTAGCGGCCAAAGTTGTAGGAGTGACCCACTAGACGAGCGCCGGACGGAACCGCTGCGGACCAAGGCTTGGGCCGCAAATGCGATGCGGCAACGTGTTTATTTATGTCCGCCGCCGCCTGTGTGCGAACGTGTCCATTCGCGCGGTTGAAATCGAGAGTATTGACCCTGTAAGAGCACAACGTGCATGTGAATATGACGCTGTTGCTGCCCTTTGAGTTGATCGTATAGTATCGCATAACGTAATTGTAGTACTCTAACCGGTCCGGTCGTTGACCCAATGACGGTTGCGCCTTACCTTGGTAATCGACCATGCCCCTTGGGCCGATTGACTTCCACGATGTTGGCGAGTTGGGCCGGCCTTTGTGGGTTGCTTCGAACCGGTGCCCGTCATCGGCATCTGGGATGCCGTCGCACAGCAAGAGCGTATCTGCCGGCGCAGCCAGCCAGACGGATAGAGCTCGCGTACAGGCGAGCAGCAGGCATCTTGGGCCGCCCGGCGCCAGCCAGCAAGTGGGCTTCCGAGTGCTCATCCGTCCTCGTCTCGCGGCAATCGCCGACGGAGATTTAAGCTAGGGTTGTGATGCAACGGCGTTCCTCACCAGCGAGAGCACCAAATGGGCTGTGTCCTTCACATCGCCGCAGCTTTCAGCCAGCGCGTCAAAGAATTCAAAGGACGTCATCGCATAAAGAGTAGCTGCTCTCCGCGTTCTGTCATCCCTATCGCTGTCGCTGCTCCTTCCGCCCAATCGGTCAACCACCCGAGCCGCTGCCGCTTGCCGGCGCCGGTTTCTCGCCTCAACTGCCGCTCCCAACTCGGGATCGACGGCGGCGATTCCGTGGACCCTGCGAATGAAAAGCCGATCCTTGCTCCAGAAATCGGTGAAGACTTTCACGAAGCCAGCCAGTAGGGCTTCGGTATCGCTCTGCTGCATCACCTCACGCATCCGGCCCATGCCTCCGTCCAAAGCGAGTTGATCGAACAGGGCCTCGAGAATACCTGCCTTCGTGCCAAAGAGGTTGTGAATTGTCTGCCGTGTGACTTCGCTTTCGCGGGCCAGGGCATCCAGGGTGAGGCTGAGAAAACCGTTGGTTTCAAGTTGCGCCCGGGCGGCGGCGAGGATCTTGATCCGCTTACGATCGGACAATTCCAACCGTCTGCCCAGAGCGTAAGGCCGCTTCGAGGGAACGGCTTCTTTTGGCGCCACAGCCGCGATACTAGCCGAAATAATTAGTTTTACATAACGTAAAATGAAATTGTACAATGCCAGTATGGGTGAAAAGGAGAGAGTGACCAGCGACGCCCGGCCTGGAGTCGATGTTGCAGGCTCGCTAGGAAGGTATGTTCCTTCAGGTTGGGGGCGTGTTGGTTTCTGGGCATGCATCGTCATTTCCTTTGCGGTGGTCATCCGGCGAGGGTTTGCGCTCGCGTATCCTCCGCACTCCGCCCCGCCCCAGTTGGCCGCGCTCGATCGGGCATTCGCGTCGCACGCGACCCTCACGCTGGCGCACATTTTCCCCGCGTTCGTCTTTGTCGTGATATCGCCCTTTGTCGTTTTCCGCACCTCCTCCGAAACGGTTTGGCCAGAGCGCCTGCTGTTCCCACTGGGGGGAGTGGTTGGAATTACCGCCTACGCGATGAGCGTTGATTCCGTCGGGGGATGGCTGGAGCGTTCCGCGGTTCTGCTCTTTGACACGCTTTTTCTGTTCTCGTTGTTCTGCGCCTACCGGCATAGGAGACGCGGCGAGTTGCTTCTGGAGCGGCGATGGATGGTACGGTCAATTGCGATACTTCTGGGCATTGCGACGACGCGTCCAGTGATGGGAATCTTCTTTGCCACCAGCCATCTGACACATCTTGAGCCAAACCAGTTCTTCGGCATCGCCTTCTGGATCGGATTTTCCATCAACACCTTAGTCGTCGAGTTCTGGCTCCGTTCCACAGATCTTCAAGCTCAAGCGGAAAAGACGGCCATTCATCGGGGGTGCTGATCGCGACCGGATTCGAGCCAAGGAACATCACGAATACTCAATCGACGAGCGTTACTACCACATCGAAGAGCCCCGCCGGGCCCCCCTGTGGGGATCGTATGTATTCGTCATAACGACCTTCTGTGCCATGGCTACTTGCGAGGTCTAGCTGTTTTGCCGTTCAAGTCTGCCTGAGTTCAAGTCCACCTGAAAAGAGGCGCGGAACAGCCAATCGCCGGCCTGCCCAAACTCTGCCCAACAACCCGACACGAGGACGTGGGAGGACATCGGTAGGGCACCGAACTCTACGACTCAAGAATTCGATCGGCTGGTGCGCTTAAGGCCAGGTGACTTTGAAAATGGGCTGGATTTCTAATCCGAGGGTTGCAGGTTCGCTTCTTGCTGCGCGTACTAGATTGCAAGAAGTTACGATACGGCGTGCACCGCACCCAGGCTCACCGGGTCACCGATGGGCGGCCGCCGCTTGCGTCTTTGCACGGAGTGTCTTCTCGATGAGTCGCAGCAGAGATGGCCAGCCTTCCTGTGAATCCAGCTTGGATTTTTCGAAGTAGGCGTTGGCTCCATCCCTGATGAGTTTGCCCTCGTTCTTCTGGGAGAGACCACTAAGGACGATGACAGGAACTTGGGCGGTAAGTGGGTTGTTTTTCAGTGCGCTGAGAACCTCAGGCCCGCTCAGCTTTGGCAACAGCATGTCCAGCAGGATCAGGTCGGGAAGACCTTCCCCGACCGAGCGCAACGCTTCTTCGCCGTCGCAGGCCGTCACCACGTTGTAGCCCGCTCTCACAAATGCGCGCTGATGGGCATGCCGCAGGAGCTTGCTGTCTTCGACCAGGAGGAGCGACTTCAGATGGTTCTCCACAACCCCTCTTCCCAGCACTTGAATCCCCAAAGTTTGGTGCAATCAATACAGGTACTTAGCCCGGCGGAGGTGTCCCATCCCGGAAAGGTTTCCGGATTCGAGAGGAATCCTGTCCGCATGGCGGCAGCGTGGGGCTTGATCGCCCCATTTGCCTTTTTGCAGATAAGCACGTTCTGGGGGCGGCCGGTCGCTCCAAGGGCCTGGGTCCAGTCGAGGGACATCCGTGTGGGACTTCTACTACCGCCGGCAGGCAAAGTGCGCTCTGAGGGTCCCTCGAGTCGCGACCGGCGTAAGCCATCGAAGGGTGCCGGTACCACCCCTGCTATGGGTTGCCGTGGAGTGGGCTTTCACGCCGAACTGGCGCTCCGATCGAAGACGTACTGTCACGGCACTGGCTGTCACCGAATTGGAAGAGAGAAATCTTCTTTCAGGCCCACGTGCTGTGGATCGGGGAGTTCGGCGCGGTTGCTTGTGAGTTTCTCCGCAGTCCACCTGGCCGATCTTGACGGGCAATCATCCCCAAGCCGCAGGCCGAGGCTCCGAACGAGTCACACTGGCTAGCTCGGTTGCAGCACCCAGTCGCACGTTCTTTCCTGGAAATGGAAGCCGTACTTCTGCCAGGGTGTGTCTGGAGCCTCGTGGCGAACTACGTTCGCCCGGCCCGCGTACTTGTCGATTCCGCCGGCCAGAAAGACTTCCACGACTGAATTCTTGGTCAACGAGGCCATACACTGGCAGAGGAAGCCATTTACGGAGAGGTTCTCTGTGCTGGTCATCTCTTCGAACGGCTGTCCACGAGCATCCAGTCCCCGCAGTTTAAGGATGACCTTCATTCGCACGCGCACGGCCGCGCGCCGCTCAGGGCGATTTTTCTCCATCTCTTCCAGCAGCCTGTCGTGGAGTCTCTTGAAGTCTACCGGCTTCTGGAAGTAATCGACGGCGCCAAGATGCTGACATTGTTCCTTGTACTGCTCTCCGGACTCCCCGCTCACCACAAACAGGGGGATGCGAGAGGTGTAGCTCAGACTGCGAAGACTCTGGCACAACTCGAATCCAGAAAACTGCGGCATCATCAAGTCCATAAGGATGGCATCGGGTTTGTGCACCAATGCGAGCTCCATGGCCTGCTCGGGTTGTCCTGTTTCGATGACCTCATAAGTCGCCGACAGACGTAGCTTGAGCATGCGGCGCATGGCTTCATCGTCATCGACAATCAAAAGCTTGTGCATAGAGCCTCCTAGAGAGATGGTGAACAGTTTAAGACGGTGTCACGAGGAAGCCGCGGCGGCCCGGCTGTCTAACGCCTTTCGAATTTTCCGCGCCAGAACCTCGCGGGTGAAGGGTTTTGGCAAGAACTGACCCTCCGCGTTCCGTTCTCCGCTGTTGCCGATGCCTTGACCCGTGTAACCCGACATGTAGATCACCTTCAGGTCCCGATAGCGAGCCATCAGCTCTTGCGCCAGCACTCGTCCACTGATCCCCGGCATCACGACATCGGTGAGCAACAGGTGAATCACGGCGGTCCCGTCCGCCAGCGTCAGAGCTTCGGCGCCATTGGTTGCCTCCAGGACGTGGTAACCAAACGACTTCAGCACGTTGCGCGCCAGGGTGCGCAGAGCCGTTTCGTCTTCTACCAGCAGTATGGTTTCGTTTCCTTGGAGTGATCCGTCCGACGCGGCAGTCGGCGAGGCTCGCTCGACGGCCTCGTCCACGCGGGGAAGGTAGATCTTGAGAGTTGTGCCCTTGCCCAGTTCGCTGAACACTTCAATGTAGCCGCCGCTCTGCTTGACGACTCCATAAACGGTCGCCAACCCAAGCCCGGTTCCAGCATCCTTGGGCTTGGTGGTGAAGAAGGGCTCAAAGATGTGGGTTTGGGTTTCTGAATCCATCCCGGTGCCGGTATCGGTAACCGTCACCAGGACGTAGGAACCCGTTTTGACCGGGTAGGAGTAGCGGCGCACGAACACTTCATCCATTTCCGCATTGGTCGTCTCAATGATGAGTTTCCCGCCTTCTGGCATGGCGTCCCGGGAGTTCACCACGAGGTTCATCAAGGTCTGTTCGATCTGTCCAGGATCCGCTTTCACCCTTCCCAGGTTGGGTTCGAGACGCGTGATGAACTCGATGTCCTCCCCGAGAATCCGCTCCAGCATTTTTTGCGTGTCGGAGACGGTGTCGTTGAGGTCGAGCACTTTGGGTTCGAGCACCTGCTGACGGCTGAAAGCCAGAAGTTGACGGGTCAGAGCGGCGGCCCGGGAACCGGCTTTCAGGATCTCGTCGACGCTCTCGCGGAGCGGGCCTGTCTGTTCGAGACGTTCCTGCAGAATCTCCGTATAACCGATGATGACTCCCAGAAGATTGTTGAAGTCGTGGGCAATGCCGCCCGACAGGCGGCCGACGGCCTCCATTTTCTGGGCTTGACGGAATTGTTCCTCCAGCCGTCGGCGAGACGTAATGTCCCGGTCCACGATGACGAGCTTTTCGACCTCGTCCTCGTCGCTCCGGATGGCGCTGGCCGTCGATTCGAGGTAGTGCCAGGTCCCGTCTTTGTGGCGCATCCGGTATTCGATTCTTCTCCCAGCGCCGGTTCGCAGCGCCTCGGCGGACGACTCCTTTACCAGCAGGTAGTCCTCAGGATGGATTTGGTCGAGTGGAGAGGTGGCTTGAAGTTCTTCGACGCTGTAGCCGAGAATTTTTTGGTAAGAGGGGCTGTTGTAGAGCCGATTACCGTTGACATCGACCACGGCAATCATATCGACGGCGTTTTCTGTGATCAGCCGGAACAGTTTCTCCTGCTCCATGACTTGGCGGCGAATCCGAACGATCTGAAACTGCTGATAGATGGTGTAGACATCAAACAACAACACCAGCCCAACCAGGCCCCGGATGGCCGGGTGCACGGCCAACGAATCGAAATCGTCCAGGTAGCGAAACGTGACGGGGACCAGGAACGAGGTAACGGCCAAGGTCAACAGGAGCGTGACCGCCACAGCGAATCCCCACAGCCACCATTCGCGGCGCTCAATGTGCCGGAGGCGGGCTTGGAGGGTGGTCCGGGTGGTCGGGCCCGGGGTGGTCGCGGATTTGAGCCAAAATCGCTTCACTGGAGTTCCTGGGTGGTGGGTTGTCTTTCGACCACCGATGCGGCCTCCGTCTGGGTGTTGCTGTCGAAGTCTCCGAGGGCGGTGAGATAGCGAGTGGTGCTTTCAGAAGCAGCGGGCGTGATGCCGCTCGAGCCATGAGGCGCTGCCTGGAAACCCAGTTGGGTCGGCGGAGGGGGCAAACTCACGATCGGCGTCGTGGCCATCGGATGAGCCGAGAATCCCGACAAGCTGCTACCGAAACCACGGATCTGTTCCGGTGCGAGAGCGCTATGCTGCCCGCCTGGCGGGACATAAGACCGCAAACGCTCCCTGAGCAGTGCATCCACTCGATTGGGCGCCGCGGACACCAAGGCGCGAAGACCTGAGACGATGGGCAGACTTAGAACCTTCATAAGTTTCGTGCGCGTTATCGCTCGGGCTAGGTTCCCGTAAAACCGGCGAGCTTCCAGGAGAGGGCTCGATGGATACTTTTGCAACGGCAGTGCCACTTGTAAGGCACGCGGAATCATCGTCGAGCGCTGCGGACTGTCTACGGACAAGATGCTTTGTCCAAGGTCTGGACAAGGGAAGTTCACTCCCACGGGTCTGTTTAGGAGGGTTCTTTATAGGGAATGAAGCGAATCGGGAAATAACTTGTGAATGGACGAGAGCAATTCTTGATGCAGATCGCCCTTGTCAACGAAGGCGTCGACGCCCCTATGGGCCGCGTTCAGCGCAAGCTGGGAGGTCTTCTCCACCGAGATCAGAATCACGCGGATCTCCGGGTGCTCACGGCGAAGGCGCTCAGCGAGCTCGATGCCATTCATGAAGTCCATGCGTAGATCGGTGATGACCAGATCGGGAGGGGACGATGCCGCGATCGCCAAGGCTTCTCGAGCGCTCTTGACGGAAGCGACAAGTTCAATCGACGGGATGGCCCGGAGATATACGCCTATAAGTTCTGCGGTGAGGTCAGAGTCGTCCACGATTAGGGTTCTTATGATCATTGCCCAGACGATGGAGTCGACCATTTCCACCTGGCGAAGGTCCGGTCGAGTTAGGGACTGGGACCCGCCGGAAGGGGGCCGATCCGTGACAATCGAAGTTAGGATATCTCGATCTTTCAGTTAGTTGAAGGGCTTTCTGGATTCTGTAGGATAAGTTTTGCGGGAGAGTGAAGGGGGGATGTATCCTAAAGACAGACGACTCCCCCATGACCAGTCACGTCCCGCTGCTGAGTATTTCTCGTCAATCGCAAGATGCTCTTGAAGGTAGTAACATTCTTGTGCCGGTCGCTATGTTGAAGATAGAGATCGTGAAGTGGCGCTTGGAATCAGACGCAGCAGGTGGTGAGAAAGCCTATCCGGTCGGCGCTTGGTGGTCCGGCCACGAATATTCCGCCGAGCTGCCCTCGAAAGAGCTCAGAGGATCAAAGCTCACCCGCAACCTTCCTTGCCCCCTAGCGAGGAGACCCGCTTGAGTCAGGAAAAGCGAAAACCACGTAGGACGCTGTCGCGCAAACGATATCCGACGGGAGCGCGGGCGCTCCGCGCTGAGCTGTTGCGCGCGCTATTGGCCCGCCAGCACGCCTCGTGGGAGGCCGAGCGCACCGCAGTAGCGCATGAGATTCACGATGAACTCGGCCAAGTGCTGGTCGCAGTAAAGGTGGAATGCGCGAGCCTTTCGAAGGCGGCCAACCCTACCAACTTGGAAGCTCGCGAGCGCCTCCTCCGGGCTGTGTCACTGGCCGATCGGGGAATGGTGTGCGTGCGAAAGCTCTGCACTCAATTGCGGCCCGGTGTGCTTGACAACCTGGGCCTGTCTGCTGCCATCGAATGGCAAGCCGAAGAGTTCGAGTCCCGCACCGGGATTGGGTGTGACGTCGGCCAACTGCGGTGCGCCTTGTTACCTCCGGAGCGCTCCACGGCGATATTCCGCATTTTTCAGGAAATATTGAGCAATGTGGCCAAACATGCGGCTGCGCGCCATGTCGAAGTGTCGCTCAAACCAAGAGCCGGGGGCGTCGCACTGTCGGTTCGAGATGACGGCAAGGGCATCCGGCCGTCGGAAGTTACGCGCCTGACGTCGCTCGGAATGCTCGGCATGCGGGAAAGGGCCGAGACGTTTGGAGGTCGCGTGTTGGTCAAAGGTGTGCGCGGCCGGGGAACCACGGTCACGGTCACGATTCCACGGAATGGTGACTCGAGGAAAGCGGGCAAGGACCATGAGGATTTTGTTGGCGGACGACCACGCAGTCGTGCGGCGAGGGCTCAAGCAGATTCTGTCTGAAGCTTTCGTGGATGCCACATTCGGGGAAGCTGAGAATGGGGCTCAAACACTGGCTCAGGCCTCGCAACAGCCGTGGGATGTCATTGTTCTGGACGTCTCCATGCCGGGGCGCAGTGGTTTGGAAGTTTTGAGCGAGATCAAGAAACAGAGACCCGGGACTCCGGTGATTCTGCTTAGCGTGCATCCCGAAGACCAATTGGCAATTCGCGGCCTGAAGGCGGGCGCCTCCGGGTATCTCACGAAAGACAGCGCTCCGGAGGAGCTGGTTCGGGCCATTCACAAAGTGCTGGAGTTGAAAGGCCGATACGTGAGTACGCAGCTGGCGGAAAGGCTGGCGCAAGCCATCGGGTGTCCTTCGAACGAGCCCGCCCACGAGTTCCTCTCCAACCGGGAATACGAGGTTCTGCTGTTGATTGCCTCCGGCAAGGGGTTGACCGAAATCGCGAAACAGCTGCGTCTCAGCATCAAGACGGTCAGCACGTATCGAACTCGGATTCTGGAAAAAATGGGAGCTCGGAACAATTCCGACCTCACCCGGTATGCCCTGACGAATCAACTCATTGACTAGCACTGCGCACCAGGCGTGTGGGTTGCGCCCCTCTGCCACGGTGCTCGGGCCGGCGCGTGCGTCAGAAATATCCTACAAGCCGATGGGGATCGAATCCCACAGCTGAATCAGCCAATTCCTATATTCGCTGGTCTGAAGTTCGTCTATGTTCTGGAATCGAAACCCAAAATAACTTGGCAGGCGTCCTCGTAACTGAGGATTCGAGAGTGCCTCCCTCAGTTTCGGAATGCCAGCCAGCACGTGAGTTACCGTGTCGTTTCAATCTGAGGTGCACTCGACCAAAAAGGACGTAAAGCAGATTCGGGTTCGGGACCCGGGTCGAAGAGTCGCGGGATCGAATGCGCCACCGGCCTTCCCGGGATGATTGGTCGAGAAAGTAGCCGAGCGGGGCCCTATGCGGGAGATGCTTCAAGAGGCACGGAGGATGGACGGGATCGGACAACTCACGGGCGGAATTGCGCATGATTTCAACAACGCACTGATGATTATCAGCGGCTGCGCGGAAGCGATGGCGGAAGAGTTCCAGGAAGGGCACCCTCAGCACCGGAACGCGACCCAGATCGTTGCAGCCACTCGAGGCGCCACCCAACTTGCCCGTCAGCTAGTCGCCTTCACGAGGAAGCAGGTGGTGTCTGTCTCCGTCTTTGATCTAAGCAAGTTAGTTTCCGCAACCGCCGAATGGCTCCCCCGTCCATTGGGCGAGCACGTTGAACTGGTCGTCGTGCCCAACGCCCACACTGGCATGGTGCGGGCAGACTCCGCGCAGCTCGAACAGACTCTCATCAATCTCGCGGTAAACGCGGGCGATGCCATGCCGGAGGGGGGAAGACTAACCCTGCGAACTGACAACGTCGAGCTGGACGCCGAGTTTGTGAATCATCATCCGGGTTCGAAGCAAGGAAGTTTTGTGGTGGTATCGGTGGCCGACACTGGCTGCGGCATGGACGCCCAGACCCAGGCGCGCATCTTCGAGCCATTTTTTACGACCAAGGAAATGGGAACGGGTCTGGGCTTGGCAACCGTCTACGGAATCATGAAACAGAGCGGCGGGTACATCTCGCTGGAGAGCTGGCCAGGTCGGGGAACCACCTTCCAGTGTTATCTGCCGCGCTTCCGGGAAGAGCGCGCCGGCGAGGGGCTTTCCGCCCCGCCGCACGTCCGCCAGAAGGGTACGGAAAGCGTGCTGCTGGTTGAAGAGGATGGTCCCTTCCGGGAGTTGGTGCGGGATTTCATGGTGGACCTCGGCTACCAGGTGTTAAGCGCGAGCGATGGGGAGCAGGCCCTGAAATTGCTGGAGGGAACTTGGGGACCTATTCACCTGATGGTCAGCGACCTGGTCGTCCCTCCGATCTCCGGTGACCCGCTCGCCGAGCGCTTGGCTCAATGGCATCCCGAGACGCGAGTCATCTACCTGTCGGGATATGCGGACCAGAGGATCACGCGCAAACTGGTCGCGGGGGCGAGCCTGCTGCGGAAGCCGTTTGAATTGCCCCTGCTGGCGCGGGCTATGCGCGAAGTGCTGGATTCACCTGCCCGGCAAAATGCGGGCGTACAAAATTGCTAAGCAACCCACAAAGTTGCTGCCGAGGGAGCCATGATGAAAGATAGAGTTCTGATTGTTGAGGATGAAGAAACCATTGGCGCCGCGATCGCGAATTTTCTCGAAGGGAAAGGCTATGACACGGTTGTGGGCGGGGACTGCGCGGAAGGCGAGAAATTGTTGCGGAACTTTCGACCGGACGTGGCGATTCTCGACTACAGCCTGCCGGATGGCAATGCCCTTGATCTGATGTCGCGTTTGAAGTCGATCGATCCCGGGTTGCCGGTGATCATCCTGACCGGTTACGGCTCCATCGACCTCGCGGTGCAGGCAGTGAAGCAAGGGGCGGATCAGTTTCTTACCAAGCCCACAGAGCTCGCGACATTGTACGTCGTGATTCAGCGACTCCTGGAGCATCAACGGAATCGCCAGAGACACCTTGCGGAGCGGACCCGCCGGAGAAGAGACCAGATTGATCCGTTCCTGGGGACAAGTTCGACCATACGGAAGCTGGCCGATCTTGCGCACAAGGTGGTCACCACCGACAGTGCGGTCCTCATTCTGGGCGAAACCGGGACGGGCAAAGGTGTGCTGGCGCGATGGTTTCACGATCACAGTACACGCGCGGCCGAGGCATTCGTGGACCTGAACTGTGCCGGACTCAC
>Ga0137415_10003157_pt1 | contig 16368 bp, 16 predicted proteins | sample CZODoug3_1_1_16f_FD_183082 | JGI IMG/M metagenome (GOLD analysis project Ga0137415, IMG submission 183082) | Vadose zone soil fungal communities from Angelo Coast Range Reserve, California, USA - CZODoug3_1_1_16fungal (Hybrid Assembly) | ecosystem: Environmental > Terrestrial > Soil > Vadose...
TGGCGAGGAAAACACGACGATCGCGGAATGGGACATCGAAAGAGCCGTGCAGGCGCGGTATAGCGCCGACATTGAAACATTGCGAAGATTTTTGTCGGATGCGGAGGGAGAAAAAATGGACGTGATTCAAAAAATAAGGCCGGTGTCTGGAAGGGTATTGCCGCAATCTGTTTCCAACGCAGTTCGAAGAACAGGAAATGATGGGCGGCATTATCAGGATAATTCGGGATGCGGGCGCATCGCACCCGCTTCATTCGATCGTGGAGGATCTGGATGAATTGAATGTATACTGCCGTAGATATGCGGAAAATCCGAATGCCGCCTCTGAGCCGATTGATGACGCGGAGCTGCTGGGATATGTGAAGAAGACTCTGAAACTCGTGGGGAGTCCTCTTTAGCTCCGCAATCGGGCGGCGGCGTTCTTATAATCGCTCTCGTCATCCTACCCCGAGATAGGGTTGGTCATGGACTATCGCGCACAAGCCGAAGACAGAGCTGAGCGCTACGAAGCTGCGTTTCATGGGCGGGTTTCAGTGAGTTCCGCGCGGCGGCGTATCCTCCGCACTCTTTTTTAATCGCGTAATCGACGATGTTCTTTATCGGCAGGCTGACCTTGGATTGCTGCTGCGCGAGGTCCGGCACGGCGTTAACAAATGTTTCGAGGCGCTTCCCGTCCTCGGTGATGACTACATCGGCTAATGCCCAAAAATGGCTAAGGTCGATCTTCTGTACACGTCACCGCTGTTGTGTAACCCCTTCATTCTGAACAAGCTGCCTCGCATGGATTCGAACCATGACAAAGTGATCCAGAGTCACTTGTGCTACCGTTACACTACGAGGCAAAAAGGGAGGGGAATTCGGTACTTCAGAACAGGACAAAGTCAATGGTTTCCGTCTAAGCGCAAGGCCGACGCGCCGGGAGCGCATCGCACCGAATACGGATCACCGATCACTGATTAGCAGCGATCAACTCCCAAACGGCATAGTAATATTGGTCCCCGCCGGTGGATTGAACTGGTAGGTAGAATCCGAAACCGTGTCTCGTTTGACGTTCGAGTAGATGATATTGACCTTTTCGCCGCGAGCGGTTTCGAGGTCAACTGCCTCCGGAGTCAAATCTTGTTGCACCGTAATGGTCACTGTTTTGATCATCTTTCGAATGGAAGCGGTTTTCGGAGTCAGCGTCACTCGATAGTTCTTGCCTTCTTTGGTCCCTTCGATGTTGTAGTAGTCGGCGAGACGCTGAAAATTCAACCCGGCAGTGATCGCTTGAAGCGAGTTTTTGAGTTCGGGCCGCTTGTCCAAATTGTAGCGCTCAGCCGTTTTGAGATTGGGGTAATAAATGGTCATCTGTTTGCCATCGATGACCGTCGTGCTTGGCTGGTTTCCTTCGATTTCGCGGCGAAACTTGTCCGGTGGCGTAAACCAAAGTTTGCCCTGGTTTATCAGCGCCTCCTTGAGGATCGACATGTGGCGTTCTTCCCGAAAATTGGCCTGCAACGAGGTCCTGTTTTCGTAGTGGGACTCTAGCTTTTTAACCAGATCATTGATTTCATCCGAGGTCATCGGGGCGGCAGAAGCCAAGGAGGCGGCGACGAAGGATATCAGGATGAGGAGGAATCGAATCATAGGATATGCTTAATGCTTCCAGATCGGTACAAAATTAAACCATTGGTCTGGAAATTCGCGAATGATTGCCTGGAACACATCGGCGACGCGCTGGCTATTTTCCTCCGGGCCGGGTTCAGTGGTCATCTCGATCGGAGGATAGGCGTAGCATCCGTATCGTCCCGGTTGAAGCTGCAGAACAAATGCCGGAATGATAGTCGCATCGGTGTGTTGCCAGATACGCGCGGCCGCCGCGGAAAACAGGGTCGGCTGATCAAAAAATTTAACTTCAACACCGCTGTTCAAATAAGGTCGATCGACCAACATCGCCACCAGCTCGTTTCGTCGGAGGGCTTGCATGATCTCGAGAAAAGCAAATTTGTCCGAGCCGACCGTGATTGTTTTGATGCCGAACTTGGCGCGATACTTTTGGCGCCAGACATCGAGCTCGGGCGTAGGCTCTTCCAGAGTTACGACACTGACCGGGAGACCAGCCGCGGCCAGAGCCATACCGCCGAGTTCCCAGGCACCGAGATGGCCAGTGAGCAGAAGAGTTCCTTTCCCGCGGTTTCGGCCACTCTCGAGAAATTCGAATCCGCGACGTTCTACGATCAGCTGGTCCAATCGGGGTACGCCACCGGCCGCGGAATCGCAAAAGTCGTGCAGCATCTGCAGAAAATTGACGAAGCAAGCACGGCAAAGTTTCTTTTGGGTCGCCTGATCAGTAGTCAATACGGCCAGATTGCTCATGAGAGCCTTCCGCCGTTGCCGACAAAATTGATAGCCTAAATGGCCCATTGAAACGGCGAACCCGCGGCTGAGCGGGCGCGGAACATAACGAGCGATCCAGTTACCGATCTCAAAGGAGAACGGTGCATACCAGCCGTTGCGCGGCAGCGATTGGGGCCGAGCCGGCGCTTCGAATTCAGTAATTGGTTGGGGCGCCGTATCGTGTAAGCCGCTCATTGCGCAAAGCTGAAGATCATGGACTCGTGGCGAGCAAAGTCAATTTTTGCCCCCGTCAATTTGCCGTTGCTCCGGGTAAATGTTGCACTCCATTTTCTGCCGTTACTGGCACTGCTTTGGTTGGAGTAAAAATAAGGAATGACCTGTTTAAGGAGCGCCCAGCTATGCAGGGGACCGATCGCTCGGTCGACCGGCCCCTTCCAGCCGGTCCTGGCGAAGAGGCCAGTGGCAACCAGTTCATTGCCATGGCTTTGCAACTGTAAGACGGAAACGCCTCCTTTGGAAAAAGCCAGGTCATAATCCCCGTTCGCGCGGGTACGCAAAATCACGTCTCCCACTACGGACCTTCGACTCGTGGTGTAGATCATTTGTCCTTCGTAGGTCTTTGCGTCGCTTCCCAGGCCGGGGAGTTCGCGAACAGTGGCGCAGGAAGAAACGAAGAGAAGAGGGAGGAGGATAACGGGAATACGATAAATCATGGGGAAAGTTCTATCCTGAGCGAACGTTACCATTTCGGTTGAACGTGGCGCCGAGGATGGGCCAAAGATTGTAAGACGGGGCCGATCGTGCGGCCGAGCCGATGCTTCATCGGAATATGTTCACTTTGCTCATTTAATAGGATTTGCAAATGGCGCTACGATCTTCGACGCACGATCGTCGACCACTATTCTGCTAATTTTTGATCTCGGGTTTTTCGACTCAGCCGGGACTTTGCCCTGCTATGGAAGTCTGGCCTACCGGAGCCGGTTTGTTGAGTTCGTTTGCGGTCGCGTGGGGTCGCAGAGATAATTTCTTGACCAATTTTCCCGTGCGACCCTGCAGATACACCAAAAGATAAAACAATTGCAGACGGAGTTTAATTCCCAAACTCTGAACCGGATTTCCACCAAGAATGGTGGTGATCGCAGGTGCCAATTTGAGACGGCCCCGAGGCTGTAAAAAGATCTCGATAAATTCCTGAGTGTACCATCCCGACGACATTTTGAGATAAGTAGCAAGCCGTTCCTTGACCAAGCGCTGGTAGCGGCGAAAGGCGAAATTTCGAGCGCGCGGACCTCGCCACGCGGTTTGCACCGCGATGGCGGCTTGTTCGCCGGAGTAAACGGCTATATAAACGCCGCTGCTAAATACCGGATCGATAAAGCCGGCGGCATCACCAGCTACTAACCAGCGGTTGCCAAACAATTTCTTCGTTCGGTAGGAAAAATCAGCGGTGGCCCGCACCGGCGTGAACTGCTTGGCCTCGCCGATCAGATCGCAGACCTGCGGCTGCCGGCGGATGCATTCTTCAAATGCTTGTTCGGGAGAGAGCTGCAGGGAGCGGAAACGCTCATGATCCATGACTACGCCGACACTCCATTTGCCCTCTGCCATGGGAATGACCCAATACCAACAGTCGTCGGCACGAATCATCCGGGTTAAGGAAGCATCGGGATCGGGTGGCAACGGTGGACCTTGGAAATAAGCGAACACCGAAAACTTACGCAGATGCGGGTATGGTTCTTTCAGCCGAAGATGGTTGGCCAGGACAGCGTTTCTACCGGAGCAATCGATCAAATAGTTCGCTCGTAAAGTTTCGGTGTCTTGATTGCAGGTGAGTATCGCTTCTTCGCTTTCGAAGACGCAGCCATCGACGCTCACCTCATAGTGGATCTCGCAGCCGCAATCTTGTGCGTGATTCAATAGAACTTGATCAAATTTTGAGCGGTCGACTTGATAGGAGGTTTTCCAGCGTGGGTTTAAACTGTTGCGAAAGAGATAGACGCCGCGTGCAGCGCCACAGGCGGAAGAAATTTCGCCGCCATGTTTGATCAGGAATCCGGCACGATCGAGCTTTTCCTTCACGCCAATCCGCTGAAACGTGTCGGAACTGGCTGGAAGCAAGGATTCACCAACGCGGAATCTGGGAAATTTTTCTTTTTCGAGGATCACCACGTGGCGGCCGTTCCGGGCCAGCGCGGCACCGGCCACGCTGCCGGCGGGTCCGCCACCGATGATTGCGACGTCATAAGTCATTCGAGGTTCTATGATGCGGAAGCCGGCCGAGGTAAACCAGAAAATAGTGGGGGCAGAAAACGCGGATCACGGAATGAGATGGAGCCCCTTTACGGCAGAAGGAGCCAGTCCATGTCTCATTCCGCAATCCGCATTTTCTGCCCCCGTTTACACCAACTGTCGGTTGGCGGCTTGGAGGAACGGCTTGAGCTCAGCGACTAAATCCCCGAAGAGGTCAAAACCGATTTGTTGTTGACCGTCACTCAGCGCTTCGGCCGGATTAGGATGGACTTCTACCAGGAGGCCGTCCGCACCGACGGCGGCAGCTCCTCTACAAAGTACCTTGACCAAGTCCGCCCGGCCACATCCCTGGCTCGGATCGACGATGACCGGTAAGTGCGATTCTTGCTTGGCAATCGCGACCGCGGAGAGATCGAGTGTGTTGCGAGTATAGGTCTCGAATGTCCGAATCCCGCGCTCACAAAGTATCACATTCGGATTACCTTGAGTCAGCAAATATTCGGCGGCCAATAGCCATTCCTCGACCCGTTGGCTCATGCCTCGTTTCAAAAGAACCGGCTTTTTCGATCGAGCACATTCAATCAATAATTGAAAGTTCTGGGCATTGCGGGCCCCGATTTGAAGAATATCCGCAGTTTCGGCCACGACGCTGACGTCCCGCTCACTTAAGACTTCGGTAACAATTTTCAAGCCGGTTACCCTTTTGGCGAGTTCCAATAGACGGAGGCCCTCTTTGCCAAGGCCCTGAAACTCGTAGGGAGAGGTCCGGGGTTTGTAGGCACCACCGCGGAGAATCGCTGCACCTCGCGCCTTGACCGCATGAGCGGTCGAAAGCAGTTGCTCCTCGGATTCGACGCTGCAAGGGCCAGCCATCACGACAAAATTGTTACCGCCGATTTCAACTCCATCCACGTTTACCATGGTTTGTGAGCCACGGAACTCGCGACTGACCAGCTTATAGCGCTTTTGTACGGGAAGCACGCGCTCCACTTGCGGCAATGCGGTCAGCGACTCGAGGGTATGATGGGTACGTTCATCTCCGATGGCGGCGACTACCGTCTGAAGTTCCCCTCGAATTGGGTGGGGGGTATATCCCAGCTTCGCGACTTCCTGCATGACGATCTCAACTTGGTCGCTGGGTGTGTTTGGTCGGAGGATGATAATCATGGAGAACCGGAGCCATAGCGCCACTTCGTGGCGATGACAAATAGCAAAATAGCGAGGCGCCACTTAGGTGGAGATTGCCAAATAGCAAATAGCAGATAGCAAAGTAGGCTCGCTGTATCAGCCTTACGGGAAGTGACTGCAGCCTGGAAAGTAGCAAACCGACGCTGTAGTTGCGCTTTTGTCTTTGCTATCTGCTATTTGCTATCGCCGCGTAGCGAACTGCTATTTGCTATTCCTCCTCCGAAGCCTTTTCTTCCTCAATTAGTTGCGCACGATATCATTTCTGGTAAATCCCACCATTTTCACTCACCTTCACTGATTTTCCGCTATGACCAATCGCGTAACGGCTGCCCCCAGCGAAAAGTCTCAGGCGACCCGGGTTCGCTCAAATCGTTTTTTGCCCCGGATAGGATCTCCGGGATATCATCTGCTTCTGACCGCAGTGGCGATTCTGATCCTTGGTCCGCTCGGAGGGATATCTGCGGCTTTCATGAATTTCTCGATCGGCTTTTTTATTGGAGGGCAGGTGTTGGCTGGCATTCTCGGCAGCGTCGTCACATTGCCGTACGGGCCGGAAGGAAAACATGGCGCCAACTACATGCAAACGATGGCCGCGTCGGTCGCCGGCATGTGCGGGCTGGGAGTATTGATTCAGGCGATGATTTGGCTTGACCTGCCCCAACCGCCGGCTTGGCAACTGGTTCTTTACTTCATGTGCATTGGCATGTTCGGGGTTGGTATAGGAATGTTTTACACGCCTATCCTTGTGGATCGCATGCAGTTGCCCTTTCCGTCCGGGTTCGCCGTCGCTAATATCCTGCGGGCGCTCACGGATAAAGACCTGCTCAAACGTTCTGTCGCCAAGCTGGGAGGAGGGATGGGAACCGGGTACCTGGTTGGTCTGTTCTCGCTGAATATCTCGTGGTTTGCGCGTTTTGGTCTTCCCAGCACAGCGGTCGCAACGCTCGAGAAATCAGCCATTTCAGCGTCCACCTTCGGCGCCGGCATGATTGTCGGCTCCCGCATTGCCATCCCCGCCCTGGTAGTGGCCCTTATCGGCGCCTGGCTGAGGCCTTATCTGGTCAGTATCGGCTGGCTTGGTCCGGACGACCCGTACCGCAAAATCGGCTTCATCATCTCGCTTGGCACGATCCTTGGCGCGGCGATTGTCGATATCTGCCTGATCCTGGTTCAGGCCGTCCGCAGATTTAAAGAGAAAAACGCTGCTCCGGCAGAACCGGCGGATTGGAAGCGAGTCAACCTGTTGGGGCTAATGATTTGGGTCATCTTTTGGGGGGTCGGTATCGTATTGGTCGGTAGTCAATTCCTGCATCAACCGTGGTTTTTCCTGACGGTGGCGGTCGGCCTCTGCTTTCTTTTTGTCCTGGTCAATGGCATTTCGTTGGGCATTTCCGATTGGAATCCGATATCCAGCGCATTTGTATTGACCGTTTTCATCCTAGCCGCGATGGGTCTGCGCGACCCCGGGGTCGGTCTTTTATGCGCTGCCATTTTGTTGATCGCCTGTAGTTCGGGAGGCGACATGCAGCAGGATCGTTCGACCGGTTGGCGTTTGAGCACCAACCGGGTCGTGCAATTCCGCTATCAGGTTATCGGCATTATCATGGGCGCGGTGCTCGCTGTGGTGTTGGCAAAACTATTCATGAGCGCCTATCCGATCCTGACCCAGGATCAGTTCACCCACCCACATCTGGAAGGCGCCCAAAAATGGCAATCGGCCATGACGTATAAATTTGTCGGTGCGCTCAAGGGTATCACGACTTCGCAACCGCACGTGCTGAAAGCATTGCAGTTGGGTATTCTGCTGGGCTTGATTATTGGAGTTCTTCGCAAACTCGTCAAAAGCCGCCCTGGCTACCAGAAATTTGCCGACGGCTCGCGCACAGGTCGCGCGGCCGATTTCCTCCTTGATGCCGTGGTGCTCTCGAGTCCGTACGCATCCGCTTTTGGTGGATTTGTCGAATTGCCGACCGTGCTTTGGTGGAGCGCCGGCGGTTTGATGTCGGCCCTATACAACGGATGGAAGACAAGGTCAGCGGCAAAATCCGCTCTGGAAGGTGCGCCCTCCTTACCGCCCGACATGAGCACGATGTCGCTGGTGGGTGGTGGGTTGATTGCCGGAGATTCGTTGGCAGCCTTGAGCGTGGGAGTTTACGGACTTCTGACTACGGTGCTGGGAAAATAGCCGATAGCCAATAGCCCATTGCCGAAGTTGAGCGGGCATTGCCAAGAAGTCGGTGTCTGCAAAATTTCGGATGCATCCGACGGTTTCTCGTTCTAGAACTCTAGCGTGCAAGATTTTACGGCGGGCGGTACTAACGCACTGCGCGCTTCATTTGCTTCGTCGGGAAACGAGGAATTTGATCGGCGGATTCGCGAGTTGGTGAGCGAGTGGGGTGTTCGGGAAAACCAAGATCTCATTGCTGAAATGATTGTGACGGCGCTGCGTATGGGCAGCGACGCTGTTCCGGTCGCGGATCTCAAATTGATTAATCGCTCTCTCAAGGAACTAAGGCAGGCGGCGAAGGTCTTTGCCCCTTACCAGGGGATTCGAAAGGTCGCGGTGTTTGGCTCAGCTCGAACCGGAGCGGAATCGCCGGAATTTCAAGCGGCCGAGGCGTTCTCGGCGCGCATGCGCGATCTCGGGTACATGATCATCACCGGTGGCGGAGACGGAATCATGGGTGCGGCCCAGCGAGGCGCCGGCCGTGAGCACAGCTTCGGACTGAACATCCGGCTTCCGTTCGAGCAACGCGCCAACGAGATCATCGATGGAGATCCTAAGCTGGTCCTCTTCAACTATTTCTTTACTCGCAAACTCAATTTTCTGAAAGAAACGCACGCGGTTGCGCTCTTTCCGGGCGGGTTTGGTACGATGGACGAGGGATTTGAGTGCCTCACTCTCATGCAGACCGGCAAAGCCCGAATCATTCCGATCGTGTTGGTGGATAAACCGGGCGGCGCATATTGGAAAACCTGGACGGAGTTCCTGCGTCGCCATTTGCTCGGGCAAGGGTTGGTGTCGCCGGACGATTTTCATCTCTTCCGAGCGACAGATAACTTGGAGGAAGCTGTCGCGGAGATCCTGCAGTTCTACCAGAACTTCCATTCGTATCGCTGGGTTGGATCAGAAATGGTGATTCGTCTGGAGCGATCGATCAGCGATCGAGCAATCCAAGAATTGAACCAAAAGTTTACGGATCTTTTTCAACGGCAGCCGCTCCACGCGGGCAAACCGCTCCGGCAAGAGCAAGATGAACCCGAGCTGAGCCAGCTTCCCCGGCTGATCTGCGGACCCCATCGGAGAAATTTTGGAAGGATGCGTCAATTGATTGACGCGATCAATTTGGCGGAGTTGGCGGGGGAGATGAAATAGCGCCGGTACTGCCGGCATCGCAGCAAAGGGAGAAGTAAGACAAATAACTCTGAGTGGTTGATGGACGCGGGAAGAACATGCAAATACCAGGTCACAGCTTCCATCCGCTTCCGGCGATAACGGCGTTATTCTAGTGTCCGGTTTGTTCGACGATGTAATCGTGAATGCTATTCACGGAGGCCAGTGCGATGCGGGCTACTTCTGAACTGGGTACTCCGACGCCGAATGTTTTTTCCATACTGACTACCAGCTGCAAGGCGTCGATTGAATCAAGCCCCAGACCGTCCGGACCAAACAGCGGCAGATCGTTACTGATCTCTTCTTTGGGAGTGCGGAGCATCAAATTGGTGATCAGCATATCTTTAATTTGCTCCTTCAAATCTTCTGACGCCATAAAAGGTAAAACCGAACGGGACCGAATAGATTTGGCGGATTAAATGTTTAATCAAGCGTAAAGTTGCTCAGTAATTCGGGGTAAAGCCGGAAAGAATGGCAACGAGTAAGCGTATCCGATTAGATAAATTGTTGGTTGATTCTGGATATTTCGATTCGCGTCAGCGAGCGCAACGCGCGATTCTCGCGGGCGAAATATTGGTAGCAGAGCGCGTCTTTGATAAGCCCGGCTCTCTCGTCTTACCGGATGCCGCGATCCGAGTTACCGCAGCGGAAAGATACGTTGGCCGTGGCGGTTACAAAATGGAGGCCGCCCTGGATAGTTTTGGTATTGATCCGAGCGGTAGACGCTGTCTTGATGTTGGAGCCTCCACGGGCGGTTTTACTGATTGTCTGCTGCAACGAGGCGCCAGCGAAGTGGTGACCGTCGATGTTGGGCACAACCAGCTGGCGTGGAAAATACGATCCGATTCACGGGTGAAAGTTTTTGAAGGAATCAACGCCCGCTTCCTCGCAGCCGAGCAACTTGGTGCAAACTTTAGCTTGGCGGTGGCCGATGTTTCATTTATCTCGCTGACTTTAGTGCTCAGGCCCATATTCAAGTGTTTGGAGCAAACCGGAGAAATCGTGGTATTGATCAAACCGCAATTTGAGCTCGACGCAAAACGGGTCGACAAAGGAGGAGTTGTACGTGACGCAACCAACCGGGCAGCCGCAGTGGAAAAAATTCAAAATTTTGTGACCGGACAACTTGGCCGACAATGGCTTGGCGTCATCGAGTCGCCAATTCTGGGCGCCAAAGGTAACCAAGAGTTTTTAGCATGGCTACGTTGACGCTAGGAATTTATGCGCATTGGCGAAAGCCGGGCGCTGCGGAATCACTAAGAGAGTTATGCCAGGTACTGGCTCAGGAGGGAATCAACGTCTTGCTCGAGGCAAATACTGCCGAACTTTTGGGCGAGAAAGGTCAAACGCTCGAGTGGCTCCGGAGCCAAGTCGATCTTTTCGTGGCGTTAGGCGGAGACGGGACGCTGCTGCGCCTGGTTCGGGACTTACACGGAGGGTGGAAACCAATCGTCGGGATCAACTTCGGGTCATTGGGATTCCTGACGGCCTTTGGTGGTCCCGGTTTTTCTGAAGTGGCTAGTTCGTTGGCCGATGGAAACTACCGAATCGAGGAGCGTACATTACTTGAGACTACGATTGAACGTGACCGCCAACCCGCGATCAGTGCCCTCGGATTAAATGACATTGTCGTTAGTCGAGGCGAACGATCGCGATTGGTGCAAATTGCTGTGACCATTGATGAGAGTTTTCTTACTGAATATAACGCAGACGGATTGATTATCGCGACGGCTACGGGCTCGACCGCATATTCATTGTCAGCCGGGGGTCCGATCGTTGCGCCGAACTCAGGAGTTTTTGTGGTGACACCGATTTGTCCTCACGTTCTGACTAATCGTTCGGTGATTGTCGCGGACAGTTCCGTCATTCATTTGAAGGCATGTCGCGGAGACCAGACACTGTTCCTCAGTGTGGATGGTCAGGAATCCGCCCAGTTTCACTCGGGCGACGATGTCTTGGTACGGAGAGCACATGTTCCATTGCCGCTGATTTTCCCGAAGCATCTCAGCTTCGCCGATGTGTTGCGATCCAAGCTACGGTGGAGCGGGAGCGCGATATGATTCGAATCAAGGAAATCCTTCTTCCGGAGCATATCGTCTTAGGATTGGATGGGAAAACCCGGGAAGAAGCGGTCCACGCCGTAGCCAAGACGCTGCGCGGTGACAGTCGGATAGCTGATTGGCCGCTCTTTTACCAAACGCTTGCAGAATCTGACCGGAGCGCCCAGACCAATTGCGAGCTAGGACTCACGATACCGCACAATCGGACTGATTCAGTAACGGCGATGGTAATGGCTTTTGGCCGGCTAAAGGCTCCGTTGAAAACCCCTTTACATGAAATTCGTTACGTGGTGGTGATTGGAATTCCGGAAACCATGGATGCAGATTATCTGCGTTTGGTTGGTGTATTGATGCGGGTGTTTCGGGACGATCAGCTCCGTACGGCGTTAGATTCAGCGTCGAGTCCGCAAGAGGTCTTAAAGGTTTTTGAGGAGGGCGAGACGAGGCTGGCGCGTTAGGAATGTCCGATTACCGAGGTGGATGACAGAGGATAGGTGAACGCGGAATACGCATTACCGAATACGGTAGCGGTAAGTTTCCGATTACGGCTCGAATATGCGTTCCGACTGAAAATTCAAACAGGCTCCGCGCATTAGACCGCCACAAAGCGCAGTCGCCACCGGTGCGCCTATGCTGCCCGAGCCGAACCGCGAATGGGTGCTAATAGACGAGAATTGTCTCTTCTTCCCGAACGAAAGATCCGGTCTGCGACCGCGAGTGATTGGCCGGCGATCTGGAAGATCTTTCGATTGGTCGTACAGCGAGGCGACACCTATGCTTTTTTGCCCCAACTTGACGAGGAGAGTGCGCGCAAGATTTGGTTCGCTGCGGGCGCGCAGGTTTTTGTGGCGGACGCAGAGAGAAGGGTGGTCGGTACCTTTCTCGTTAAACCGAATCAACCCGGCCTCGGATCCCACGTCGCCAATGCTGGATTCATGGTAGATCCCGAGATGCATGGCGCGGGGATTGGCCGCGCCATGGGCGAATATGCTCTCGCTTGGGCAAAGCAGCAGGGATATCAAGCCATGCAATTCAATTTTGTGGTTTCGACCAATACGGGAGCGGTCGCCCTATGGAAGAAGCTCGGGTTTGCCATCATCGGGACGATTCCGAGGGGTTTTCATCATGCGCAACTGGGCTACGTCGACGTGTACGTGATGCACCGGGAGTTGTGAGGCAGAAGGAGGGACACAGAATTTAGAATCCTGGAGTCTGTATTCGGAAGATGTGAACGATAAATGACGACGGACCCAATCCGTAGCGGCGACTGTCCTGTCCGACATAGCCTTCGCATCCGTAGCCGTACCTTTCACCGTTGTAATGTTGGAGCAAGGATCTTGTTAGATGCGCCGCTCAATAATGTGACCAATAGTTGAAACAAGCCTTTATGAATCCAAAAAAAGCCATTCTTCCGCCATTGGCAGCGTTAGCCGCAGCTGCGTTCCTAGCCGGCGGCACGCTCGCCTTCAGTGCTTCCGGTCCGAGTGACAACGGATCGAAAGCGAGTCTTGATCTAAAAGTCGATAATTCGCCGCTGAACCGAGACGTAAAACTCGGGAACTCGTTTGCACCGATCGTCAAATCCGTCACACCCAGCGTAGTGAAGGTATTTGTGACAACCGCTGCGCAACGCCAGCTCTCTGGCGCCGACGCGGAGCAGTTCCGGCGGTTCTTCGGGCCGATGTTTCCGGACTTTGATCAACAGCAGTCCCAGAACCAGCATGCACTGGGTTCGGGTGTAGTAGTTTCGCCGAATGGGTATATCTTGACTAATAATCACGTCATCGAGAATGCCAAAGACATTCAGGTAGCGTTGAACGACGGCCGCAGCCTTAACGCGAAGCTGGTGGGCACGGATCCACAGACCGATGTCGCCCTTTTGAAGATTGATGCAACTAATCTGCCTGCGTTAACCCTCGCGGATAGTGACGCGGTGGAAATCGGCGACGTCGTACTCGCCATTGGTAACCCGTTTGGCATCGGTCAGACCGTTACCGAGGGAATCGTCAGCGCGAAGGACCGCACGAACATAAGCGGGGGCGATCAGGATGAAGACTTTATTCAAACGGATGCCGCCATTAATCCGGGCAACTCCGGTGGCGCTCTAGTCGACACTCAAGGCCGCTTGGTGGGAATTAACACGTCCATTCTTTCACGGACGGGCGGCAACCAAGGTATCGGCTTTGCGGTGCCGTCAAACCTCTGCCACTGGGTTACGGATAGCCTGATGAAGAACGGAAAGGTAACCCGCGGATTCCTCGGAGTCGTGATTCAAAACCTCACTCCGGATCTGGCGAAGGCATTTAAAGTTAACCGATCAGTGGGGGCACTCATCTCGGAGGTTACTCCGAATGGCCCGGCCGATACGGCGGGACTTAAGAACGGCGATGTCGTGTTGCAATACGACAACAAACCGATCGAAAGCGCCAGCCAGCTTAAGCTGAGAGTCGCCGAAACAAGTCCTGGCGTGAATGTTCCGGTGCAAATTGATCGGAGCGGTGAGAACAAGATGGTAAACGTAATGGTGAAGGAGCGGTCGGGCACTTCGGTGGCCGCGAACCAGACTCCTAAACCAGCGGAAGATGGTTCGCTCAACGGCGTGACGGTTCAGGACCTAAGCCAGGAACTTCGAGCGGAATTGAAAGTGCCGGGCAACGTTCAAGGCGCGGTGATCGAGGAAATTGATCCCTCATCCCCCTCATATGAAGCCGGTCTCCGAGTCGGTGACGTGATTATCGAAATCAACCATCGTACAGTCAAGAACGCTCAGGAAGCGGTCGATGCGACCAGTGCCAAACCTAACGGTGAAACGCTGGTAAAGGTTTATCGAAACGGTGGAAGCCAGTACGTGGCCGTCCACGAAGGTTCCGAGTAAGGCAACGATTGGTTGTTCGCCGGGTTGGAACAGGCCACCCGCATTCGCTGCGCGAAATGCGGGTGGGCCGAAGCGGGCAAAAACGCGGGTCATTAATCCCGCCACTCCCTCGAGCCGTATGTCCGGAAATCACACTGAGTCCCCTGCTCCGACGACAATCCCTCTTTCTGAAGCGGAGAATCTCTGCCATGTTGGGGTTCAGTCTATGCGAGCGCTTGTGGTTGAGGATGACGAGAAGATCGCCTCTTTTGTTAGCAAGGGACTAAAGCAGAACGGTTTCGCGGTAGATTGTGCCAACGATGGAGAACGGGGGCTGGATTTAGCGAGTACCATCGCTTACGATGTGGCAATCCTCGATCTGATGTTGCCCAAACTGGACGGGCTTTCGCTACTTCGCCGGTTACGCCAGCAGAAAGTGCAGACGCCGGTACTGATTTTGAGCGCGCGAGCCAATGTTGATGATCGGGTAATTGGTCTGCAAACCGGCGGCGACGACTATGTTACCAAACCCTTTGCTTTTTCCGAGTTGCTGGCACGAGTTCAAGCGCTGATCCGCCGGGCAAGCCATTCGCAAGAACCGACTCAGTTAGCCGTTGCCGACCTTTCGATGAACCTGGTGACCAGAGAAGTCAGTCGAGCTGGCAAGGCGATCGAGCTGCATCCGCGCGAATTTTCATTGCTCGAATTCTTGCTCCGGCACGTTGGCCGTCCGGTGACCAAGACGATGATTTTGGAGCATATTTGGGACTTTCATTTCGATCCGCAAACTAATGTTGTCGATGTCCTTATTCACCGACTTCGGGCGAAAGTAGACAAAGGTTTTTCGGTCAAGCTCATCCACACCATTCGAGGAGTGGGGTATGTCACTAAAGCGGATTGAGCGGCTTTGGCAGAGCTTCACGGTCCGGCTGAGTCTTTGGTACGCGGCGACGTTCACATTTAGTGCGATCGTCCTGTTCGGACTGCTTTACTTTCTATTGATTTCTTTTTTCGAACGAAGCGAACGGGAAATCATTCAAGAACGCCTAAAAGAGTGCGCCGCCGTCTACGAAAGCGGAGGGTTGCGAGCGCTCAAGGACACCGTAAATCAACGCCAGTTCACTGAGAACGAAGGTCCGTTCTTTGTTGAAGTGACCGGACCGCTGGGTAACGTCGCCTTACTGGTTGCACCCGCCGAGTGGGTCGATTTTAGCAATTTGACTTCGATGTTTGGTGACGCCAATTCCAACTCGGCTTGGCTGCGTATTCCCAAAGACAAACGAAGCGATTTCATTATCGAATCGACTCCGCTTTCAGATGGAGCGACACTGCGAGTGGGTCGAAGCAGCAGCCGGCCGGAAAACTTGCTCGGACCCTTTTTCACCGCTTTCTTGGTCGTTATCGTGCCAACCTTGATCCTGGCGATTGCTGGAGGCGCGATGTTCGCCTATCGCGCAACTGCTCCGGTTCGACAGATGCTCAAAACGGCCCGCTCGATCATTAGCACTGGGAATCTGGGTGAACGCGTTCCGGTGAGTCAAGCCCAAAGCGAACTGGCGGAGTTGGCACGCCAATTTAATCAGGTGCTGGATAAGAATCAGACATTGATCCGCGGAATGCGAGAGGCGCTCGATAATGTTGCGCACGATCTGCGCTCTCCGTTGTCCCGACTTCGCGGCACTGCCGAACTGGCGTTGCAGACAGACACCCCGGAGGCGGCTAGGGAAGCGCTGGCAGATTCGGTTGAAGAGTCGGATCGCGTCCTGACAATGCTCAACACATTAATGGACGTCACCGAGGCAGAGAACGGCATGATGCGATTGCGTCGTGCGCGCTGTTCAGTTGTGGAGCTGTTGGAAGAAGTTTTGGAGGTCTATCGAGTGATAGCGGAAGAACGAGGAATCGAGATCAAGACGAATCTGAGCGAAGAATGCTATGCCGATATCGATCCGAACCGGATGCGCCAGGCTTTCGCGAACTTGATCGACAATGCAGTCAAATACACCGAACCAGGCGGGACAGTCGAAATTGATTGTCATCGCGTCGTCGATGGTGTTCGGGTCACGGTTCGAGACAATGGGATTGGTATCCCTCTGGCCGAACAAGGCCGAATTTGGGATCGGCTTTATCGCGGCGATAAAAGCCGATCACAGCGCGGGCTCGGCCTCGGATTGAGTTTGGTGAAAGCGGTTGTCGAAGCGCATGCCGGCATGATTTCCGTTCGGAGTGAAATCGGTAAGGGCTCGGAATTCGTCGTTTTTCTGGCAGCCCTGCATGACTCG
>Ga0137415_10003158_pt1 | contig 16362 bp, 16 predicted proteins | sample CZODoug3_1_1_16f_FD_183082 | JGI IMG/M metagenome (GOLD analysis project Ga0137415, IMG submission 183082) | Vadose zone soil fungal communities from Angelo Coast Range Reserve, California, USA - CZODoug3_1_1_16fungal (Hybrid Assembly) | ecosystem: Environmental > Terrestrial > Soil > Vadose...
CCGGCCTCCTCCGCCATCAGCGTGGCAACGCTTGGCGATGGCTTGGCCTTGCCTTTGCCGACCGACAGCCGCAGCGAGCCCCCATGGATCGGGACGCGCGTCACGTCCTGGACGTGCAGCCCGTGTCGCCTGAAGAGCCGGTCGAGGGCGGTGAGGGAGAAGTAGCAGAGGTGTTCGTGGTAAATGGTGTCGAACTCGCAGCGGTCGATCAGGTCCTTGACGTACGGAACCTCGATGATGGCAATGCCCGAGTCTTTCAGCACGGCCGCGATCCCGCTGACCACCCCGTTCAAGTCGGCGACGTGGGCAAGCACGTTGTGGGCATGGAGGACGTCGGCCTGCTGCCCTCGATCGGACAGGCTCTGGCCAAGCTCGGGACCGAAAAATTCGCACAGGGTCGGGATTCCGCCTGCTTGCGCCGCCCGTGCGATGTTGCGCGCGGGCTCGATCCCCAGCACCGGGATCCCCTGGCGCCGGTAGAACTGCAGGAGGTATCCGTCGTTGCTGGCGATCTCGATGACGAGACTGCGCGGGCCCAACCCGCGTTCCGGGATGAGCTGCTCGACCAGGGTCTCCGCATGTCGAACCATCGTGTCCGAGTACGAGGAGAAGTAGAGGTACTCGCCGAAGAGTTCCGCCGGCGACACCGTTTCCGTGATTTGCACCAGCGTGCAGTCGTGGCAGAAGGCAAGGTCGAGCGGATAGCGGGACTCGGGCAGCAGCAGCTGCTCCTCCGAGAGCAGGGCGTTCGCCAGCGGCGTGGCACCCAGGGAGAGCACGAGCTCCAGCTTGTTCGATCCGCAAGATCGGCAGGTGGTCGCGATCATGCGGCGATGGGCTCCCCAAGGGCGCCGCGGTACCAGGCAATGGTGCGGCGGAGCCCCTCATCCAGGCTGAACCTCGGTGCCCATCCGAGCGCCTGCCTGGCTTTGCTCGCATCCAGGAATTGCTCTCGAATCTCGTGGCTGGCCTCTGAGCGGACCTCGGGCTGCAAGCTCGATTCCATGATCTGGAGGATCCGCGCCGTCAAGTCGATGACGGAGACCGGCGTCTCGTTGGAGAAGTTGAAGGCCTGCCCCCGCAAGTTCGGGTCCGAAGCCATGCGTTCGGCGAGGAGAAGGTACGCCTCGGCCCCGTCCTCGACATAGAAGTAGTCGCGGATGTAGTTGCCGTCCGATCGGATCACCGGTCGCTGCCCGCGAAGGACCGAGCGAATGGTGCCTGGCACGATTCTGTTCCAGTTCAGGTCGCCGCCACCGAAGAAGTTGCCGCACCTGGTGATCGCGACCGGCAGCTCGTAGGTTGCGGCATAGCTCTGGGCGATCAGGTCGGCGCTGGCCTTACTCACGTCGTAGGGATGGAGGGCCTGCAGCCGGGCATCCTCCCGGTAGGGCAGCGTTTCATGCTCGCCATACGCCTTGTCGGAGGAAGCCAGCACTACCCGACGAACCATGGGGCTCCGTCGGCAGGCTTCCAGCAAGCGCCAGGTCCCGGCGATGTTCGACTCAAAGGTCGAGACCGGGTTGCGGTTGGCAATCCCGACGATCGTCTGGGCGGCCAGGTGGATGACGGTGTCGACCTCGTACTCGCCGAGCACCCGCTCGAGCAGCGCCGGGTCGAGGATGTCACCGCGAACGACCTTCGTCTGCTGGAGCATGCCGCCGGCGACGACTTCACTCTGCGGCACCCAGTCGCGGACGATGCAAACGACGTCGGCCCGCAGCTCCAACAGGCGGCGGATCACCCAGCCCCCGACCAGGCCGGTGGCGCCGGTGACCAGGGTGGGACGGTCCTGCCAGAAGGACGAATTCAATGCCATGGCGGGTGACGATCGAGTAACGGCGAGATCAGCCCGATCTTTCCAATCACCCCTCCCCCGCTCCTGGCAGGCTCCAGCGCGACCTGGCGTTTATTTCGTCGTGCGGATCCTCGCCTTCTGCGACTACTTCGCCGAGCGCTCAGCTGGCGGCAGCGAGCGGGTCGCACTGGAGGTCTACCGGCGCCTCGCCGACCAGGGGGCAACGATCCGGGTAATCACGACCATGCCGCGCTCCATGCAGCCGGTGAGGTCTCTTGACCGCCTCCAGGTTCGGGTCATCTCGTCACTCGAACTGGCGAGGCCGTTGGGAATTCAGGCCTCATTCGCGCCAGCGCTGTTCCTCAGGCTTCGGGCACTCGCCAGGGACTTTCGCCCCGATGTCCTCCACGCCAATACGCTCTTCTTTCAGACCTCGCTGGCGGCCGCCCTCGTCGCGCGGGCGACGGGAGTCCCGCTGGTCACGACCGTCCATCTCGGAGCGCTCGACCTGATGCCCCAGCCGGCCCGCCTCCTCGGTACGGCCTATGAGCGAACGATCGGTCGATTCATCCTGTCGCAGAGCGCCCGGATCATCGCAGTCGGTCCATCTGTCCGGGAGCACCTTGTCCGACTGGGAACGCCGGCAAACCGTATCACCGTAGTCCGGAACGGCGTCGATCTTCGCCGCTTTTGGCCGCGGCACGAGATGGTGCAGAACGACCCGCCGATCATTGCTTTCGTTGGCCGCCTGATCGTGAACAAGGGACCGGACACGTTACTCACTGCCCTGCTTCAGCTGCGGCGCGAGGGCCTGGAGTTCAAAGCCGTTTTCATCGGCGACGGGCCGTTGCGCCAGCAGCTCGAGCGCCAGGCCCTGCCACTCGGGACCGCCGTTCAGTTTCTCGGCCTACAGCCGGATGTCGCGCCTCACCTGCGGCAGGCCGACCTATTGGTCCGCCCTTCGCTCACGGAGGGCATGCCACTGGGCATTCTCGAGGCCATGGCAAGTCGGGTGTGCGTGATCGCCTCCGACATCGGTGGCAACCGGGACCTGGTCACGCATGGTCACAACGGCGTCCTCTTCCGCGCCGAAGATCCAACCAGCCTTGCGGACACGATGCGAGAGATGTTGCGGAACTCCGAACGCCGCGTCCAGCTGGCACGAGCCGGGCATGAAACCGCGCAGGCCTACGGATGGGATGCGGTTGTGGCAAGCACCGCCGCGGTCTTCTCTTCAACAATTCCCACTGCGTCTCAGCAAAAGAGGGAAGCCGCGTGAACATTTGCCTGGTGAGCAACCACTTTTCGCCCGTCGGTCAGGGCGACCCTGAGGTTTACGTCGGCACGCTGGCGCGCGCGCTCGCCGCTGAACACCGCGTCGTCGTCGTAACCACGGAGGCTGGCGCCCATCTGCAGCCGCGACGGGAGGTCACGCCGGACGGCGTCATCGTCTATCGCCTCGCGCCGTTTTTCCGCGCCTTCGACCTCTATCACCCACAGGTCGCCGCGACCATGAGCCGCATCGTCAAACGGGAGCGGCCCGACCTCGTCCATATCCACAACTGGATGGGGCTCTCGCTCGCCGCTATCCTTTCCAGTATCCCGACCAGCGCGCCGCACATTCCCGTGGCGATGACGCTCCACGACTCTCGTCTTCTCTCCGGCTGGTTCCTCAGCAACATCAATCGAGGGCTGGTCAATCGCGTCGGCCTGGTGATTAGCCCGTCGCATGACGTCCTGGACCAACACCTTCAGCGTGGGTTTTTTCGGCGCGCGACGCAGCAGGTGCTGCCCTACGGCGACATGCGCTTCCACGCCGCTCGTCTGGTCGAGGCCTACCAGCGCTTACTGATCACGGATCGGCTGCGCCCCTTCGACCAGCGCGTCGCCTGACGTAGTCCGATCACGCGGCGCGACTCCCTTGAGCAAGGAAGTCTTCCAGGGCGGTCTCCCACGCGGGCAGAGGTCGCAGGCCTGCCGCCTCCCACCGGGCGCTGACAAGCGCGCTGTTCGCCGGACGTCGCGCGGGCCGCGCGGCATCCGCCGCGCCGATCGGCTGCACCTCGACCCGGCCCTTGACAATGGCGCGCGCGAACTCGAACCGGCTGCACGAACCCCCGTTGGCCACGTGGAAGAGGCCCCTGGCCGGCGTCTGGATCAGCTCGCCGATCGCCTGGGCCAGGTGCCGCGTCCAGGTCGGGCTCCCAATCTGGTCGGCCACCACCTTGAGCGGGTCCCCGCGGTCGGCGGCCTTAAGGATTGCCTTGACGAAGTTGTTGCCGTGCGCTCCGTACAGCCAGGCAGTGCGCAGCACGCAGGCGGAGGGATGCGCGGACAGCACCTGGAGCTCACCTTCATACTTCGACCGTCCATAGACGCTCAGAGGATCGGCCCGATCCAACTCGGTGTAGGGCGCACCCTTGCGGCCGTCGAAGACGTAGTCGGTGCTGATGTGCACCATCTCGGCTCCAGCGCGCGCCGCGGCCGCGGCCAGGTTGCCCGATCCGGCTGCATTGACCGAGAAGGCGAGGTCGATCGCCTTTTCCGCGCCATCGACGTCGTTGTAGGCCGCGGCGTTGATGATCCATGACGGACGCACCTGTTCAACCGTCTCGACAACGGCCTTTCGATCGCTGATGTCGAGCGCGCGGTGGTCACGGCCGTGCACCTCGTGAGATGACAGGACGTCGATCAGCTCGCGACCCAGCTGACCACCGGCACCGGTGACCAGGATGCGCACCTTATCGAGGGACGGCGTTCGCCGGCAAGCCCCGGTAGTTTTCCTCGTAGAAGCGCCAGAAGTCCGCGCTCTTTCGGGACCGCCACCAGGCGTCGTTTCGCCGGTACCATTCGATGGTGAGCCGCAAGCCCTCGCCAACCGCTATCAGCGGCTCCCAGCCCAGCGGCCGCAGCTTTCGCGTATCGACCGCGTAGCGATAGTCATGTCCCGGGCGGTCTTTCACGAAGTGCTTCAAGGAGGAAGGCTTCGCGCAGACCCTCAAGACCGAATCGGCGATCTCGACGCCGCTGACCTCGGTGCCGGTAGCGATGTTGTAGGCGCCGCCAGGTTCGCCCTTCCAGAGGACCCGGGCGATGCCGCTGACGTGATCCTCCACGTAAAGGTAGTCGCGGACCGCGGAGCCGTTTCCATAGATCGGAAGCGGAAGATCCTGCAAGGCATTGGTGATAAACAGGGGAATGATCTTCTCCGGGAACTGATAGGGCCCGTAGGTGTTCGATCCCCTCGTGATCAGCGTCGGGACCCCAAAGCTGGTGTGGTACGCGGCGACCAGCATCTCTGCGCCCGCCTTGGTCGCCGAGTACGGGCTGCGCGGCGCCAGCGCGTCCGTCTCCCGGCTCCGGCCCTCCTTGACATGACCGTAAACCTCGTCGGTGCTGACCTGCAAGAACCGCTGGTGCCGGTGCCTGCGAGCGGCTTCCAGCAGGACATAGGTTCCGTAGACATCGGTCTGGACGAAGGCGCCGGCGCTGAGCAATGACCGGTCCACATGGGATTCCGCGGCAAAGTTCACGATCGCGTCAACGTCCCGCGCCAGCTCGTCGACTAAGTCCTGGTCGCAGATGTCCCCTTTGACGAAGCGCAGACGGGGGTCGCCCCGGGCTTCGCCGAGGTTTTCCTCACTCCCGGCATACGTCAGCTTGTCGAGGACCGTCAGGGTGATCTCGGCGTCAGCCTTGAGCCGCTGCCTGACAAAGGCGGAACCAATGAAGCCGGCGCCCCCGGTAACGAGCAGACGGCGAAGCCGAAGTGCCATCAGGGAAGACTCGAAGCTCGAAACGCCGGTCGCGTCCGATAATCCGCGAGCGTCATACCGCGGGCATCTTTGGCCGAAACGATAGGGTTCGGGATGGGCCAGGGCGCAGCGATCTCGGGGTCGTTCCAGGCGATCGTGTGTTCAGCAGAGGGTTCATAGTAACCGCTGCACTTATACTCCACGTCCGCCTGCTCCGACAAGGTGAGGAAGGCGTGGCCAAACCCGACGGGCACCAGCAATTGGCGGTGATTCTCACCCGTCAGCTCGATCGCCAACGACCTGCCGAAGGTCGGCGAGCCCAGACGAAGATCGACGACGACATCCAGAACCGCCCCGGAGGAGCAACGAACAAGCTTGGCCATCGGCGCGGACATGTCCTGGTAGTGGAAGCCGCGGAGGACGCCTTGGCGCGATCGCGATTGGTTGTCCTGGACGAAGCTGAGCGCGATGCCGGCCTCCCGGTACCGACTCCCGTGGTAGGTCTCCAGAAAGACCCCTCGGTCATCACCATGGACGACGGGCTGAATCGACAACACGCCGGCCAGCGGAGTTTCACTCACAGTGATCACCTGAGGCTGGCCTGCATCCTGGTAATTCCGAGCGACATGCTTCGTTACACTCTCAGGATATGAGTTCGGTCGCCGTCATCGGCTCAGGATACGTTGGCCTGACCACGGCTGTCTGCCTGGCCGACCTCGGTCACCAGGTCACCGGCGTGGACATCGACGAAGCCAAGCTCGCCAAGCTCCGCGGGGGCGTCCCAACCATCTATGAGCCGGGGCTCGACGAGCTGCTGGCGAAAACCTTGAAGACTGGCCGGCTGGCCTTTACCAGTGACTACGACGAGGCGATCCCCGGCGCCGACTTCGTCTTCATCGCCGTCGGCACCCCACCGGGCCGTCGCGGCGAGGCCGATCTCCACTTCGTCAAGCAGGCGGCCAAGGCCGTGGCCGGCGCGATGAAGAAGACGGTCACCATCGTGAACAAGAGCACCGTCCCGATCGGCACCGGCAACATCGTGGCCCGAATCGTGGGCGAGAACCTGGCCGACGAGATCCCCTTCTACGTCGTATCCAATCCCGAGTTTCTTCGTGAAGGCAGCGCCATTTACGACTTCATGCACCCCGACCGCCTTGTTTTTGGCTCCAACGATGAGCCCGCTGCGCGGGCGGTCGCCGGACTCTACAGCAAACTTGATACGAAGATCCTGGTCACGGATCTCCATACGGCTGAGATGATCAAATACGCCTCCAACGCCTTCCTCGCCACCCGCATCTCGTTCATCAACGAGATGGCGCGCATCTGCGAGCGCGTCGACGCCGACGTCAAGGTGGTGTCCGAAGGCATGGGCCTCGACCGCCGGATCGGTCCCCTCTTTCTCGACGCCGGCATCGGTTACGGCGGTTCCTGCTTCCCCAAGGACGTCAAGGCGCTGGCCCGCATGGCCGAGACCATGGGCTATCACCCGGAACTTCTAGACGCCGTGATGGAGATCAACCTCGATCAGCGGACCCTGGTTGTTGAGAAGCTGCGCGAGGTGCTCGGTGGCCTGCGCGGCCAGGTGATCGGCATCCTGGGCCTGTCGTACAAGCCGGACACCGACGACGTCCGCGAGGCCCCCTCGATTGACGTCATTGAAAATCTCCTGCAAAAAGGCGCGACCGTCCGGGCCTACGACCCGAAGGCCATGCCGGTGCTCAAGGCCCAGATGAATTCCATCGACTACTGCGCGGACGCCTATGCCGTGGCGAAGGGCGCCGACGCCCTCCTGGTGGTGACCGAATGGAACGAGTTCCGAGAGCTTGATCTCGATCGCGTCAAGAGCTTGATGCGTCGTCCGGTCATCGTTGACGGCCGCAACATCTTCGACCCGAAGACCATGCGCGATCGCGGTTTTGTCTACCGCGGTGTCGGCCGCTCTTAGCGTTCCCTTACAATATCCAGAGGGTGGCACCGCGGGCGGTCGTCACGGGCGGGGCGGGTTTCCTGGGCTCGCATCTCTGCGAGCGTTTGCTCGCTGATCGCTGGCAGGTCGTGTGCGTCGACAACCTGGTCACGGGCGCAGCAGACAATGTCGCCCTTCTCCGCCGAAACGAGTCCTTCGAGTTCGTCGATCACAACGTAAGCGAGCCCCTCTACCTCGAAGGTCCCGTCGATGCTGTGCTCCATTTCGCCTCCCCGGCATCTCCTGTTGATTACGCCGATCACCCGATCGCGACGATGAAGGTCGGCACTCTTGGCACCCACAACATGCTCGGACTCGCGCGCGCCAAGGGCGCCGTCTTTTTCCTGGCTTCGACCTCCGAGGTCTACGGCGATCCCAGCGTGCACCCGCAACCCGAGACCTACTGGGGCAATGTCAACCCGATTGGGCCAAGGGCTGTCTACGACGAGGCAAAGCGCGCCGCGGAAGCCTTCACGATGGCCTACCACCGCACCCACGGGATGGCAACGCGGATCGTTCGCATTTTCAATACGTTCGGTCCCCGGATGAGGATCAACGACGGACGGGCCGTGCCCAACTTCCTGGTCCAGGCCCTCAATAACGAACCGATCACGGTCTATGGCAAGGGCTCGCAGACGCGAAGCCTCTGCTATGTCGACGATCTGATCGAGGGCATCGTGCGCTTGCTCGGCACCGACTACAGCGATCCGGTGAACATCGGCAGCGAAAACGAAGTCACCATGCTTCAGCTGGCTACGCTGATCCGTAACCTGAGCGGCAGCTCGAGCGAGATCGTGTTCAAGCCCCTGCCGGAGGATGACCCCAAACAGCGGCGCCCCGACCTGACCCGAGCGCGACAGGTTCTCAAATGGGAACCGACAACCCCACTCGACGCCGGCCTTAACAAAACGATCGCCTACTTCCGTCAGCGGCTCGCGACGGTTAAGAAATAGTCCCTCTTCTCTATGCGACGACGTGTGAAGTCCCAGCCGTACCAGCAAACAAGGCCGGTGATCAGCACCGGCGTAATCGCTGGAAGCGACGAGGCGCGATCCACAAGCAAGCCACCTTCGACGATCAGGAGCGCAGGCACGGGCGAGGACAAATGTCCTTGGCGATGAAGGTGAAATGCCAGCCAGGCCGGAATCAGTAGGAGCAGCACGTCGTGGGCCAGTGCGTGCGGCACGGCAACAACGCAGAGGCTGGTGGCGAGGCAGGTAAAGGCGCGGAGGTCGCCGCGAAACCGCCAGGCTGCTACGAGGATGCCGAGTACGGCGACGAAGAAGAGCACCAAGGCGAGCGCTCCCGCCAGCCCTTCCGGCAACATGGCGAAAGATCCGATCCAGCTCACGTTCGTGTGCAACGGGCTCACGACGTTGGCTCGCGACATCTGGCGAATCATGGGCACCAGCAGACCCATTTGAAACGCCCCCAAAGCAACGGCGCTTGCTGCGGCGACCGCGACGGTCACCGACTTCCATTGCCTGGCGGCTATCAGGACGGCGACGTAGAAGGCCACGTACTGCGGTTTGATCGCAAGCAGTCCAATGCCAAGGGCCGCAGATATCGTGCCACCATGCAGCGCCGATCGGACGAGGAAGGCCGCGCCGAGCACTAGAACCGCCGTGAGTTGACCTTCGGTAAGCGTTAGGACGGCCGGCAATGACGCCAGCACAGCAGCAAAGGCCACTCCACCGGCCCACCTGCCCAGTGGCAGCGCTTGCCGCAAGACAAGAATCGCTGCTGCGAGGAGCGCCAGGCTAACGAGCTGCCACACGCGAAAGGCAGCATCGAGCGAGAGTAGGGACAGGGCGAGAAAGGGTATCAGCGCCGCAGGCGGCTCATTGAACGGGAGACGGGGGTCGACCGGGGCGCCTCCGGCGAGCGACACCATCCGTGCCCCCAGTTGCTGCTGGTCGTAGATCGCATTCCAGCGGCCTTCGCGGAGGAGCGTCGCAGCGCTGTAGCCAATCGTAAAATCCGCGACTCGCCGCGTCGGCCCAGACTGGGTTGCCACGATCGTCGTATCCGCGAGTACGAGTGCCACAATCAGCGCCAGCAGCCAGAGGCGCCCGCGGGTTCTGGGCACAGATCGTCAACGGGATCGGCGGCGGCCTCCTTGCTGATTGGAACCGACCCCGCCCGCCAGTGGTATAGAGGCTGGAGGTGTGTCCATGAGCCGTCGCCTGATCGCCTTGCTGCTGGTTTCCTTCGCCGCCCTCACCGCCTGTGGTCGCGTCAGCGCCACCCACCCGGCCGCCGGTGGCTATCGACTCTTCCTGGAGGAAGGCTTCAACGGAGGAAGCGAACGCATCACGGTCCGCGATTCGGCCACCGGCACGCTCGAGCGGGAGCTTCCCCTTGGGACCCCGGCACCCGACTGGTCGCGCTACTACACCGTCACCTCGCTGGCCGGGTCCGGCCGGCTGACCGCCCTCGATCCGGCCTCTGGTCGGACGCTTACCCAGATCGCGATCCCAACCGGTTTTGCGCTGCCGGGCCTCGGCTACCAGGGCCCAACGGCCGGCCTTTCCCCCAATGGCAGGTGGCTGGCCCTGACCGACAACGGCCGCGCGACCAGCGGCAAGCTCGTCACCAGCTTCCTCGTGGGGGCCAGCTCGTTGACGGGCTCATTCAAGACCGTCCGCGTTGACGGCGACTTCGCCTTTGATGCCCTGAGCGATACCGGCCAGAGTCTGTACCTCATCCAGCGGATGGGCGATCCCAATCACTACCAGGTGCGCCTGCTCGATGTCGGCAGCGGGACCCTTGTGGAGCAAGCGGTGGCCGACAAGCGGGAGGCCGGGGAACCGATGAACGGCATTCGAGGCGATAGCGTTGCCGATGCGCAAGGCGCCTTTGTGTTCACGGTCTACGCTCGTCAGGCCGGACCATTCATCCACGCCCTGCCGCTCGATCAGGTCTACGCCTGGTGCATCGACCTGCCGGCAAAGAGCGCTTCGGACATGGAAGAGCAATTTCATTGGTCGCTCGCGTTCAACCATCAACGGTCGATCCTCTACGCCATCAATGGATCGAGCGGCCGCATCGCCGAAATCGTTCCGGACTCCTTGCCCAAGGTCGAGCGGGTCGGCCAGGTCGCCCTGAATCCAAGCCGCAGCCTGCTGGCCGGGTTTGCCACCGAGGCGGACGCGAAGGGCGCGAGGATCGGCGGCGCCGCCCTCTCGGCCGATGGCCGGACCCTGTTTGCGCTGGGCGGCACCGGCATCGTCGCGATCGACACGGCGAGCCTCAAGGTTCGGCAGCGCATCCTCGACGGCGAATCGGTCGACAGCCTTCGCCTCAGCACCGACGGCCAGTGGCTCTATGCGGCGGGGACTGGCACAAGCAAGGTGTGGCAGATCAATCCATCGACGGGCGCGGTCAGTGGCCAGGTCGCCGGCACGACCAACCCCTGGGCGCTCCTCTGGGCCGCACCGAAATAACCCACAGGTCGACCCTCCCCCGCAAGGGGGAGGGTAAGTGGGGCCGCGACGAGCCGCTAGCGGATCTTCACCGGAACGGTCGCCGTAGCTGAACCGAAGGTCGAGCCAAAGGCACTCAACCTGGCCGTCACGATTGCAGTCCCCTTCTTGAAGGGTGGACCGGTTGGATCCGCCAGGATGGCCACCGGGATGACCTGGCTGGCACCGGTGCACTGGATGCCGGGCATGCTCCATGACATGCCGTGAGCAATCGACTTGCCGACGGCTTCCTCGATGGTGACGGTCTGGTCCATGACCCACGCTCCGCTCGGACACGATGCGGTAATGGTCACGACCACCTCGACCTTCGCGGTCAACGTCGCGTTAGGATCGACGCTCACGGTGACGCCGTTGTCGGCGAGGGCAGCGGTGGCGGACGCCACGGCCATGATCGCCAGAGTCGGGACGACGAGCGCAAGGCGAACGAGTTTGGGCATTTCATGCCTCCTCAGTTTTCCGGGCTGACAGCTACTGTTCCCAGGTGACAGTCGCTGCGTCTACCGGTCTAAGAGGGCAGGCGTGCGAAAGGTAACGCGGACCTCAACTAGGCGACCTAAACCGAGCCAGATCTAGCCATGGCGCGATAACCGACGAATTCAGGATGTGGCTTGCCAACTGCTTTGCTGTGGCCGGGGCAGACTGCATTCCAAGTGAGCCGTGACCACCATGCACATAGAGGCCTTCGCGATGAGTTGCGCCGACGATTGGAAGACCATCTGGCGTCATCGGTCGGTGCGCATGCCACGCCGATCGTATGGCGACGCTCTTGAGCGCGGCTGAAAATCTCATAGCGCGTCTCGCGAGGCGTTGTGGCATGTCGACGGTCTCAACCGCCTCTCTCAAGGTGGGAGCGAGGGAGGCGCCAAGGAGGGCGCCGTCGGACAACTGCGGCACAAGCACGAAGGCTTCGATCACAGGCCGATGGTAGTTTCCCCCCGCAATGTCCTCCAAAGTCGGCAAGCGGACTGCTCGACCGACTTCCTCTTGATCGGGCCAAGAAATCTCCTCGATCAGCCACGGCAAGTCGAACCCAAGTCGTTCGGTGCGCATAAGCCACCCGCGCCCAGCGCTAACCGGAACGGATCCGACAAGGTCTGGCAGCCACGGGCCGGTGGCCACGATAGTCGCGTCTGCACCTATTCGGCCTTGGTCCGTGAGGACCCCTTCAACGCGTTCACGCTGGCCGGCGAAACCAACCACCTCGACGCCGGTCCGTACGTCAACGCCGGCTTCCAGGGACGCGTAGGCGAAAGCGGCGGTTGCTTGACGAGCGTCCAAGGTCCAGGCGCCCTCAACCAGATAACCACCGGCGACGTCTGGGGCCAACGTTGGAACGGTTCGTCGCAGTTCCTCCGCGGAAGCAGCTTCCACATGGCCTCCCAAGCGGGAGATAGCATCGGCCCTCAATCGGCTCTTGTCGAGCTGAGACGCATCAAACGCGAGTAACAATTGAGTTCGCTCCTGGAGAGCGAATGGTATCGCACCATCCGCAAGCTCCTTGTAGGCTCCCACGGACTCCGTGAGTAGCTGACTTACCTCGGGTTCCGCCTGCTGGAGAAGAGTTCCCGTATTCCTGCCCGACGCGCCTTCCCCGATAGATCTCCGCTCCACGAGACACACACGCGCACCGCGACGCGCCAGCTCCAAGGCGACAGTGCAGCCTGCGATACCACCACCGACGATGACGACGTCAGGCATGGGACTTTTGTTTTCTGTTCAACCCCAACGAGTCACGCTGCAGGACCTCAGTCTAAAGGCTGAAGGGGACGCCTACCTGGATGCGGAGTTTCGCGCTAGCGACATCAGCGAAAGTATTCGCGCATTTCGGCGGTGCACGGGCAGCCGGCGCCGCTAAGACGCGGCAGGTTCCAGGAGTCCTCGATCGTCCTCAGCAGGCTGTAGTGGGTCTCCGGCACGCTGGATTGAAACCCTGTCCGCCCCAGCGGCGAGATCACCAGGGTGGCGACTCGTCCCCCAGCGGCATTCGTGCAGCATCCGGCGTTGGAGCTCCCTTCATCCCAGGTGATGAAGAGAGCGCCGCCGTTCTTGTACGCGCTCGAGTTGAGGATGGCTGGAACCTGCTGGCTCAGCCAGTTATCTCCGGTCGCGATGGAACAGTCGTGCATGTCGTTGCACATGTTGGGCGTGATCCAGACGTAGTTGGGGACCGATCCAGCGCCCAGATCGCCGCCCAGCTGACTGAACGGGACCACATGCGCGTTGCAGCGAGCTGCGTTGGTACGGATGTCGTTGTAATAGACCCATGGGTTGTGCTTCTGCATGTAGGGATAGGCATCGCCCACGAAGCAGGCCGACGGCATGCCCTCCATGTACGCCTTCCAACTCCGGCCACTGGCTTCGATCTGGTCCGCCACGTTGGTGGCGTTGACCCAACAGGTGGTGCAGTCACTGGTGATGCCGAAAGTATTTCCAGCCGTGAGCGCGAGGTAGTTCGGCAGGCTCGGATGGCTGACGCCGTAGTACTGCGTCGCCAGCCCATAGCTGTTGGCCAGGCCATTGATGTAGGGCGCGGAGGCGTTACCGATCAGGCTGGTCGACTCCTCGTTTTCCATCACGATGACGAACACATGGCTGAACGTCGGGAGCGCTGGAGCCGGTGTTGGCGTCGGAGCCGGGGTTGCGGTTGGTGTCGCTGTCGGAGCCGGCGTTGGCGATGAGGTTGGCGAGGGCGTGGGTGTTGCAACGGGTTTGGGCGTCGGCGTCGGGGTTGGTTTTGTGCTTGGTTTCGGGGTAGCTTTGCTAACGGCCGGTGGCGTCGGCGTCCCAGGCGCGGAGCTGGTGGGTTTCGCGATTGGCGTGCCGCCCCCTCCAGGCGCTGATGCCGTTGAAGACTGGGACGGCGCCAGGGCAATCGGCGGCTGCGTGATGGACCCCGGGGCACTCGGCGGCCCCAGCAGCAACGACGTGATCCATAAGAGCAAGGCACCGAAGGCCGTCCAGATGATGAGCCGACGAAGCAACCACATGAGTGGCACTCCTCCCACCCACCACTAAGCGGCATCGCATTCTCCAAGACAACGCTTAACGCGCTACCAAGCGGTGACGGAGCCGCTGCAAGCCAGTTAGCGCACGATGCCGACGGGAACAGAAGCCAGAGGGGGCAGCAACACTTCGGGAATCGCGAAGGCGTCGACCAGTAACTGCGCGTGGGGGCGCAGCTCGCGGCAGAGTCGGTTGACATGGGTGATCACCGCCTTCGCACGGGCGGCCGATAGCTGGCCGTGCTCCATGAACCAGCCGCGATCCCGCTCGAGCGAGGCCATGACGTGCAGGTCGCAGACTTTATTGAGCAGCGCCTTCACCTCGGCATCACCAGCGCGATCGATCGCCATGGTGAACTGCTCGAGCACCACTCGCTCGACATGTGCCCGCGCCGCCAGCAACAGGTGATCCTGCACGGCGTTGAAGGCGCTGAAGGCATCGCCGTCGTTCGCCATCAGGTTCCGAAGGCGTCGCGCGGCCGCTTCCAGCACGTGCTTCTCGCGCCAGGCGAAGAGATAGGCATGGTAGTCGCGATCGAGGAGATTGGTCCCCTCCTCTCCGCGCGGCACGGCGTCCGCGATCAACTGCGCCAGTGAGCGCGCGGCCGTCCGCTCGAGTACCGCACCGACCACCTGGTCGGCCACGTAGCGCACCATCGCGACCGTATCCATGCTGCCGAACTCATCGCGAAAGTTCGTCAGCAACCCCTTGGCGACCAGCTGCAGCAAGACGGTGTTGTCGCCTTCGAAGGTGGTGAAGATGTCGGTGTCTGCCCTCAGCTCGGTGAGCCGGTTGACGGACAGGTAGCCGGCACCGCCGCAGGCCTCGCGGCACGTCTGGATCGTTTGCGCGCTGTGCCAGGTCGAGATGGCCTTGAGACCGGCCGCCTGCGTCTCCACCCGACGCTGCGCCGCGTCATCAGGACTGTCCCCATCTCCCGCGTCATGCAGCGCGACGACCAGGGCCTCCTGGGCGAAATGCAGTGCATAGGTCGTGGCCAGCGCCGGCAGCAGGCGTCGCTGATGCTGCAGATAGTCGAGTAGGATGACTTCCTCATCCCGTCCCGGTGCTCTGAATTGCCGGCGCGTTGATCCGTAACGGATCGCGATCGCGAGCGCCAGCTTGGTCGCGCTGAGCCCGGCCCCGGCGACGCTGACTCGTCCGGAGACCAGCGTCCCCAGCATGGTGAAGAACCTCCTCGTCTCGTTCGCGATCGGACTGCTATACGTCCCGTCGGGGGCCACGCTGCCAAAGCGATCCAACAACGCCTCGCGCGGCACGCGCACCTGGTTGAACCAGAGGCGGCCGTTGTCGACACCATTCAACCCACCCTTGTGCCCGCAGTCCTCGATCCGCACGTTGGGACACGGCCGCCCTCGTTCGTCACGGATCGGCACCAGTAAGACATGGACGCCGCGGCGCTCGCCGCCGGTAACCAGTTGCGCGAAGACAGCCGCCAGGCGACCGTCGCGAGCCACGTTGCCGATGTAGTCCTTGCGCGCGTCATCGTCGGGCGTGTGGATCGTAAACTCCTGGCGCCGCGGGTCGTACGTCGCGGTGGTCCGGATCGACTGGACGTCGGATCCGTGCCCGGTTTCGGTCATCGCGAAGCATCCCGGCAGCTCCATGGTCATCGCCGCCCGCAGGTAACGCTCGTGATGTCGCTGCGTGCCCAGCCGTCGGATCACCCCACCAAACAGCCCGTACTGCACGCCGACCTTGACCAGCAGGGAGAGGTCGACGAGCGCGATGGTTTCGAAGGCGCTGAGCGCCCCACCCATGTCCCCTTCCCCACCAAACTCGCGCGGGAAGAACAGCCGGGCACTCCGCGTCTGGCTGACCATGCGGGCCTGCTCCATCACTCGGGCGCGGTGGTCCTCGACCGACAGCCCTTGGGCTGGGCGCAGCAGCGGCGACGCCTCGATCTGGGCCCTGACCTCCTCCCGGATCCCGCCCCAGCGGCCGTCCAGCAAGCTCCGCAGCTTCCCGATTTCCACTTCCACCTGTACGATTTATTACACCATTGAGTCCACATAATGGACAAGTCGCCAGTGGCTGACCTCCGGCGCGCTGCCATTCTGGGCGGCAATCGGATCCCGTTCGCCCGGGCCAACGGCCCCTATGCCCGCGCCTCCAACCAGGACATGCTCACGGCGACGCTGGACGGGCTGGTCGCCCGCTTCGGCCTGCAGGGCACCCGGCTGGGCGAGGTGGCCGGCGGCGCCGTCCTCAAGCACAGTCGCGACTTCAATCTGACGCGCGAGGCGGTGCTTGGCTCACGGCTCTCGCCCTCAACCCCCGCCTACGACGTGCAGCAGGCCTGCGGCACGGGATTGGAGACGACCATCCATGTCG
>Ga0137415_10003159_pt1 | contig 16361 bp, 15 predicted proteins | sample CZODoug3_1_1_16f_FD_183082 | JGI IMG/M metagenome (GOLD analysis project Ga0137415, IMG submission 183082) | Vadose zone soil fungal communities from Angelo Coast Range Reserve, California, USA - CZODoug3_1_1_16fungal (Hybrid Assembly) | ecosystem: Environmental > Terrestrial > Soil > Vadose...
TCGGCTCCGGCACCGGGGTGAAGATCAGGGTCGGCTGCGGGCCGCCGAAGCCGACGCCCGGTGGGCCGATCTCGATCCCGTCGTCCTCGCGAGCCAGCTCGACGTAGCCGAGCACGGCGGACCAGAACGCGGCTTGTCTCTCCATGTCGGCGCAGTCGATGACCAGCTCGGAGATGCGGCAGCTCATGCGCGCACCCTAAACGGCACCCGGCAATCGGCGCCGCATAACGACGCGTGGCCACGCGTTGAGGCGCCCAGCGAGGGTGTGCGGCGGATCAGGCCAGTTCGCGTAGGGCGGCGGCGATGGTGGAGTGGGCTTCGGCGCCGGTGCGGACGGCGGCGGCGACCGTGCGGCCCTTGCCGGGCAGCGGCAGCAACGCCACCCCGGGCGGCGCGGCGCGGCACATCATCATCGGCAGGATGGTCACCCCGAGACCGGCGGCGACCAGCGGCAACGCGGCGCGCAGGTCGCGGTAGCTGTGCTCCATGGCCGGGGTGAACCCGACGCTCTGGCAGGCGTGCACGAGCACGTCGAGGCAGGCGCTCGGCGGCGGCGTGCCGATCCAGTGCCGATCGGCCAGCGCGGCGAGCCCGGCCGCCTCGACCACCTCGCGCAGCGCCTCCGGCACGGCCACCACCAGCGGGTCGTCGAACAGCGGGTGCGCGGTGATGCCGTCCGGCGGCGGGGTGCCCAGGTGCGGGTAGTGGTAGGTCAGGGCGAGGTCCAGCTCGCGCTGCTTGAGCATGGGCAGCGCCGCCTCCGGCTCGGCCTCCACGATCCGGGGCCGCAGCCGGGGGTGCCGCCGCACCAGCCCCTGCGCCAGCGGCGCCGCGATGGTCTCCAGCCCGCTCGGGAAGCAGCCGACCACCAGCTCGCCGCCGACCTCGCCGTCCAGCGCGCGCACGGCGCTCTGCGCCCGCTCCAGCGCGGCCACCACAAGCTCGGACTGCGCGGCCAGCGCGGTGCCGGCGGCGGTCAGCCGGACGCTCCGGCCCTCCCGGCGCAGCAACGCCGCGCCGGCCTCCGCCTCCAGCGCCCGCAGCTGCTGGGACACCGCCGAGGGCGTGACCCGGTGAATGTCCGCCACGGCGGTGACGGTGCCGTACTCGGCGAGGTCCCGGAGCAGTACGAGGCGCTTCACGTCCAGCATGACGAGAGCACATCTTAAAAGACTCTGAAGTTCAAGTAGCTGGACTACAGCATGGCGGCTCCGTCACTCTGGTGTCATGAAGATTCTGCTCGTCGGAGCTACCGGCACGCTCGGCCGCGCCGTCCTCGAGGTGCTGCGCGACCGCGGTCACCAGGTCGTCACCGCGTCCCGCAAGGGCTCGGACCACACGGTCGACATCCTCGACACCGACTCGATCGGCGCGCTGTACCGCGAGGTCGGCCCGGTGGACGCGCTCGCCTGCGCCGCCGGCCCGGTGCCGTGGCTGCCGGTGGCCGAGCTGACCCATCGGCACGTGCTGGACGGACTGGCCGGCAAGGTGGTCAGCCAGGTCGAGCTGGTCCGCCATGGCCTGGCCACCGTGGCCGGGTCGTTCACCCTGATCACCGGCGTGACATCGCGCGACCCGCTGCGCACCGGCAGTATCGCGGCCCTGGCCAACGGTGCCGTCGAGGCGTTCGTGCGGAGCGCAGCCGTCGAGCTCGACCAGCGGATCAACGCGGTCAGCCCGACCGTGTTCACCGAGTCGGTCGAGCACTACGGCGACCTGTTCGCCGGCATCGAGCCGGTGCCGGTGCACCGGGCCGCACTCGCCTACGTGCGATCCATCGAGGGACACCAGACCGGCCAGGTCTACGTACTGGACTGAAGCGGCGGCGGGTGCGGTGATCGGCAGGCGCGGTGATCGGCCGATGCGGTGGCCAGCCGGCCCGGTGGCCGGCAAAACGTTGTAGATGCGCGCCGGCTGGGCGAGGATCAGCACGCCGTCTCAATGTGGAGGAATCTCCGTGGTGAATCTCGCCGACAGCCTCGTGCACGCCGCCACCGCGTACGCGGATCGCCCCGCCGTGAAGCTGGACGACGTCGAACTGAGCTACGCGCAGCTGGACCAGGCGTCCCAGCACATCGCCGGGCTGCTGGCGGCGCGGGGTATCGGGCCGGGCGACCGGGTCGGCATCATGCTGCCCAACGTGCCGCACTGGGGCGTGCTCTACTACGGCGTGCTGCGCGCCGGCGCCGTCGCGGTACCGATGAACCCGCTGCTCAAGGAGCGGGAGGTGGCCTACTACCTCGGCGACTCCGGCGCCAACCTGCTCTTCGCCTGGCACGGTTTCGGCGCCGAGGCACAGGCCGGCGCGAAGCTGGCCGACGCCGAGGCGATCCTGATCGAGCCGGCCGGCTTCCTCGAGCTGCTCGGCTCGGCCGCCCCGGTCGCCGACACCGTGGACCGGGCCGGCTCGGACACCGCGGTGATCCTCTACACCTCCGGCACGACCGGCCAGCCGAAGGGCGCCGAGCTCACCCACGACAACCTGACCCGCAACGTCGAGGTCGGCCTCGGACTGCTGAACGCCACCTCGGACGACGTGGTCTTCGGCGGTTTGCCGCTGTTCCACGTGTTCGGCCAGACCTGCGGGCTGAACGCGGCCGTGTCCGCCGGCTCCTGCCTCACCCTGCTGCCCCGGTTCGACCCGACGAAGACGCTGGAGATCCTGCAGCGCGACAAGGTGACGATCTTCCAGGGCGTGCCCACGATGTACGTCGCGCTGGTCAACCACCCGAACCGGGCCGACTACGACCTGTCGACGCTGCGGGTCTGCGCGTCCGGCGGGGCGGCCATGCCGGTCGAGGTGATGACGTCGTTCGAGAAGGCGTTCGGCTGCGTCGTGCTGGAGGGCTACGGGCTGTCGGAGACGTCACCGATCGCCTCGTTCAATCTGCCGGAGCGGCGGCGGCCCGGCTCGATCGGCACCCCGGTGCCCGGCGTCGAGTTCCGCATCGTGGACGACGCCGGCAACGACGTGCCCGACGGCCAGCCCGGTGAGATCGTGATCCGCGGCCACAACGTGATGAAGGGCTACTGGGGCAAGCCGGAGGCCACCGAGGCCGCGATCAAGGACGGCTGGTTCCACTCCGGCGACGTGGCCCGCCGCGACGAGGACGGCTTCTACTTCATCGTGGACCGAAAGAAGGACATGATCATCCGGGGTGGCTACAACGTCTACCCCCGGGAGATCGAGGAGGTGCTCTACGAGCACCCGGCGATCGCCGAAGCCGCCGTGATCGGGGTGCCGCACGCCGAGCTCGGCGAGGAGGTCGCCGCCGTCGTGGCGCTCAAGCCGGGCGGCTCGGCCACCCCCGACGAGCTGCGCGACTACGTCAAGAGCAAGGTCGCCGCGTACAAGTACCCGCGCCAGGTCCGGGTGGTCGACGCCCTGCCGAAGGGGCCGACCGGCAAGATCCTCAAGCGGGAGATCGTGCTGGACTGAGGGCTGGGTCCGGGTCAGGACAGCTCTCAGACACCCACCGGGTCCGACGCCGGCAGGCCATGGCGCCGGGCCGCGTCGGCGCCCGGTGGCGCGCCGAACATCCGGCGGTACTCGCGGCTGAACTGGGACGGGCTCTCGTAGCCGACCGCGTAGCCGACGCCGGCCACGTCGTGCGGCTCGGCGATCAGCCGGATCCGCGCCTCCTGCAGCCTGATCTGCTTCTGGTACTGGATCGGCGTCATCGTGGTGACCGCCCGGAAGTGGCGGTGGAACGACGTCACGCTCATCCCGGCGACCCGGGCGGCGTCCTCGACGCGGAACAGGTCGGCGTAGTTCTGCCGGATCCAGCGGACCGCCCGGCCGATCTGCGCCAGACGGCTGTCCGCCGTGCCGAGCTGCCGGACCATGGCGCCCTGTTCGCCGGTGATCAGCCGCCAGACGATCTCCCGCTCGATCGCCGGGCCCAGCACCGGCAGGTCGGCCGGGCGGTCCAGCAGTCGGACCAGCCGGATGACGGGATCGAGCAAGTCCTCCGGGACCCGGCTGACCGCGATGGCCGGCGCCTCGCCCGCGCCGCGCCCGACGCCCGTCTCGAGCAACAGGTCGGCGATCAGGGCCGGCCTCAGCCGTAGCCCGAACACCGCGTACGGCGCCTCGACGACGTACGCGGTCACCGGCAGCGTCACCGAGACCACGAGGTATTCGCCAGCGCCGTAGTCGTAGACGGCGTCGCCGAGGATCGTGCGCTTGGTGCCCTGCGCGACCAGCGCGAAGACCGGGTCGGCCACCGCCGTGTTGGGCGCGGTCTCTGTCGCGGAGGCCTTCACCACCACCGACGGCAACACCGTCTGGTCGGCGTGCCGGCACAGCAGCCGCTGCAGCTCGGGGAGCAGACTCACCCGCCCGATGCTGCCAACATTGGCAGGATCGGGCAAGGGTCTGGCAGCATCGGTCTACGTACTCGGGCCGGCCCGGCGCTCTACTGGGGGCATGCCACTCGACTCTTACGTCTCCCTCGGCCGGTCCGGCCTGCGGGTCAGCCCGTTCACGCTCGGCGCCATGACCTTCGGCGAGGACAACGGCTGGGGCGCCACCCCCGAGGAATCGGACTCGATGATCAGCGAGTATCTCGACCGGGGCGGCAATGTCCTCGACACCGCGAACATGTACACGAACGGCCACTCCGAGAAGATCATCGGTGACTACCTCGCCAGCCGCCCCGGGCTGCGCGACCGGGTCGTGCTCGGCACCAAGTTCTTCGGCAACCTCTGGGCCGGCGACCCCAACGGCGGTGGCGCCGGGCGCAAGTCCATCGTCGCGCAGGCCGAGGAGTCGCTGCGCCGGCTGCGGACCGACTACATCGATCTCTACTGGCTGCACAACTGGGATCGCACCGCGCCGATCGCGGAGACCATGCGCGCCCTCGACGACCTGGTCACCGCCGGCAAGATCCGCTACGTCGGCATCTCCGACCTGCCCGCCTGGAAGGTCACCGAGGCCCAGCTGACCGCCGAGTACCGTGGCTGGACCCCGGCGATCGCGCTGCAGGTCGAGTACTCGCTGCTCGCCCGCACGGTCGAGGGCGAGTACCTGGACATGGCGCGCCACCTCGGCCTCGGCGTCATGCCATGGAGTCCGCTGCGCAACGGTTACCTGTCCGGCAAGTTCTCCCGCGCGAACACCGGCCCGGTCGATGCGCTCCGCGCCGGCCGGCCGACGGACGCCGAGCATGACGTCATCGACGTGCTGCGCACGGTCGCCGCCGAGGCCGGGGTCACGCCGGCCGCCGCGGCCCTGTCCTGGGTACAGCACCGGCCCGGGGTCACCTCCACGCTGATCGGCGCGCGCCACCTGGACCAGCTGCGGGCCAACCTGGACGCCATCGACGTGCACCTCACCGAGGCGCAGACCGAGACCCTGGACAAGGCCTCAGCCCCACAGCTGGGCTTCCCCGCCCAGTACGCCGCGTTCTCCGTCGACATCGGCTTCGCTGGCGCCACGGTGGACGGCGTGCCGTCCCAGGTCACCCAGCAGCTTGACGGCAGCGCGGCCCGCTACTGAGCACAGTCACGCGGTGCCCCGGCGTCACGACTCGGTAAGGGTCGGCGGCGGCGCGCGCTGGCTACGGTGGCCAGGTGTTGATCACCGAGCGGCGGACCGGCCGAGTGGGCGGCGTCGTTGCGGACCTGGCCGCGGTGGCCGCCGGCGTGGCCCTGGTGCTGGTGGCCGCCCTGCTCGGCTGGCGGCTGCTCGGCGCCGGGGTGGACATCGACCTCGGCTGGCCGCCGCTGCTGGCGCGGTGGCTGCCGCACGCCGGCCCCGGCACACCGGCCGCGGTGCTGCTCGCCGGGCTGCTCGCCACCCACGGGCCAGGGCTGGCCGCCAGGCTCGGCTGGCGCCCGCTGCTGGCGCTGGCCTATCCCGCCTCGGTGCTCTGGACGCTCGCGCTGGCGCTGGTGGACGGCTGGCAGCGCGGGGTGGCCGACCGGCTGACCACCAAGGACGAGTACCTGCACGACGTGCCACTGGTGCACGACATCCCGCTGCTGCTGCGCACCTTCGCCGACCACATCCTGACCGCGGCGGTCGACCCCGCCCAGACCTGGTTCTGGACCACCCACATCGGCGCCCACCCCCCGCTGGCGTTCCTGCTCTTCGTCTGGTTGGACCGGCTCGGGTTCGGCGGGGGCGGCCCGGCCGGCGTGTTCGTGATCCTGGTCGGTGCCTCGGCGTGCGTGGCGGTAGCGGTCGCGCTACGCGCGCTGGGCGCCGAGTGGGTCGCCCGGCGCGCACTGCCGTTCGGGGTGCTGCTGCCCGGCGCGGTGTGGGTCGGGGTCTCGGCGGACGGCCTGTTCGCGGCCGTGCTGGCCTGGAGCGTGGCGCTGGTAGCGGTGGGGGCGACCGGGGTGGGGCTCCGCTCGGCGGTGGCGGCAGTGGCCGGCGGCGTGCTGTTCGGCTGCTGCCTCTACCTGTCCTACGGGTTGGCGTTGGGCATCCTGCTGCCGCTGGCCGTGCTGGTGCACACTCGGGCCACACGAGCGGCGGCGCTGGCCGGCGGCGGGCTCGGCGCCGTTGTGCTGGCCTTCACCGCGAGCGGGTTCTGGTGGTTCACCGGCTACGCCGACGTAAAGGTGATCTACGCGGCGAGCATCGCGGCCAGCCGGCCGTACCTGTACTTCGGCCTGGCGGACATCGCGGCGGTGCTTTTCGCCACCGGGCCGGCCCTGGTCGCCGGGCTGCGTCGGGCGGTGTGGTCGGGGGCGCCCGGCCCGACGGGGGCGCCCGGCCCGGCAGGGGCGCCCGGCCCGACGGTGCTGTTGGCCGGCGCGGCGTTGGCCGCCATCCTGCTCGCCGACCTCTCCGGCATGAGCAAGGGCGAGGTCGAGCGCATCTGGCTGCCGTTCGTGGTGTGGCTGGTCCCGCTGGCGGCGCTGCTCGACCACCGGCGGGCCTGGCTGCTCGGCCAGGCGGCGCTCGCGCTCGCGGTCAACCACCTGCTGCTGACGGTGTGGTGACCCCCGCCTCGCCGAGCGGGAACGGCTGGCGCTGACGGAATCCGCGACTCACCCTGACAAAAATCCCGACTCGCGGTGGTCCGGGCCGCCGTCAGTCCGGGCGGCGGGAGGTCCGCCACGGGTCGAGGTGCCGCGCGAACTCCGCACCGTGCACCGCCGCCGCCCGGACGTGTGCCTCGCGGTCGATCGCCGCGTCGAGGGTGCCGGTGGCCACCTCGCGGAGCAGCCGCTTGGTGGCCCGCACCGCGCCGGGCGGCCGGCGCGCGAAGGTCGCAGCGAGGTCGAGCGCGGCGCCGAGCGGGTCGCTGCTCGTCTCGGTGAACAGACCGAGTTGCCTGGCCAGGCTCGCGTCGACCGGGCGCCCGGTGAGCAGGATCTCCAGCGCGCGACCACACCCTCGCCAGGGCGCTCCAGCCGGGGACCGGCCTCTTCGTCGTCGAAGCGCCTGATCATCGAGGCCACCATCGGCAGCCTGGCCGGCCACGGCTATCAGGCGACCACGACCCGGCGGGTCGCCGAGCGGGCCGGCGTCTCACCCGGCACGCTGGCCCACTACGTCCCGGCTCGACCTCGTCGCCGGCACGCTCGACGAGGTCGGGCAGCGCCTGGCCAGCGACATCGGCGCGCGACTGGCCACCGTCCCGGCCGGGGGTCCGGACCGCACCTCGGCCATCCTCGACAGCTTGTGGGTCGACTTCCGGGGCGAGCTGTTCGGCATCTGGATCAAGGTCTGGTTCGCCGCCGCCGAGGACGGCGAGCTCTACGCCGCGCTCGCACCGCTGCAACCTCGGCTGTTCGCCGCCCTCGCCGGCGCCCTCCGGCACGTCGCCCCGGCGACGCTGACCCCGGCGGCCTGGAACCGCCGACTCAGCCTCGCCCTGCACGCGATGCGCGGCCTCGCACTGACCCTCACCCTCGAACCACATCCCACGCCGGCCGACCCCGACGACCGCTGGCCCGCCGTGCGCGCCGAACTCGTCGCGCTGCTCGACCGCTGAGCTGCTCGACCGCTGAGCTGCTCGACCGCTGAGCTGCTCGACCGCTGAGCTGCTCGACCGCTGAGCTGCTCGACGGCTGAGCCGCTCGTCGACCGGTCGAGCAGCGTCAAAGGCGGCGCTCGGCCCGACAAGGTCAAGCAAAATGATCGCCCCGGCCGGCCGGGAGCGGCCATCATGGACCGGGCGCGCGGCGGCGGGTGTCCCCGCTCCGGTCCCGCCCACGCTGGAGGATCGTGAACGAGCAGCGCACCCCCGGTGCCCCGGCGGCCACCGGGGACCCGGTCCTGACGGCGTTCGTCGGCCGCGTCGGGGACCACAACGACCGCGCGATGAGCGGCGCCGACCTGCTGGGCAGGGCCCTGGCCAGCAGGATGCGGCTGCCGGTCGCCACCGTCGGCACCCCGAAACCCGCGCTGAACACGGGCTGGCGGGTCGAGCTCGGCGCGGCGCGGCGCGACCTGGTGCTGCTGCGCCAGCACTACGACGCGATCCTGGACCGGGGCGGCCGCCCGGTCACGGCGATCACCCGGTGCGCGGTGGCGCTGGCGACCCTGCCCTCCGTCGCGCGCGTCTACCCGGACGCCGTGGTGCTCTGGCTGGACGCGCACGCCGACCTGAACGTGCCGGAGTCCAGCCCCACGGGTTACCTGGGCGGCATGGCGCTGTCCGGCCCGGCCGGGCTGTGGCGCACCGGCCTCGGCGCCGGCGTGGACCTGCGCCGCGCGGTGCTGTGCGGGGCCCGGGACGTCGACCCGGCGGAGCGCGCGCTGATCGACGCGGGCCGCGTGCGGCACCTGCCGATCGACGAGACGTTGCCCGACCGGCTCGCCGAGCTGGTGACCGGGCAGCGGGTCTACTTCCACCTGGACTGCGATGTGCTGGAACCGGGCATCGTGCCGACCGACTACACCGTGCCGGGCGGCATGACGCTGGACCAGCTCGGCGCGGTCGCCAAGGTGGCCGCGACGGCCGAGCTGGTCGGCGCCGAGTTCGGCGAGTACCAGGGCGGCTGGCCGGACGGCCGGTGCTGCCCGCCCGACGCGCTGCTGGACGCACTGTCCCCACTGCTCGCGGCGCTGGCCGAGACCGCGCCATGACCGAGCTCCCGGCTACCGGCTCGGCAGCGATCGCGGGAGCCCGAAGGACGGCAGGACGGTGTTCTCGAAGCGGGTCATGGCGCGGACCCGGTCGCCGGCGAGGGTGAGGACGTAGAGGCCCACCCCGTGGCTGACGCCGTCGGGGGCGCGCAGGTAGGCCCCGAACGCCGGCTGGCCGTTGGCTCGCGTCGGGACGAGGTCGAACCGCCGGCCCGCGCCGAAGATGCTGGCGCAGAAGCGGGTCACGAGCTCTCGGCCCTCGTACTCGAAGGGCATCGGCGGCATCGCGAGGAACACGTCGTCGGTGAACAGGTCCACCAGCGCGTCGACGTCGGCCGACTCCCCAGGCGCGAACGAACTTCGCCACGACCGCGTCCTCGGCGGGTGAGCGGGAGGCGGGCGGCGGTTCGCGGTCGGCCTCCGCCGGCAGCCGGCGCCGCAGGCCGGCGCGCGCCCGCTTGAGCGCGCTGTTGACCGACTCGACGGTCGTGTCCAGCATCCCGGCCACCTCGCCCGCGTGGAACCCGAGCACGTCGCGCAGGATCACCACGGCGAGCTGGCGGGGCGGCAGCACCTGCAGCGCGGTCACGAACGCGAGCGAGATGGACTCCGCCTGCTCGAAGCGGGCCTGCGGGCCGTCGGCCGCCCCCTCGAGCAGGGTGTCGGGCAGCGGTTCGAGCCAGACGACCTCACCGAGCCGGGTCGGCTCCGGCGGTTCGACGTGCGGCACGTCCCACTCCTTGGCGGGGCGCCGGCTGGCCGCGCGGCGCGCGTTGAGGCACTGGTTGGTGGCGATCCGGTAGAGCCACGTCCGCACCGAGGCGCGCCCCTCGAACCCGGCCAGGCCCCGCCAGGCGGCCAGCAGCGTGTCCTGCACGGCGTCCTCGGCGTCCTGGACGGAGCCGAGCATCCGGTAGCAGTGCACCAGCAGCTCCCGCCGGTACGGCTCGGTCAGCTCGCGGAACGCGTCACCGTCGCCGACCCGGGCCCGCGACATCAACTCGCCACCCACCCTCGCGTCACCTCCGAATGATCGCGCTTACCGGTACCGACACCGCCGGGCGCTCGAACTGGGCGGTCGGCGCCCGCCCACTTTGCCGACTCCGCGGTTTCTACCCAGGTGACACCTGACCACCGATGAGGGAGCACCGCCATGGGCAGGATCGTGATCAGCGCGAACGTCTCGCTGGACGGAGTCGTCCAGGACCCGGACGGCACGGAGGGCTTCGAAAGGGGCGGCTGGTTCGCGCCGATCGGGAGCGGGGACCGCGAGGCGTGGGCCAAGACCGAGCTCGCCGAGGCACTCAGCGCCGAGGCCCTGCTGCTGGGGCGGCGGACCTACGAGCTCTTCGCCGCGCGGTGGCCGGGCCGGACCGGCGAGTGGGCGGACCGGTTGAACGGCCTGCCCAAGTACGTCGTGTCCTCGACCCTGCGCGCCCCCGCCTGGGCCAACACGACGGTCCTCGCCGGTGCCGCCGTGCCCTCGGTCGCGAAGCTCAAGCACGAGGTCGCCGGGGACATCGTCGTCTACGGCAGCGGCCAGCTCGCGCACACGCTGATCGAGCACGACCTCATCGACGAGCTGCGCATGATGATCTACCCGATCGTCCTCGGGGCGGGCGAACGCCTCTTCGGCGGCACCGGCGAGCGGAAGCCCCTGCGCCTGCTCGACTCCCGCACCATCGGCGACGGCCTCGCCTTGCTCACCTACGAACGCAACAGCCGGTCACAACGTGGCGCTTGACCGATCGCGTACCTCGGTCGTGCGGTGCTACGCCCACGTCGCACCGCGCCGTGGGAGGGTCCCCTCAGGGTCGAGAGGCACTCGAGAGGAACACGCACGTGCGCGCGGTCAAGCTCGTCAGTCCCGGAACGCTGCGGCTGGCGGAGGTGGAGGTTCCCGAGCCTGGCCCCGGTGAGGCCCGGGTGAAGGTCGCCGGCGCGGGCCTGTGCCACTCCGACCTGCACATCCTGGAGATGGGTGACGCTTGGCCGTTCTACGGCGGCACGGTGGGCCACGAGGGCGCCGGCTGGGTGGACGCGGTCGGCTCCGGGGTGACCGGGCTGAACGAGGGCGACCCGGTGATCGTGAACCTCGTCTGGGGGTGTGGCCACTGCCGGCCCTGCGTCGAGGGCCGGGACAACGCCTGCCAGGTGAACGGGAGCGCAACATGTTCCCGACCACGCCTGGCATCGGGCCGGACGGTGCGATGGCCGAGTACATGCTGGCCCCGGCGCGCCAGCTGGAGCACCTCGGCGAGCTGGACCCGGTCACCGCCGGCCCGCTCGCGGACGCGGCGCTCACCCCGATGCATGCGGTCAACTCCGTGCGCGACCGGCTCACCCCCGGCGCCACGGTCGTGCTGATCGGGATCGGTGGGCTGGGGCACCTCGGCCTGCAGATCGTGAAGGCGACCACGGGTGCCCGCGTGATCGCGCTCGACACCGACGCCGCGAAACTCGCCGTGGCCCGGCAGCACGGCGCGGACCTCGTGCTGGCCAGCGACGACGCCGCCCCACAGCGGATCCTCGACGAGACGGGCGGCTACGGCGCGGACATCGTGATCGACTTCGTCGGGGTGCAGCCGACCGTCGAGCTCGCCACACAGGTCATCGGGCCGGAGGGCCTGATCCGGCTGGTCGGGCTCGGCGGCGGCCGGTTCCCGTTCGCCGCCGACGCGGACAGCGTGTCGCTGCCGTGGGGCGTCAACGCACAACGTTCCTACGGCGGCACCCGGGCGGACCTGCTGGCGGTCATCGCGCTGGCGCAGCGGGGCAAGCTCCACGTGGAGACGGTGCGGTACGAGCTGGCCGACTTCCAGCGGGCGTTCGACGACCTCGCCGCCGGCAAGATCGTCGGCCGGGCGATCCTCGTGCCCTGACGGGACGCCGGGCGGCTAAGCCTGAATCCGCGGATCAGCTGAGCTAGTGATCTTGGCTTCTCTTGATCATGTTGGTTCGTGGTGAGGGCGTGCTGGCGTTGCTGGTCTGTCCAGCGTTTCCACTGATCGGGACGGTCGGGCCGGGTTGTCGGCGGGGTGGGGGTCAGGCGGCGGCTGGTGGTTTGGGGTCGATGGCCTGGTTCCACAGCTGTAGCCAGGCTGGCGCCCAGGGCCAGCCGGTGGGTAGGTGCAGGATGGGTGTGCGGGCGGGTCGGGCCAACCGGGCGGGCACGGCGATGATCCGCCGTCGCAGGGTCGCGCCGCGGGCGACGGCGTAGGCCTTGCCGGCCAGGGTGCCGGCGGCGCGCAGCAGGTTGTGCGCGATCGCTGCGCAGAGCACCCACGCGGAGTTCGCGCCGAACCGCCCGGAAGGCATGTGGGCCAGCGGTCCGTCGATGAGGTCGGCGAACACGGTTTCGATGATGGCGTGGCGGCGGTGGACGATGTCGGCCTCGGCGGTCGGCAGGGTCGAGTTTATCTATGTTTCCGTGGGTTCGTTGGCCGGTGTGGGCAGGTGGCGGGCCGCTGGCCAGGGACGAGCTCGGTCTTCGGCGTAGAGCACACCTTCGGTTGATCTTCGATCGATCTTCGAAATTCCTGAACTTTCTTCCGGTATTACTGCGTTCGTTGGTGATCTCTGAAGTGGGGGGTGTGGGTGGCGGTCGCGGTCGTGCGGGACATGCGGTCGCGCTCCAGGTTGGAGACGCCGGAGGAGTTCGCCGCGTTCGAGCAGGACCTGTTGGCCGAGTTCGTGCTGGCCCGGTCGTCGGCCGGGATCTCGGATGGCACGATCCGCAACGATGTGGCGGCGGTCGTCGAGTTGCGGGAGTGGTTCGGCAGGCCGTTGTGGGAGATGGCCCCGCACGAAGCGGACGGTTACTTCGGGCGGCACCACCGGGACGCGGCGATGGGGACCAAGCTTCGTAAAGCAGGCGCGTTTGGGGTGTACTTCGAGTTTCTGGAATTGCGGCATAAACCTGCCATCCACGCAGCTACCGGGTTTGTCGTCGAATGCCCACTTGACGAAGTCAACCGACCCCGGGGTGGGGCCCACGCGCGCCTGCGGATACCGCCCGCTCCCTGTGACGTGACCCGGTTGTTCACTGGTTGGCAAGACGATTTGGCCACGTCCCGCAAATACGCGCCTGTGGCTCGTAACTACACCGCTTGCCGGTTGATGAGTTTGATCGGGCCCCGGGTGTCGGAGTTGTGCTTGCTGCGCATGGGAGACGTGCGCTGGGAGTTGGGCACCTTCGGTAAGGTCTTGTTGCGGGGCAAGGGAAGTCGGGGTTCCGGGAAGAAGGAACGTCTGGTGCCGTTGATCAACGAGTCTCGTGCCCTGCTGCAGTGGTGGGTAGGCGGTCCTCGCTGGGAGTTCGATAGTCGACTCAACGAGCCGTTAGCACCGATGTTCCCGTCCGAGCGGCGCAGCGCCGATGGCAGTAGCAGCGCGGTCACCAGTGATGCCTTGCGTAATGGGTTAGCCGATGCGGTTGACCGTCACCTGCCCGCCCACGCCGGCCGGCTGTCACCGCACTTGCTGCGCCATTTCGCCGCGTCAGACCTATATCGCAACGGCATGGATGTTGTCGCCATACAAGAGGTATTGGGCCACCAGTGGCTCAATACCACAATGATTTACGTGCATGTTGATAGGACACATATTGAGGATGCGTGGACCAAGGCCGCGGCGCGGGCCTCGAATCGGTTCGCAGGTGAGCCACGATGAAGTGGAATCTACGCTTGACCGCCGCGCAACGCGACGTGTGGAAGGCGTCGCAGTTGCAGGCGATGCTCGCCGACGCCGGTTTAGTGATCAGCGCCGGAAAGATGTCGAATTTATGGTCTGGTCAGCCGGTCACGATCCGGTTGGCGGATCTGCAGACCATCTGCGCGGTGCTCGAGTGCACACCCAACGATCTACTTGTTCCTGCCCAGGAACAACCTCGACGGTCGGTGAGCCCCTCAACTCCGATCCAAGCCGCTTCCGGTGAGGGCCCGATCCAGCGACGGCACCTTGGCCGCACCAAACCACCGGTATGAGAACGACGGAGCCATCACCAGCTCGCCGCCACGCACCGCCGGGGGCTGCCCGCGGTTGCGAGCAATGCTTCGCTTGGGGGCCGACGAGCCACCGGCTCTGCACGGCATGTCGAGGCTTCGCCGCTGCGCATCCCCTCGGGGGATGTCTGACCTGTCGTCGCGCCGACATCCCGGTCCGCAACGAGGTGTGTCGGCTGTGCCGTAAGCAAGCCAGACTCGTCGCTGGAGGTCACAACACCCGGACCGGCACGGATTACTCGATCGCCGCGACGACCGGGCACCAGCTGTTCTTCGCCGACATGCTCCGAGCGCTACCACGCAACCGAAAACGACCGGCCCAGCTGGCGAAAGACAAGACGTCGCCCTCGCTGCGGGCGGTCTCGACGCCCGCACCGGCCGCCCGGTGGGCCCAAGAGCTGCTCTGTGATCCGCCTCGGGACTGCGGCCGAGCCGATGCCCTCGCCCGAGCCCGCGACCCGCGTTTACTCGAACTGCTGCTGCACCACAGCGCCATCCTGGCCGAACGCGACGGGTGGCCACCACGCACCCAACGCGACGTGCGTCGAGGACTGCGAATGCTCGCCGGCTGCCACGAGCCCGGCGAGCCCATCAAAGCCAGCACGGTGCAATCCCTTCGAGCAGCAAAGATCCCGGTCCTGCGGGTCACCGAGGTCTTCACCATCGCCGGCGATGGATTCCTGATCGAGGACCTGCCTGACTCGTTAACCGTCTGGATCACCCACCAACTTGCTGATCTACCACCCCAGATGCGCCACGAGCTGCAGGCATGGATCGCCGTCCTACGCGGCGACAACCCACGCCGGCTTGCTCGTCAACGCGCCACCATCGTCGCGCGCGTGCACGCCCTACGACCGTTCCTGCTCGACCAAGCGGCTCGCTACGACACACTGCGCCAAGTCACCCGCCGCGACGTGCTCAACTGGCTTGACGGCCGCACCCACCGCAGCAACGACGCATGCGCGGTGCGAGACCTGTTCGGCACCCTCAAATCGCAGCGACTGGTCTTCACCAACCCCTCCCATCGCCTGCACATCGCGCGCCCGCACCTGAAGACACCCACGCCGCTGGATCCCGACGCGTTGCGCCAGCTCGGCCACGCCGCCAACCACAACCCCGCGCTGCGGGTCACACTCGCGCTGGGCGGCGTCCAGGCACTCGGGCCAGCACAGATCCGTCGTGTCCTGCTCGATGACATCGACCTTCCCAACCGGCAAATCGACCTCAACGGCGCCGCCCGCACTCTGGACACCTTCACCACCGCGGCGATCACCGCCTACCTGGCCTACCGACACGACCGCTGGCCACACACCAGCAACCACCACCTGCTACTGACCCGCCGCAGCGCACACGACCACACCCCGGTCAGCGGCAGCTGGCTTAAAGACCTGTTCCACGGACTACCCGTCACCGTCGGACAACTTCGCATCGACCGGATCCTCGACGAAGCACGCAACACCGGCGCCGACCCACTCCACCTCACCGCCATGTTCGGTCTGACCGGCCAGACCGGCCTGCGCTACGCCACAGCCGTCCACCCCGAACACATCCCAACGACCAACTAGGAGACGAACCCACCGCCCCGACGGTCGAACCTGCCCTCAGTTACACCCACAACACCGTCAGAAATCGTGAACCCACCACCTTCGGTGAAGAACGGGTGGTAGCGCCAGACCGGGAACAACGCGTCGGGGTGGCGGGCGTCTTTGACCCGGCGTACCACCAGCCGGGCGGTGGTCCGGTCCTTCGTGGCGGCGAAGGCGGTGTAGGAGACCTCAGCGACTTCGGCGTCGGATATCCAGGCTCCGGTGTCGGGGTCGTGGACGGCGTTCGGGTAGCGCACCGGGGTCCATTGGTTGGCGCCGATGGAGTCGATGGCGCGTTGGATGGCCTTGTTCTTGACCATGACCAGGGAGAACTCGGCCTTGCCGCGCCGGCAGGCACGGACCACCGCGCGGCTGCCGTAGGCCGAATCGCCGCGCACCATGATCTTGCTGCAAGCGCCGGCGGCGCGGGCGGTGGCGATCGCCTGGGCGACCATGCGTCCGGCACCTTTGCCCGAGCCGGTCTTACCCGCGCGCAGGCGCATCCCGGCGATCACCGGCGCGCTGGCTGGGGTGCTGATCGTGGTGGCCAGCGGAGACAGCCCCTTGCGCAGCACCTGCTTGCCGGCGATCTTGGTGTGGCCGTAGGAGGCGCCCTGCTTGGCACGGCCGTAGGTCGGGCGCAGCAGCGAGTCGATGTCGATGAACACCTGCGACTCGATGCCGGCCAGCAGTTCGGTCCGCCCGGCCAGGGCGATCAGGTGC
>Ga0137415_10003160_pt1 | contig 16360 bp, 12 predicted proteins | sample CZODoug3_1_1_16f_FD_183082 | JGI IMG/M metagenome (GOLD analysis project Ga0137415, IMG submission 183082) | Vadose zone soil fungal communities from Angelo Coast Range Reserve, California, USA - CZODoug3_1_1_16fungal (Hybrid Assembly) | ecosystem: Environmental > Terrestrial > Soil > Vadose...
ACCACGGAGACAAATATGTAGTGTCAGCTTGCCATCCGTGCCGCAAAATTTGGGCCCGAAGCCGACATGCTACATAAGGGAGCAGGGGAAAACCATGTCGAACGAATTTCACCGACTCGAAAAAACGAGGGGCCATTGAGGGGCCAATAAAGATTCCTTTGGATTCTTCATTGTTCCTTATTGTTCCTCTTCAATGCCTTAGGGCTCCTCAGCATTTCTTCTAAGTCCTTGAAATTCCACTCGGTATTGTTTTCGATCCCCACCGCCCCTACCAGCCTTCTCATTCACTCCGAAGGACTTGCGAATTTCGCGAGGCAGCAAAAGGCAGCATTAAGAAATCCGGCAGAGTCGGCAAGCGAGCAAATGCTCGCGGCACGGATGGCAAGCCGCCGATTCGCTGCATCCATCTTCGTGTCAGAAACAGCCACCTAGGCTAGGGACCAATCTTTTTCTCTGACGGGGATCAGAGACCACCGGCTGCATTTGGATCAACGACTGAGATAAGTCGCCACGGTGCAGCTAAGCCGACGATCAATTCAACATCCTTGTGCTCTGGCTTGCGCCCTTCCCGAATATGCCGGGCCATTTCAGACGCATAGCCCCAAGCCTTCGCGACCGAATCATCAAGTGGTTTGGGGATCGTTCCTGGATATCGTTTGATGACCTCGCCGAGAGTGGCCTGCTCGTCGCCACAAACATCCCTGGCAACACATTCGAGGGCCGCCATCGCGTGCTGAATCGCGCCAGTTAGGTCCGCCTCGGGCCGTCTCGACAAGTCACTTAAAGCTTCATGTATTTCATCGCGCGCTGCTACGCGGCCGGCTGCCTCGAGTACTTCGACTGCGCCATGAACGCTGGACTCGAATGCTTCTGTCCCACGCGTCACGATCTCGCCATCGATCATCTGCCAGCCGATTCCTTCGTCAACGAAGAACTCATTCAGCGCATCCTGGAATTGTGCACTTCGCTCCCCAGCGCTCTCTGCCGTGGAGTTCGCGAGACTCCGACATATTTCTTCAACGAAATCGTAGAATTTGAACCACTCGCATCCATATGTTAATTCCTGCGCTTCACCCCACACATTCGGATACTCGCTCCAGTTACTAGGATCGGGCCTTCTGTGAAGAACCGAACAAATCAATTTGCGGACATCGGATGGTCCGTAACCAACCGTACCAACCGTCTCCAAAACAAAATGACGCAGGTTCTCCGGCGCATCTTCCCAAATCGTGATTTCCTTCGGCTGGGAACGATAGCCGTAGCGTTTCGAGAATGGCTTCTTGGGGGAGTCAATCGCCATTGCAGGGGCTATTATATCTTTCCGTCCAGCAGTCCGTCACATGTTGACCACGGGGGGAGGCCCGATGTTGAAGTCACAAATCAAACCCGGCACGGAATACGCTTTCCGTGAACAGCGCGCACCGGGAACTCCTTTTCAGCGCGTGCGTATTATCCAGCATACGCGTGGAACAAAATGGAGAGCTGAATGGATCGACCCGAGCCCTGGGTTGGTTGATTACGTCGATTCAGGTCAACTCATGGTTCCGTGGAAGGAGCACAAGGCGTTCCTGAAGGAGGAGGCTAGTGCCGAGTCTCTTCGGCAACACAATCAACGTGCGGGATATGACGAGAATTCGCCAATTGCCCGAGCTTTGTATCAAGTGTTCGAAAGCATAGGTGACGACGTTTCGTTTTATCGTGGAACTTTGAGTGGTTCACCTGAAGCCGTAGATCGGGTTAAGACACGCTCTGCGATGGACCCAACCAAGCGGTCTCCATTGGCTTACACAGATCGGCACGGGAGACTTCACTTGCCGTTTGATGAAGTGTTTGAGTTAGCGCGTATGTTTTGTGGGGCGGAGCCGGCCACTGTCTTGGTTGGGGTGGAGACAACCGAGAGCGATTGGGCGCGACAGGCTCGGCGTCCAGGGGAAGAGCACATTGTTCCGCTGCTCAATGAGTACCGCGCTTCATGGGCCTTAATAAGGCAATGGGCGGGACATGACGCAGCAGTGGCGCAAAGAGAAGCTGAAATTCAGAGATTTGATCGGCTCGTGTGGGATGCGGTATACGCGCTGCAAAAGGCCGGGCTCGACAAGGAAGCAGCCAAGCTACGGCATGCGATCGAGAACCACTGATCGGTCACGGACGCACCTTCAAACAGGCCAGGAACTGCTACACTCCACTTGCTCGGCAAGCATTGGAGGCCAAGAGCGCTTCAGTATCTTGGTTGAGCTGAGTTCCAGGCCCAAAGAGAAAATTCATGCCAGACATTTGGTTCACCGCAGATTTTCATCTCGGGCACAAGAACATCATTCGGTACTGCAACCGCCCCTTTGAAAATGTTGAGAAGATGAATCAGGCGATCCTCGAACGCCTGAACGCTCGTGTAAAGGCAAACGATATCCTGTACTTCCTTGGAGATTTCTGTATCGGCCCAAAGGCACGAGCGTCAGAACTCCGTCAGCAAATTCGGTGCAAGAAAATCTTTGCGGTTCCCGGAAATCATGACAAAGACACCCGGAAACTCACGCAGGAATTCTCCTGGCTAGACGCTCTCGCAGAAGTCTCGCTTAATGGACAACGAATCGTCTTGTGTCACTATGCGATGAGAGCCTGGAATCAGTCTTCCCATGGAGCATGGCATCTCTATGGGCATTCCCACGGACGGTTGCCGGACCAAGGTACATCGCTATCGATGGACGTGGGCGTGGACACTCATGACTATGGCCCTTGGCACTTCGACGAAATCCGAGATCGAATGAATGCAAAAGCCGCACCGACTGCGGGTTGAGATTCCAATATAGGTTCCTTCAATATTTGTTTACAATAACCTGAACTTGGGGCATCTGCTTTTCGCTTAAAAGTTAACCCAAGCGATCCAATGAAAATGAAGTTTTGACACAGGGTGGAGCACCGGCCTTCGCAAAGGGTGCTCTACCCAAAACAAGATTTCAGACGTGAATGTCGGTGTCCTGAACGCACCGGAGTGTCCCTCATAATTCACGAAGCCAAGCCCGGAATGCGTCGGTTAGATGGAGGCCCGCTGTCCAGACGTATGGGAGCATGAATTGCTCACCTATCCCTTGCCTCCTTCGGTTTTCCAGTCTTCTCTTCGACAATCCTGACTAGCCTGTATGAAGTGCTTCTTCCCCCCGCTTCTTCTTGTTCAATGACCCCGACCGCGATCAGTTCTTCGATATCTCGAAGGGCGGTGCGGGAAGAAGCTTTCGTTAGTTTCATCCACTTGTCTCTCGTTAGCTTTCCTTCGAACCCGCTGAATAGTTTGTTCAGGACTTTTTTCTGCCGATCATTCAGAGAGACCTTCCTTTGCGTTAAAGTCTTCCAGAACGATTCCTTCTCCAGGGCGCTACTGGTGATTTGATTCGATTGTTCAATGGCTCTATCCAGGCATCCGAGAAACCACTCTAGCCATTCCGTGATGTCCAACGATCCAGCCTGCGTCTTCTCAAGAACTTCGTAATACCCCTTTCGCTCTTCCAGAATTTGCGACGACATGCTGTAGAAGCGCTGAGCACTGCCGTCTGATCTGGCCAAGCACATCTCAGCGATTGCTCTTCCAATTCTCCCGTTGCCATCTTCGAAAGGATGGATCGTAACGAACCACAAATGTGCGATTGCGGCCTTCAAGAGCGGATCTTCCTGCTCATCTCCGTCGAACCACTTGAGAAAGCGTCCCATCGCGCTCTCGACTCGGACAGCCGCCGGTGTAGCGTAGTGAACTTTGTGGCGACCGATTGGTCCTGACACGACTTGCATCGGACCTTGGCTGTCGTCACGCCATGCGCCTACGCGGAATTTATCGCTGGTCGTACGGACTCCGGGAAACAGATGCGCATGCCAGTCCAATAAACGTTCCCTTGTTAGTGGCTTGCTGAATTTCTGCGTCGCGTCCAACATCATTTCAACGACACCATCGACATTGCGATCTTTGTGGGCTTTTAGCCCTCCAACGTCGAGTCCCAGCCTACGAGCAAGGGATGAACGGACATTCTCTGGATCAAGCACGACTCCTTCGATTGCGCTGGATTTGATCGTTTCTTCCGTAAGCACTTTCAGTGTTGCGGTCCACCGCGAAGTAAGTCCATAGCTCCGCATCTTGCCCAGCAACAAGCCCTGCCGCAGCCTGACGCCAGAGAGCAATGGGGCAAGAGTCTTTGAATCCCAGGTAAATCTCGGCCAATCCGTAAGTTCGTGTATGTATTTCCTCGCCATAGTCCCGCCTCTAATCTCGCCAAAATCGAACTACATTCTCGTCACGAACTCGCCATAATCTCGCCTTATTCTCGCCAGTTTGCTCGCCACTGTCAAGCTCATAAGCGGAATCGGAATATGAACCATAGGCTTAACGGCAACTACGATTATGGCGAAATGTAAATTTAAATTTTGGGTTTACAAAGGCTGTTTGGAAGTGCTTCTTAGGTCGTCCACGAATGCCTCCGCACCCATCGAGTGAACTGGCAAAAATGACAGTCACCCATAGAGCGCCGAAGAAAAGAATGGGCTTGGCGGGACAGACGGGGATTCGTTTGAAGGCAGGTTGTCTTCTACACCGACGCTCTTGCAACTTTGCCAAGGGGAATACTGGCGCAGATGGTCGCGCCACGTTGGGGTTGCGAGTCGATGGAAAGCTGCCCGTCCACCAGCTTCAGCCGCTCCGCCATGCTGACAAGGCCAAGCCCATGGGTCTTCATTGCCTCTGCGACGTCAAATCCGGATCCCGAATCGCGCACTGTGAGTTGGATTTGATTCGAAGTGACGCGCAGCTCCACATCGAAGTGGCGCGCACCACTGTGCTTTACCGCATTGTGCAAAGCTTCCTGTAAGACGCGGAAGAGACAAAGTGAAATCCCCTGCGGGAGCGTGCGTGGGACTTCATCATGAGCAAAGACAACTTCGACACTCTGCTGGTCCGAGAACTCTTCGCAGAATGCCCTCAGGGCAGTAGCAATGCCCAGATATTCCAGTTTTGACGAATGCAACTCGTGCGACAAGGATTGGACATCGGTAGCTACGCCCGACACCTGCTCCCGCAGGACGCCAACTCGACTGCGGACCTCGGCAGGTAAGTCAGGAGAGTTTTGTTGGAGCTGTTCTAATTCGATTGTCAACAGCGCGAGACGTTGACCGATGTCGTCGTGAAGCTCTCTGGCGATCCGCGTTCGCTCCTGCTCCTGAGCCTCAATCAACCTGCGGCTCACACTCGCGAGAGCCACTTCCGCCACTTTGCGCTCCGTGATATCGATGAACGCGACGACTGCCCCGACAATCTCTTGCCCTCTTCGCTGGGGATAGGACCAGTATTCGGCAGGGAAACTTGTTCTATTGGCCCGCCACAGCACTTCGTCGTCAACGTGGACTCCTTCACCGGTTCGCAATGCTCGGAAAATTCGGCACTCTTCCACGGGGTACAACGTCCCGTCAGTATGGGTATGATGAATCAGATGATGCATATTCTTGCCGATGAGTCCGTCATCGCGTTCATACCCCAAAGCGCGAAGGCAGGCTGGGTTGCAGAACGTGCAGCGGCCTTCGAGGTCAATTCCATAAATGGCTTCGGCGGTCGAGTCGAGAAGAAGACGGAGTTTGTTCTCGCTCTCGCGCAGCGCCTCTTCGGCTCGCTTGCGCTCGGTGATATCCACGAATGCGCCGACTGCGCCACGTGGTTTGCCATCCTCGTCAAACAGAGGAGCCGCATTACCAATCATGTGGTGCTCGGTGCCATCCTCCGACACCACTGTAGAAAACGCTCCAAGCACAGGAATTCCTGTAGCAGCCGCCCGTTGTAACGGTAATTCCTCCGTGGGGATCTCTACCCCATCGCGCATGATCCGGAACGGAAGTGGGAGTCCGACGGGGATAGCACTCCTCGAGAAGTTGGCGCCGAGTGGGACGTTATGCAGTTGAGACCCGGTGCGATTTGCCGTTATGCACTTACACTCGGCGTCCGTCGCAATGAGGATCGTAATGGGCGCTGCATCAAGCAAGGTCTCAAGCTCCTTCACCTTTGCGCGCTCTCGCGCTTCACTCTCTCGCAGCGCCTCTGCTGCCCTCTTGCGCTCGGTGATGTCGATGGCGAATCCCAACATTCGAACCGGCCTGCCTGCCGAATCGCAAGAGAGGTTAACTCTCGAATACAACCAGAGTATCTCTCCCGATGGCCTGACAATGCGATACTCCGAGTCGAAAAGGCCTCCTTCTTGAACATTCCGTTGATCATCCCATTTAAACCGTTTGCGGTCGTCAGGGTGAACGCGCTCGATCCAGGCTTCGTAGGTCCCGCCAAACGATCCCGGCGTCAAACCGTAAATCCGCTCCAGTTCCGGCGACCAATGGTTTTCGTTTTTCTGGACATCCCATTCAAACACGCCAACGTGCACCGCCTCCTGTGCGAGCCGCAAACGTTCCTGGCTCTCTCGCAGGGCCTCTTCTGTTCTCTTGCGCTCAGTAACGTCATGGACCGTGCCACGAAGCTGGACGACGTGGCCGGTGCTATCGCGCCGCACTTCACCCTTGGCGATGAGCCATCTTCTTGCGCCGTCAAAGCGAATCATCTCAAGATCGAGTTCGTAGGGCGTTCCAGTGCGCAACGCTTCTTCCACGGCGCGCCGCAGACAGTCCCAGCTTTCGGCGGTGTAGAGTTTTGAGTGTTCCTTGTAGCTGACAGCAGGCAGACCGGGATCGAGACCTGCGATGCGATAGAGTTCTTCTGACCAGGTGACCGTGTCCGTTCTTGGATCCCATCGCCAGCTGCCAACGTTAGCTAGGCGCTGGGCTTCCCTGAGCTCAGCCTCGCTCTGCCGCACTGCCTGCTCTGCTTGCTTTCGGTCGGTAATGTCCACGGCCATGCCGAGCATGCGCTCGGGCTCGCCCTCCGGTGAATAATAGAATTTCCCTTCCGCGGAAACCCAGCGCAGCGTCCCGTCCGGCCAAACGACGCGGAACTGGGCCCTGTAAGGCTGATGGCTTCTCCTTGCCTCAGCGACGGCTTCCGAGACTCGTTGTCGATCCTCCGGGTGAACGTAACGATAAAGGTCTTCTGGGCGGCCGACACGTGCTTCGGAAGGGATTCCGAACATCGTTTTCAGGTCGCCGAACCAGGAGTCTCGCTCGCTCTTAAGGTCCCACTCCCATCCCACCGCTTTGCCGGATACCATCGCGGAATGAAGTCGCACATGAGCAAGAATCAGGTCTGCTTTCACCTTTCTCTTTGCCGCCCGCTGCCACAGCAGCGCTAAGATGAGCAGCGTCTGTACCAGGATTAGAGAGAGGCTGCCAATAATGTACGGCTTGTAGCGCTGCCACCCACTCAACTCGCGGTAAAGAACGATGGATCCCGGCGGCAAGTTTTTCTCAGGGATGTGCCATCGCTGCAGCTGCTTCCAATCGAACATGTAACGCGAGGGAGGCGCGACGGACGTGTCCGCCTGGCTGAGCTTTTCTCCGTCTAAAACCTTTCGCACCAGTCCAGCGGCCGGCCGGCCCAAGTCTTCCATCGTGAACATATATCCACCCACGATGCCAGAGCCGACGTAAGTGCTATAAGAGCCGTAGATTGGGGCAGTGGAAGCGTCTGCCATCCGGCGCAGAACCTCATGTGGGATATATGTCCTGCCGGCACTGTCCCGAAGGAGACCCGGCGAATAGACGATACTGTTGGGGGACAGACGGGAGAGTTCCCGCAGCAGGTCATCCAATGGCAGTCCACTTAGATAACGGATGGGGATAGAGGTTTGTAGGTGGGGAAGATCCCTTCGCAACGTGTCTTCCAAGGAGCGATAGAATTCTGATGTGCCCGTTACAATGACGATCTCGCGAGCATCCGGTTGCAAGCGTAGAGCGAGCTCGATGGTTGGCAGGGATTCGACTGCGATCGGCACCCCGACAAAATTTGGCGGTAGAGTCTGAGATTCAAAGGACTCACGACCGACACCGCAGAGGACAACCGGTATTCCTGTGAAAAGATCGGCTTGGTGACGGCGCAGGAACTGAAACGCCAAAGGTCCACTAGCAACTATTACATCAAGGTGCTGGCCGGTGTATTTGCTATGGAAAAAATCGCTTAGCAGCTTGTCGTAGTCGGAACTGCCGAAACGAGAGACGTCGAGAAACTCACTCAGATAAGTACGTGGGTTGTCCGTTTCCAGACCGAGGCTGTCACGCAAAGCTGTATCCACCGCTATGTTGGCCGGTAGCAGACGTTCATCAGAATATATCGCTAGGACCGTTTTTGACTGCCCTATTGCACCCAGGGGTAAAGCTGATAGAAGAGCCAGGGAAATCAGCACGAGCAGGCATGCAATAAAGGGACGCCAATATAAGGACATTCTTATACTGTTGGCCCGACCGGTCAGTATTTTCACTTGCGCACCGTCACAAAAGCGAACCAAAAAACCACGACACCAGTGGCCCACGCATGCTGTGCGTCAGGATATCGAGCAGACTCCTGGTCCGTTCTGTAGGAACGAGCGTACGCCTGAACAAGGATGGCAACTACTCTCCATGACTCGGTGACTTGAGGCATTAAGAACGCGGCTAACCGTGGGGGCAACAAATTCAGTCTCCGAGCGGAGGAAGCGAGACTGCGAGGCGAGTCGGAACCGGGGCCTGCTTGCATTTCGACCATCGTTCTTGGGACGCAGAGCCGCCTGAGCCTAGCAGGAGACACCTTATCCCCAGGCGACGCTGCAAATCATATACGCTTCCGAACGTTACCGCCACGATAGACGCCGTATAAGTGATTTGTCTATTTGCGCGACCAGGTCCGCCCACTACGGCTCCCGATACACAATATGCCTCCCGAAGGTCCATAACTTTTGACAGTATGCGGCCCGCCGTAGCCCGCGGCAGGATGAATTAATTCGGATGATTCCCTCACGTTGTTCCGGATGTCAAAAAGTGAGGCGACGATGTCGCGCTCGGGGCGACGGAATTGAGATTTCGAAGTTGGGAGGAATGAACTTCAGAAAACAATCGCTGTTGTTCGTTACACTTCTGGCGATTCCGGCGTTTTTGGCGGCCAGCTCGCCCAAATTGCTGCTGAGTTGGAAAAACCCGAACTATTCGGGTGGACACTTCACCAATATTCTCGTGCTGGCCCTGAATGGCAAGGCGGAGAACCGCGCGGAATTCGAGGATGAGCTGGTCACGGCGATCGCCAGGCCCGGAATGATGCCAACTCGCCGATAAAGGTGATTCGGGAATTGGTTAAGATTGTGATCAAAGAGCTGGAAAAGCAGAGCGTCATCGACCAGCGAGCTTGACGGGCGTCGGATCTAAAAGGACCAGCCGATCCCCGAGCTTATCCCGAGCTCATTCTTTTTTGCCGTCACCGGCGGTCTGCTATCAAAGTTATCCCAGAAGGTGAAGGCGAGGTGAAAATTGTTTCTTAGTTTGATCGTGAGTGAATTATTGGTCGTTAAGCGCAGGCGGCCGGCGTCCGTCAGTCCGGGAAATGTCCGTAGCTGAGAATTGAACTCTCCGAAGTTGAAGCGAACATAATTGTATTGTAGTCCAACAACAGCCTCCATACTCTGATCCGATGGATTACCGGCGGAGGTGCCGAAGGACTCGTGAGCGTACACAGCGCCGCCCAGCCAGGCGAGGTTGCTGTTCGTCGTACGCTTCAAATAGCGTCCGTATCCACCGCCAAGGGTGGTGCGCAGGTTCAAATCTTGTTGACTGCTGTGAAGAAAATCGGAGAGGCCCGCGACGAAGGAATTTCTGTTTAGAAACTTGGAGAACGTCGCCTGTCCATCTTCACGATTTGTTTTGGACGCCCCCGACTGACCGCTAAACGTTGCATCGAACGACGTCGCGACCTGCCATCCCGTGGTCTTGTACGCAGCGCTTGTGTCCGTGTCCAGTGTCGTCTGACCATTCCCACTAGTAAAGCTGTAACCGAGATCTATGGCCCCCTGCAATTGCCGCCAGAACGTGGGTTTCTTAGTTTCCATGCTTGCTACGTCCGCCGAAGGGACACGCACTTCCTCGGTTGCTTCGCGAATCAGAAAGTCCTCGAGGCTCGCTTTTTCACCAGAAATCTTTTCAATCTTTCCTTCAAGTCTTTGACCGTTGTTTAAGACAATTTGGAAGGTAGCAATGCTTTGGACCGATTTCACCTGATTCCAATCCAGGCCAATATTAACGGACACATAGTCCGTCTCCACGAATAACAAGCCGTTTTGCAGGCGCTTTACTTGCCCGGTGAAATGGTCGCCATTGTTCATCACGACCACGTCTTTTCGTTTTGCCTGAGCCAAAGAACAGAGGCATGCCAAGAGAGACGCCAGCAGGAAAAACCTGCTCGCGTGGAGGAACGCAAGAATTGGAGTATTCATTTTTGGGACTTCCATGATTGCCACGCCATCTGTAATCCGGCGCAGTAATTTGGCGGTACCCGGTTTGCCGGGGGGTCCTCACGGCTTCGACCTCCGCAAAAGCGCGGAATGTCCTTCGGTCCGGCGTGGCTATCCGCGAGCCAGGTCGCTGTGAGCATAAGCTCTCAGACTCACCTGTTGGGCAGCAGCTGTTCCATCTGCTTCAGCTTTTTCTCCAAAAGCATCTTCTGTTGCTCCTTGGTTAGCTTGGGAAATAGGAACGAAATCTGTAACCGCATGCCCCAAGGGGAAGCTCCCTGAGGATGGACCGCGTTGCCATAAAACTGAGCGGTGAGAGACACGGGCTGGAATCCAAGTTTCATGATTCTTCCGATTCCGCCACCAAACGGCACTACCCATCGACCGCCATTGGTAGCTTCCCAATTAGCAGTCAGGGTGGGCTGCCAAGTGATGTACCAGCCCTTCTTCAAGTTGTAGTTGATGAAGTATTGCAGCAGGAACTGATTGATCAACGGACGGCTGCCCGAACCCGCTACGGACCAGACATTGTTTACCAGCGCACCTAGGGTCCAGTGCCCGGGTTGCGTCAACGCAACTGCGGACGGTCCTATTCCTAGTTTGCCCTGCCCCAGGAACGTGTTCGTGGCCGTGGGTAACTGGAAGACCGGGCCTGCTCCCCAGATCACCTTCCCTGACTTCTTCGGAGTTAGAAAAAATGTAGGCACCATGTCTCCGAAGCCGTACACTCCCGTTTCCGGAGTTGGCCGTTGGCTGGGAAGCGGTTGCCAGATGATCGGCGTAATCACCCTGATGATCAGGTTCCAGTCTTTCGAAATGCCTATTGGTACGACGGGCTGAATATTCAGAACGTCCTGTGTCCGATAACCGGGACTCACTCCAAAATTGTTGTTGTTCTGGATAGGAACGCTGATGAGGCTAGCGACCGGGTTCTGTGTTGCTTTCTGAAGAGATTCCGTAGCGGAGCTGGTATTGACTTCGGGTTCCTCTTTTTTCGGCTGCTCTTTCGCCGACTTGGCTCCGGCTTGCGGAACTGGGTTGGTTTGTTCCTGCGACCGCGCCCAGGGAGCGAATGCGAACAAAAGGCACAGCGAGAAGATCGCCTTCGACACCAGGTACCTATTCATTCCCTTTCCTTCCATCGAGACACAACGAACATCACATCGGCTAGCTCGGTATCACTCAGTTCTTGGGAGGCTCGGGCTTGGGAATCCGCAACGTCCACGAAAAGCCGAACACGAACGTGCGGCCTTGCGGACGAGCAAGAGCATGGTACTCATCGTAGTATTTGAAGAAGGCCGCCAGATCCTTCGCCGGGAGAATGAAATTGGCCTGAACACCAATCGCATGTACTGAGTAATACGGAATCCTGCTCTCAGTGATCGGGATACCAGCAACGGTCAACGTTCCGCTGCTCTTCGAAGTCTGCCATTGGTCGTACGCAACCAGGCCGAGTTGCAGCAGTCTGCTCATGTCTTTCTTCAGGGGAAGAACCTGCCCAAGTCCCCACTCCGCCGTGAAGGTCTGGCCCGGTGTTATGTTGGTGCCACTCTTTTGCCCGTGGATTTCCCACGCGGTCGCCAAGTTTGCGGAAGTTCCCTTGTTCTTAGTGAGGTAGACCGTCGTGCCACTCGTTATATCGTTGCCCCAATATCCGGAACCGACGTTGTTGCTGGCTCCCTGAGTGAATCGGCCCGTCGGAGCGACGAAAGCGTATCCGAGGTTGAAGTCAGTTCTCTTCAAGTGCCAACCCAGGTTAATCGGCTGGACGTACATATCGGCAAAACCCGATCCACCCCCGCCGGTGTTGAGGTTGGTTCCGGCTATGTTGGCTACCAACTCACCGTTCGCGTAGGTTAGCGCAACATAAGGCATGAAATACCCGCCGAGAAACTTGTGCTTAGGGACGTAGTAGAAAATGTTCTCATCCACCCAGAACGAATAGGTCCCGTTGATAGCTGGAACGCTATTTCCGTTGGGGCCATTCAATTGGCTGGCCGAGTAGTTCAAGGCCAGGTTGGCGTAGGTGACGCCGGGATCGGGAATCACTCCGGCATTAAGACCAAACTGTCCCGGTACCCATTGTCCTTTCTGTTGAGCCAGCGCCTCTGGGTCGCCTCCCAGAAATATGTAAGCAAGGACAGCGATCGCGAGCTTGATTCGGAATCGCACTGTTGAGCTCCCTTCGTCCTCGACCTTAAAACTTTGTGACGTTGCTGACGGACGGGTCCGGATACTTCTCGAGCGTCGTTTATAGATGACCTCTTCTTCGCGAAGGTGGGATCCCCAGAAACAGGTCACACGCGAACGTTAGCGGCAAATTCTCCTATCTCGCACCCATGAGAGCCTTCAGCTTGGCGTATACCTGACGATATTCGAGCTCGGCCCGAAACATATCTGCTTCCATTTTTGCTCGCGCCGATTCAACTTCTGTGTCGTCTGATTTGTAGCTCGCCTCAATCACTTGAGTCGCGGACACCATCCGGCGCGCCAGTTGACTGAGTTTGCGCGAGCGTTCCAGTTCGAGATAGCTGCTCTTGACGCCCTGCGCCACTTTGGCCTTGGTCAATTGCACCGCAAGGTCTGCCGCTTCGGCTTGTGCGCTGGCTTCTTTCACTCCATGCTCGCGCTTGCCGAAATCAAAGAGAGTCCAAGTACCCATGACGCCGATGTAGGAGAAATCTTTGGGCAAAACAGCATTGCTCACTAGGTTCTGATTTGCGTAACCACCTATGATTGCGACAGTCGGAAAATACGCCATTTTCGACAGTTTTGAGCCAGAGTGCGCCTTAACGGCGGTTTGTTCTGCCTCCACGACCTCGGGATTCGCCGCCTCCGCATTGGCAGCAACTTCATTGAGCGACAGGTCTTCCACAAGAGGTTCGGGCGGAACGAGCTCCAGTCTTGTTCCCTCAGGCAGGCCAATCATTCCGAGGAGCGAAGCAGTCAGCTCCTGCACCTTGCTGACCGGGAGCGCAACGGCCCTTTCGGCGGCGATCATGTCTGACTCTTGTTCCGCCGAGATCCTTGGCGAGCCCGAATTGCTCGCCGTCAGCCATTTAGCTTGAATCTTCCTGGCCTCTGCTTCCGCGGTGATCAGTTCCCGTTCGGCGACGAGCAAATCGAAGTAATTTTTCTCGACTCTGTTCGCCGCTTGCGCCACCGGCATTCCCGCCTTCGCTTTGGCGATGATCTCATCCGCGCGCGCGATTTTCGCGAGTTGATAGATCGCGAAAAGCGGTGTGACCGGTTGGATCGCGTTCACGTCAAAAAGTGTTTCATCCTTTGCGAATATGTTTACGGGAATGCTCAGGGTCCCACCCGCGATTGGACGTCGAACCGTCAACACCTGGCCCGTTTGCTTATTGAGGTGATTGTTGAGAAAAGTCGTGCCGATGCTTGGGAAGTACTGCGACTGCACGCCCAGCCGGTGCTGCTTCGCGATCTCCACCTGGAGCTGCCCGAGATGTACGAGTGGATTGTTCGTCCTTGCTGCCATCTGCTGCGCTTCCTCTAGCGTAATCCGACGCACACCATCAGTGCCTACCGCCGCAGGCGTGACGCCGGAAACCGGACCTCTATTCGGAGGATTTGCTTTCTCGGCGGAGTCAGTCTTGTTGCTCAGTTCGAATTCATGTTTTGCCGGCTGCGCTGCCGCAACCGGCAAGGGGAATTGGATTCCGTTGGGCACCTTATCGTTGGCATCCTGGGCCGAAACTCCAAGGCAAACGAACAATACCAAGATAAATAGAACTGAACCGCGGTACCACGCGTGATTAGGCTGAATCACAGCTATCCTCCTTTTATCTCCCTCGGCAGAAAACGATGCGTTGCAGTCGGTTGCTGTGCAGCGCGACGCAGCTTCACTGAGTCAACAATGCTGGGACCAGCAGCTAGTGGAGGAAACTGGTAAAAGTGACAGGCCTTCGCCTCGGCCGGAATCCGGAATGCGCGGAATTACCTCTAAGATTTTTATGTGCCTGGGGGAACAAGCTAACTACAGTTAAACGATCCTCTGCTTAACTGCGTAGCGTACGAGTTCGGCGCTGGTTTTGATCTGGAGGATTTCCATTACGCGATACTTGTGCGACGCGACAGTTCGCATGGTAATGTGCAGCAAGTCCGCTATCTCCTTCATTGAGCGCCCTTCCGCTAGTAGTTGAATGACTTGCCGTTGTCGGGCAGTCGGTTTGGGGGCATGTTCACGCGCCTCGGGGTCTCGTAACGAGATATTAGCCAGACCTTCAGAGATGCGCGGCGTGATATAGGTTCTGCCCTTCAGGACTTCCGTGATCGCCTTCGTAAGCTCAAGGGCTGCCCCCTGCTTAAGCAGATACGCGGAAGCCCCGGCTCGAAATGCTTCCCCCACAAGGTACGGATCTTCATTCATTGTCAGGAATATCAGTTTCACTGCCGGCATGTCGTGTTTTACCTGTCGGCCGGCGTCTAGTCCATTCAACAAGGGCATAGCAATGTCGAGTACGACGACGTCGGGGCGTAACTTTTCGGCTGCTTGCAAGAGTGCGTGTCCATCACCGACCGTGCCGACAACGTCGTACTCGACTTCCAATATTTTCTTGAGTGCTTCGACCAACATCAGATGGTCATCAGCAAGCAGGACACTAGTGCGACCCAAGGTTCACCTCTCCGCAAACACGGTTCAGGAGAGATAGAGTAGCTAGCAGAATTCGCGCGACTGAGGCAGCCCTGTCCGTGAAGCCCCATACACGCCGGCCATTTCTGGTCAGGGCGCATTTCTGGGGTGGAACCAGATAACTACACCAGACTCGCATCGGATTCGTGGGAATTTCGCTCGTTCTTTCGTGCACGTGAAGCTCTCAGGTGGCCATTCTTCCTCTACGCACAGACCGTTCCAACCATATGTTTATCAGGAAAGCGAAACGAATCCGCACGAAGGCACTCCTAGTTAGCCACGCGCCGCCCAATGCGATACTGTTACTAGTAACAGGGTTTCCGATCTCATAAAATCATCAACTCGGATCACATACTTATGCGAAACGGGCCAGACCGCCGCTAATCCGGCGCAGTCTCAGATCTTCTTTCTCTAACGGGGTGCCAAGCCGGGCGCGCACGGGGCTCCTTTAGTTCTGTCCGACGCAGAATCACTGGCCCTGCCCGCCGCACCTGCCTGCGGATTCTCCGCTGGAAAAACCGCAGTTGTTCTCGCGACGGACCCGTTCAGGTTCTTAGGCGAGACACAGATCCGGCGGGGCCTCAACAAGAGCGGTTACAAACACAGCCGAATCGGAACAGGCTGGATCCACTATGCACATATTGTGACTGCGCTGTGCTCCTGGAATCAGTTCACTGGTTCTGCCCAACCGCATTCCGAGCTGGCTTAGGTCTCTGCCAGAGAATTGGGAAATCGGAAGCCTCCGCTGGATAGAAGCGGACTGACTGGGCATTCGTAGGAGTCAACACAATATCCACCCGGCGCTGATAAGCAAACAAAGTGGACGACTTCTGAGCCGCGCGATCTGCAGGGAGTGGGTCCGGGCTCTGGGCTTCGAGCTGTGCAACAGCCTGTTCATCCAAAACGTTTCCAACTCCTTCGGAGCTCGTCTCGATCTTCTCCTGAGGAACTCCCTGGGAAACGAGAAACTGTTTCGTTAGTTCAGCACGGCGAAGGCTCAAAGAACTGTTGTACTCTGGTCCGCCGCGAGGGTCTGTGTGTGCAACAAGAGAAAGCTTAGCTCCCGGATCGTATTCAAGGTACTTAACGAAACCGGACGCCAGTGTCGTGAGAGCCTCACGCTGGCTGCTGAGCAGACCGAGAGCCGGGTTGTGTCTGTCGGGATAGTCGGTGGGATAAAAGACGCTCTTCAGCAACACTGCGGGAACAGGATCGATCGAGCCCTTCACGCGCACGGCCACGGTCTTGGTATCCGAACCTCCACAAACATTCGTGGCGGTCAGGGTGTATTTGAACTCCTCATCCACCGGGCCGTTCGCCGGCTGGT
>Ga0137415_10003163_pt1 | contig 16347 bp, 17 predicted proteins | sample CZODoug3_1_1_16f_FD_183082 | JGI IMG/M metagenome (GOLD analysis project Ga0137415, IMG submission 183082) | Vadose zone soil fungal communities from Angelo Coast Range Reserve, California, USA - CZODoug3_1_1_16fungal (Hybrid Assembly) | ecosystem: Environmental > Terrestrial > Soil > Vadose...
ACCGAGTGCATCAGCAGCTGCAGACAGAAAGGCAGCCAGGTCCGGAAAAGAGCCGGGTGCCGTGCCAGCGTGCTGAATAGATTCGGCCACTCGTCACCCACGAGCGCGGAAAGCATCTGACGCTGCTCTTCCGTGCGCTGCGCCGGCCCCAGGGGCGCGAGGCGGGGTTCGGCCAAGAGACCGGCGCGGGGTTTCGCTGGATATGGTTCAGGCAAGGTGCTACCTCCGATCGCGGGACAGCTGGTCGGGCGAAGCGGGCGCGGTGCCGATGTCGGTCGCGTCAGCCGAAGTGCGGGAAAGGAGCGGATCTCCAGAAGCAGGCGCCCCGGGAGCCGGATCAGACCTGCCGCAGGGCGGGCAGGAGCACCTGGTCGACGCACCTGGTGAGGTAGTCGGTATCGGCGAGACCGCCCCCGAACAGCGGACGAGCGAACGTCACGCTGAGAAGCAATTCCGGCAGGAAATCCGCGGCGGCAGGCCGGGAAGCCAACTCGCCGCGCTCGACAGCTCGGTCGACAACCCCGACCAGATCAGCGAACCAGGGCTCCACCAGCGTCGTACGCACCGCCATGGCCAGATCGTCGTCTGTGAGCACGGCGTGCCCCAACGCGGCGAACAGCGCCGTGTCCTTTTCCGCCTGAGAAGCCAACAGCCCGATCATGGTCAACAGATCACCGCGGAGCGTGCCGCTGTTGACGTCCTCCGCCTTCAATGGCCGCGTGGCATACAAGGCGGCAGCGACAAGCTGTGGCTTGCCCGACCACTGACGGTAGAGCGTGGCCTTGCTGCAACGCGCCCGCGACGCAACCAAATCCATCGACAGGTCCTCATACCCGACCTCACGCACCGCATCCATCACCGCCGCGAGCAGATCCATCACCCGCTCCGGGGTCATCCGGGGGCGGCGGACCGATGCATCGCCAGCGTCGTCAGACATCAGGACTCCGTTTAGTACAGAACCGTTTCGTACCGTTACCGTAGGTCAGGCTCGGGAGAAACGCAACCGTACTATCTGCTGATGTTGACGTTGAGGGTTCGGGGAAGCCCTCGAGCGAGCCACTCGGCCGGCCGGGGCCGCCCTCCGAGCCGAGCGCACGGCAACCGCCGGCGCGAGAGCCAGAGCGACGTCACCAGCACAGAGTTCGCCCGGCCCAGCTCCGCCTTGTCGGAAGGGTAGCCGCGCGCCCAGCGTCCGCGCCCGCCATCATGGCCTCATTCTCCGACGGTGGAATTGAGCGACGGGAGGCGGTCTATCCGCGCTATTGGTATACATGTTGTCGGTGTTAGCTCACTAGCTCGGAGCTCATATGGATGGGACCGCTCGGTGGGTTAACCTGTGGCAGGCGCTGGCCGCGAGCCGGCCCCTCGACGGCAGTGGTCCTGACGGGCCCTGGTGGGAATGGACCTATGTCCCCGGCAGGCGCAGCGTCGCCATCGGCGACGACCTCGCAGAACCCGTCCGTCGCAGCCACGCGGCCGTTGTCAGCCTCGCGGCCCTCCTCATCGGTAGTTGCGCCGCCGTTGCCGCGTTCTCTTGGCTTTATGGGCATCCGGTGTCGGTTGCCGGGCGCGAGCTATTTTTCGTCATCAGCATTGGCCTGGCTGGCACCGCCGGGGTGCTTGCGGGTGGCGCAACCCGGGACGGTCTCAGATACATCAGCGACGCCGTCCAGAACCGCCACACAATGCGCCTCCGAGCGGCTCGCTCGACAGCCATCACCCTCGACACCTTCCGCGCCGGGGCGCACCCGCCCGACAACCCGGCTGCCGGTGTCTCGATCGAAGGCCAGCTCGTCGCAGTCGCCACGGTGACCGCGCGGCGCATCCAGGCCTCGCGCGCCTGGCAGTCCATCCACCTCGATACCCACCGCGTCCGCCTCGATCTCGCTGAGGAAGTACGCCAACTGGCCGTCCGGGCCGCGCTACTACACCGCACGCGGCGCAAGCTCGGTCCGCGACCGCAGCCGATCTCCCCAGGCCTCACCCGCGCCGCCGAACTGTGGGAGCACCACAGCCTCGTCGCGGACCGTATCCAAGAGGCACTCGCCGAACGGGTCAGCACCCTGATCACCTACTACGAGCACTTGGAGGCGCTCTCCCGTGAGCTCGCCGCGCTCGACTTCCTCTCCGGCACGGGCATCGACGACCAGCTCGCCGACCTGCTCGCCGGCACCGTCGGCGACCAGCAAGCCGCCCAGCACCTGCGCGAACTCACCGCGGAGGCGGGAGCCAGCATCACCGCGATCCACGACGTGATGCAGCTGCTCAATCACGACCTCCGCACGCTCCAAGCCGCCGACAACATCGCTCCCACCAACAACCAGCACCGCGATCATGGCGGTGGGTAGGCGGACTTCAACGACGCCCCGCAAAGAACGCACCCAGGAGGAGGAACAACGATGACGGCGACTAAGGCCGTGCTGAAGCCCTGAAGGGCCGACTGTCCTCGGCGTTGTCCTTCGGTCGGCCGATGGTCAATGTCGCGGCCACGGCAAGTGCGGCGACAGCGGCGAAGGTGTAGAAGCCCCACGGATAGCCGTGCCGGCCGGTGAGCAGCGCACCGATGATCAGCGGTCCCGCGATGGCACCGATGCGGCCGATGCCAGCAGTCCAACCGAGCCCGGTGCCGCGACTGCGTGCCGGGTAGACGCGCCCGACGTAGGCGAAGATGAGTGTCTGAGCGCTGAAGACGAATGCGCCGGTCAGGAAGACCATGATGTAGAGCGGCGCCGCGGCCAGCGGGACGCTCAGCGCGGCGAGCAGGACGGCGCCCGCGCCAAACCACGTCAGGGCGGCCGCGCGAGGACCGAAGCGGTTGGCGACCGGACCGGCGACGATCATGCCGGCGATCGCGCCACCGTTGAGGGTGAGCAACAACCCAAGCCCCTGATGCAGCGGATAGCCGGCGACGATCATCAACTGCGGTAGCCAGGTGTTCAAACCGTAGACGAGGACAAGACCAAGGAAGGACGTGCCCCAGAACGCCAGCGTGGGGCGAACCAAGCCGTCGCCGAACAGCTCAGCAACCGGGTTGGCCCGCTCCGGCTCCCCGGTGACGGTCCCGGACGCCTTGCGCTGGAGGAACGCCTCCGACTCCGGCAGGAACCTGATCATCAAGGGGGCGAGCAGAAGGCCTGGCGCGGCACCGATGACGAACATCCACCTCCATGCGCCGCCATCTCCCATCACCAGGAGCCCCAGCACGGCGGTAAGGACCGCACCGACGTGGTACCCGGTCATGACAAACGTGGTCGCGCTGGAGCTGCGGCCACGGCGCGCGGACTCCTGCACGAGCGTGATCGCGGTCGGCAAGCAGCCGCCGAGCCCGAGCCCGGCCACGAATCGGAAGAGCCCGAACATCGCGATCGAGGTTGCGAACGCGCACAGCAGCGTGCAGGAACAGAAGAGAGTGACGGCGAGAATCATGACCCGCCGGCGCCCGATGTAATCGGTGATAACGCCGATGGCCACGGCACCGGTAGTCATCCCGACAAGCCCGATCGTCGCGACAAACGTGCCACTGGCGGGCGTGATGCCCCAGACCTGGCCCTTCAGCAGGACAGGGATGACCGTACCCAGCACGACGAGGTCGAACCCGTCAAGCATGACGGCGGTCCAGCAGAGCGGAAAGACGGCCGATCGGTTCGGGTGTCCTGCCAGTTCTGAGCACATGGCGCCTCCGTTGCCTCGTCGCAGCTTCTGGGTAACCGACACAGTCACAGCACGCAGACCAGTGCGGGAAGCGACAGTTCCCGTTCAACGGGAACGCACACTTCCCTTGTGCTCGGCCGAGCTGCAAGCGTGACCACGATCACGCTAGAAGGACCATCAGGAAGGTTGCAGCCGTGACGACATTGATCGACCGATTTCTCAACCCAGTCAAGAGCGCTCGTGATATCGCGTTGCTCATCGGTCGGACACTCCTTGGAGTCGTCCTGATGGCGCATGGTTTCGAGAAGTTCTTCCAATGGGGACTCGCCGCCACCAGCGAAAGGTTCATTCGATATGGCGTGCCGATGCCGTCCCTGTCGGCCTTTTACGCGGCAACCGTTGAACTACTAGGTGGCGCACTGCTGATCCTGGGTGTCGCTACCACGTTAATTTCCACACTGGTCGTCTTGGATATGATCGGAGCCGCAATATTCTCGCGCGCCGTGCTCAACGGAATTCGCCTGCTCCCGAACCAACAAGGCTGGGAACTGAACGGCACGATTCTTGCCATGGCCACGGCGCTGCTCGTCTGCGGTGCTGGGCGGTACAGCATCGATCATCTCCTGCGCGGCCGCAGACCGAGCCAGACAGCGGTGCGGTGACCGGGTGAACCGCCCCGGGCCGGGGTCAGGATGGCGCCGCGGAACGCAGCGCGCGCGAGATTGAGATCGCCGAGGTGCGCACTGCTGGACCGAGCTTGCGAGCGTCCGACTTGGTGGTGTGCACCACGACGTCCAGTGCGGCGACGACCGCACCGTCGGTGCTCAGTATCGGCGCGGCCACGGTGAGCGAGCCGATCGTGAGCTCCTCGTAGGCGTGCGCGAGCCCGGTGCGCCGCACCTCGGCCAGCGCGCGGCGCAGGTGACCCGGCACGATGATCGTGCGGGCGGTGTACCGAGGTAGCCCCGCCGCGATCACCGCATCGACCACCTTGGGCGGCGCGAAGGCCAGCAGCACCTTCCCGACGCCGGTGGCGTGCAGCGGGAGCCGGCCACCCCGCCTCGAGCGCACCCGCAGAGCGTCGGGTCCATTGATCTTCTCGATGTAGAGTGCCTCGCGCCCGTCCCGGACCGCCAGGTGCACGTTCGCGTGGGTGCCCTCGTACAGGTCCTGCATCACCGGCAGGGCGACCGAGCGGAGGTCCTCGCCACGTGGGGCGAGTGAGCCGACCTCCCACAACCGCAGTCCGATGCGGTAGCCGGTGCCCTCGACGTGCTCGAGCCCACCCCAGGCCACGAGCTCCCCGGCCAGCCGATGGGCGGTGGACAGCGGCAGGCCGGTGGCCGCCGCGAGCTGGTTGAGCGACAGCACCGGCGTGCCCGGGGTGAACGCATCCAACAGCGCCACAACTTTGCTGGTCACTGAACGCCCGGGCACCACCTCATCGTGACCTACCGGGCGTTCCCGTTCAACGGGAACGGCGCGTTGTCACCTCCCGCGTCGCCGGGTCGCAATGCTGCTCCCAGCCCGAAGCCGAACTCATCGAGCAGAACCCCCGTCACTACTCCCGTTCAGCGGGAGCGATTCCTGTCATCCAGGCCCGTCTGCTGTGACCGTATCGAGTACCAAGGAGGGGAGCACAATGGCAGGCAACGCAGCCGTAGCGGGACAATCCGTGACCAGCAAAGTCACGGCCATCCTGATGACGCGAACGTGACAGGTCGTCGGGTGCGCCTCGGCGTATTGGACGGGTCGCGGGTCCGCTATATCGAGAAACTCGGCGATACCCCGGTGAGTTCGTTCGCTACCCGGCCGACGTTGCCGGTCCACGCCACCGCGATCGGCAAGGCCCTACTCGCCTATGCAGCACCGAAAATGGTCGAACAGCTACTTGCCGGTGGGCTCAAGGCGTTCACCCCCTACACATTGACTGGACCAAGTACGCCGCAGCTGGCAGCGTACGGCGTCCGCATCGTCGACGGCGCCGTGCACGGCTGGTCGTCGACGGCGACCGACTCTCCGGCATCGAGCTTGCCCACGGCCGCGGTGGACCGGTACACGTGCGCTCCCGTGTCGCGGTTCAGACTCCGTATACCTCGATGGCACCGAGGCCGTCGAACTCGAACGTGACGCTGCCCCCGTGCACCACGGGGACCGGAGCCGTGACCCCACCGGAGAAGACCAGCTGCCCGGCACGGAGTCCCTCGCCCGTCTCGGCCAGCTGGTTCGCCAGCCACGCCACCGAAGCAGCGGGGTGGCCCATCACCGCGGCGGCCGCGGCGGTCATCACGACCTCGCCGTTCACCCGCACCACACAACCGAGCAGGCGCAGGTCCTCCAGCTCACTGGGCCGCCGGGAGACCGGTCCCAGGTAGAATGTACCCGCGCTCGCGTTGTCCGCCACGACGTCGGTCAGGCTGAAACGGAAGCCCTCGTAGCGCGAGTCGAGCACATCGACCGCGCCGAAGACGACCTCGGTTGCGGCCAGCACCGAGGTGACTGTCGCCGGGGGTTCGACATCCCGGGCCAGCAGAAACGCGATCTCGGACTCGACGCGGGGGTGGATGAAGGAGTCCAGCCGGACCGGATCGCCGAAGGTGGAGATCATGCCGCTGGTGACCCTGCCGTAGAGCGGGGCGTCGACTCCCATCGCCTGCTGTTTGTTGCGGCTGGTCAACCCGAGCTTGTAACCCAGGAAGGTTTCGCCGGCGTCGAGTTTCACCTGGATGAACGCCCGCTGGGCGAGGTAGGCCGTCTCGATGTCGAAGTCGGGATGGTGGTCGCTGAACTGCGCGATGGGTTTACGTTCCCGCTCGGCCGCAACGAGTTCGTCGGCGATCTCGGATACCTGGATCACGCGGATTCCCCTGTCCCGTTCGAGAAGCGCACCGTTACCGCGCCGAGGTGGGCGAACTCCGCCCGGAACACATCACCGGGCTGCACGGCCACCATTCGGTGCACCGCACCGGGCAACACGACGTCGCCGGCGTTGAGTCCCGCGCCGAAGGTGCCCAGCTTGTTCGCCAGCCACGCGACGCAGCGGGCCGGGTTCCCGAGCGCCGCGGCACCCGCTCCGGTCTCGATCAGCTGGCCATGGCGCGAGACGGCGACGCCGAGCAACCGCAGGTCCAGCTCTGCGACCGGACGCATCCGACCACCGAGCACCACCAGACCCGAGCTTGCGTTGTCGGCGACCGTGTCGACCAGTTTGATCTTCCAGTCCGCAACCCGGCTGTCCACGATCTCGAGGGCCGGCAACACGCCGCCGATCGCGGCCAACGCCCCAGCGGTGGTGACCCCTGGCCCGGCGAGGTCGCGGGCCATGACAAATGCGAGCTCGGCCTCGATCCTGGGCTGCACCAACCGGGACAGCGCGACCAGGTCGCCGTCTTCGACGATCATTCGATCGGTGAGTACCCCGAAGTCGGGCTCCTCGACCCCGAGCATCTCCTGCATCGGGCGCGATGTCAGGCCCACCTTGCGCCCAATCACCCGCTCACCGCCGGCGATCCGGCGCTTGATGTTGACGCTCTGGATGGCGTAGCCGTCGTGCAGGCTCAGGTCCGGGTTCCGGTCCGTCAGAGGGGTGATGGGCACGGCGTCCCGGTCAGCGGCCCATAGCTCGTCGGCCAACTCTTGATGCAGCATCGCTTGTGGCACTCCACTAGCTTCATGATCAGGCCGGGTGCGGGCAACGCCGTCGGCGGGTACTTCCGCGCAGTGGGAGCGGGTCACGAGGAAACCGCCAAATCCTCTTGAGAAGGCGCCTCAGGCTGGAGCCCGACGAGTCCAGGGCGGGATGTTGATCCTCGATAGGCAGTGACCTCGAGCATGTAGCGCGCGTTTTGGTCGGCTCGCCCGAAGGCTGGTGACTCGATCGCGGAACGGGCTGGGCGATGGTCACGAAAGTACCTTGTCCATGCCTTGTTGAAGGTCGGACGGTCACATTGCAGGGCCCGCATGACGATTCCGACGCGGACGACATCGGTCCGAGAGGCGTGAGCCGCGGCAAGTATGGCCTCAAGGTTGGTGAACAGCTGTTCGGCCTCGTCGTCGGCGGTATCCGGGATGACGTGGGTTTCGGGATCGGCTCCGAACAGTGCGGATACGAAGATCCAGCCCTTTGCCTCGACAGCCTGTGGGACGGGCCCGGTGTGCGATGGCGCTTTTCTGGTGCGAATGACCTGCATGAGATCTCCGATCGGTGCTGAGGGGCGGCTGGGTCATCGAGTCGAGGGGGCGAATACCGATAAACCCGGCGACGGAGCGGGTGGTGTGGCGTAGGTGTGGAACGTGTCGGGGACGGCGAGGCCCCATGCGGTGGAGCGGCCGTTGGATTCGGTGTCCCAGGTGACCGGTGCCCAGTCAGGCGCGTAGATCTGGATGCCCCCGGCGAAGACCTCAACGCGATTGCCGCCCGGCTCGAAGACGTAGAGAAACAACCCCTGTGTACGGGAGTGCTTGGCCGGCCCGAACTCGATGACCACACCGTTGTCGATGAAGACGTCGGCGGCGCGCAGCACATCCTCCGGGCTGTCCACCGCGTACGCGATATGGTGCAGCCGCCCGGTCGCCGCGCTGGATTCGCGGGTCAGCGCCAGGTCATGGGATTTGGTCATTACGCTCATCCAGGCGCCCAGCTCGATCTCCTGCCCGGCGGGCACGAGCCGTTCGCGCAACTTGAAGCCCAGCGCTTCCCGCATGAACCGTCGTTCGGCCGCGACGTCGTGGACGAGCAAGTTGACGTGGTCGAGCCGGGCCACGGCTGCGCCGTGCGGCTGGAACCGCTGCGGCTGGTTGGGCAGGAACGGCACCTGCCCGGGCCCCGCGACGAACCGCTCGGACTCGAAGTAGATTTCACTGAGGTGCCCGCCAGGAGTGCGGAAGCGGAATGCTTTTCCGTGGCCGATGTCGCCATCAAGCCAGGTGCCATCAACGCCTGCGTCTTGCAGCGCTCGGATCCGCCGGGTCAACGCCCGCGGGCTGGTGCAGCGCCAGCCGAGGTGGCCGAGCCCGGGTTCGTCCGCCGCGGTGAGCTTCAGGGTCGTGCGGTCGTAGTCGTTCCCCGCGCGCAGGTAGACCGAGTCGACGGTCTCAGCTTCGAGGAACAGCCCGTAGACGTCCGTGAAGAATGCGGCGCTGGCCTGCGGATCCGGTGTCAGCAACTCGACGTGACCCAGGTGCGCGATGTCGTAGATCGGCTCGTCGACGGGCACGGGGTTCTCCTCGATGAGGTCGGTTCGCGGTAGGGATCACTATTGAGGCCCGGCGACGCGGGAGGTGACAACGAACCGTTCCCATTGAGCGGGAACGCCTGAACATGATCGCCCGGAAACCGATGGGAGGCGCACTGTGTCGTGCGGGATAACTCCGAGTTCGGCCAGAGCCTCCTTGGCCAGCGGCATCTAGGCTGTCGCCATGACGGAGCCTGCCGGCGCGCACACACCAACATCGGAGCTCGACCCGGCCGAGGTGGCCGCGCTGGATGCCACACTCAGCAAGCTGGTCGCGGCCTGGAACGCCGGTGACCTCGAGGCGTACGCCCGCCCGTTCACCGACGACGCCGTCTACGTCACCTACTTCGGCCGCAAGCTGATCGGCCGCGGCGGAATCGCCGAAGGTCACCGGCGGGTCTTCGCCAGCGCCTACCGCGGGTCGCGGCTGCTCAACCAACAGGCGAGCTACCGCTTCCTGCGGCCCGACGTCGCCGTCGCCGTCCAGGACGGCGGGGTGGAAACAGCGCCCGGCGCCTCCCCCGACGAAGACCAGCGCAACACCCTCACCTACGTCCTCGTCAAGGACGACGGCGAGTGGCGGATCGCGTCCTTCCACAACGCGCGGGTGTCGAATCCCGCTGATTGAGACCGCGGGTCGGCGCTAGGAGTACACCACCCTGTGCGTGCGTCTGATCAGTGGGCGCGGAGGCTGTCGATAAAGAAGCGAGTGCGCCTGTCGTAGTCCTCACAGGAGGGGGTGGGCAGGTCGCGGAGGGCGAGCCCATTGGCGACGTCGGCGTAGTAGAGGTCGCCGGCGGTGAAGTCCTCGCGAAGCACTCTGGCGTCGTGGCCGCGCTGAACGAGGTCGTCGGTGGCGTCAGTGGCTGCCTTGGCGAGGGCGACGAGGTGCCTGGATTCCGGGTAGGTCATGAGCAGGGCGTCCGTGAATGCGGGTTCCCGGAACTGCAGGTCGCGTCGGTCGGTGACGTAGGTGGCGATGCAATCCCACGGGTCCTCTACGCGCCGAGCCTTTTCCATGATCGCGTGCATTTCCGTAGCGACAAGCTCGCCGATGACGGCATCGATCAGGCCGTGCCGCCCACCGAACCGGTTGTAGATGGTGGCCTTGCTGACCCCAGCAGCCGCCGCAATTTCCTCCAGTGGCGTGCTCAGTCCACGGCCGTGAAATGCGGCGATGGCGGCGGTTCGAATCTGGGCGGCGTTGCGCGCGGCATCGGCGCGCAGAGGGGTGACGCGGGAACCGTTCACCGGGTCGGTGGCGTGGGTCGCAGGACTCATCAAGTCTCACCTTAACAACTTGACCGCAGGGTAAACTTGACTCTGGTGTCAGGTTAGCAGCTGTGATCGACCTTCGGAGGGCGTCTTGTCCAAATCCATTGCCGTGTTCGGGGTCGGGCCCGCTCTCGGCCGGGCTGTCGCGCAACGCTATGCCCGCGAGGGATACGGCGTCGTACTCGTGGCTCGTCGCCAGGAACCGCTGGAAGCCTTGGCAGAGGAGTTGCGCGACGCTGGCGCGACCGCGCACGTGATCACCGCCGACCTGTCCGACCTCAGCGGCCTACCGCAGGTGGCCAAGGAAGTGCGTGCGGTCGTCGGCGACCTCGACGCGTTCTACTACGGCGCGGCGGCCAACGGGTTTATTCCGGCGGTCGATCTGACGGTGCAGCGCGCTCAAGCTCTCATGCCGCTTGGCTTCTACGCGCTGCTGGCGCTGGTGCGGGAGTTTCTGCCCGCCATGCTCGTGCGCGGCGATGGCGCGATCCTCAGCGCCCAGGGGGCCAGCGCCGTGAACGGCAGGCCGAACATCGCCGGCGGGTTCGCCCTGGCCGCCCAGCGCAACTACCTGCAGTCGTTGCACGCCGCGGTGGCTGACGAGGGCGTCTACGTCGGTGGGCTCTACATCGGCGCCGCCATCGAGCACAGCCCCTTCCATGCCGAACGCGAGGCCGCCAGGGCCGCCGGCGTCAGTGTCCCAGAGATGCCCACGGCCGACCCTCGCCAGCTGGCTGATCTGATATGGACCATGCACCACGCCAAGAGTCGGCCCGAAGCGACCTACCCCGAAGGGCTCTTCAACCACTGAGCAGTCCTACAAGTGGGAGCCGAGTGGGATCCCCGTCCAGGTCTGACTGCCGCTCAGGCAGCGGGGACCGGGGAGGGCGCGGTGGTGACCCAGCCGCCGTCGACAGCGATCGTCTGGCCCGTAACGTAGGCACTTGCTGGGGAGCTGAGGAAGAGCACCACGGCGGCGACGTCGTTCGGCTCACCGATCCGGCCCAGCGGTACCTTCTCCAGGTATTTGGCCTGCGCCTGCTCGTCCGCGGCGATCCAGGCGCCGAGGTCGGTGCGAGTGATACCCGGGCTCACCACGTTGAACCGGACCGATGCAGGTCCCCACTCGGCGGCAAGCGACCGGGTTGCCGCGTCCAGGCCACCCTTGACAGCGCTGTAGAGGCTGACGCCCGGCATCCCCTGCTGGCCGAGTCCGGAGAAAATGCTCACCACGCTGCCACCACCCGTCTCCGCCATCTTTGCGGCAACGAGCCCACCGAGCAGGACGGGCGCCCGCAGGTTGAGTGCCCACAGCGCATCCGCCTGGTCCACACGGAGAGTGTTCGCGGGACCGACGGCATCCCCGCCTCCGGCGTTGTTCACCAGCACGTCGAACTTGCCTACGGCGTCCTCGGCCTGCTGAACGATCGAGTGGGGGGCCTCCGGATTGGCAACGTCGGCGACCACGACGACCGGGTCGTTCGGCAATCGGCTGGCGACTTCCTCCAGGGTTTCCCGCACGCGTCCGACCAGGACGACCCGAGCGCCGGCAGCGGCGAACGCGGCGGACACCGCGGCTCCGATCCCTCTACTGGCCCCGGTGACAATCGCATTCTTCCCGGATAGGTCAATCCGGTGGCTGGGCATGGTGAGCGGCACGGATACTCCTGACTTCGTGGTTGAGGGAAAGCAAAGGCGCAACATCTTGCACGCCGCTCATGTCACCATTTACGTCGACGGCACATTCGTGCTCGCCAGTCAGGTACGAGAAAGCCTGCGGCGCCGACCTCGAAGTGCAGTGGGTCAGCTTCGATGAGGGCGTATCGGAGGAGGCGTGACCAGTTCTCGGACGCGCGGGAGGACGACCTCGCTGATCGTCCGGACCACCCGCTGTCGGTCGTCCGGCTCGGCGGCAGGCTGGATCAGCACCGTTGACGCGCCCGCCGCGGCGAACTCCGCAATCCGCGCGGCAACCTGTTCCGGAGTGCCGAGCGCCAGATAGCGGTCGGCGAGCGGGCCGAAGTCCTGCGCGTAGGTGGCACTGACGACGGCGGTGCCGGTCTTGCGGGCCCAGTCGCCGTCCTCGTCGGCGCACGTCCAGAGAAAATCAGCCCCCGACACCGCAACCGGGTCCCGGCCCGTATCTGCCGCCGCCTCGCAGACCTGCCGCAGGCCCGCACCGAGCCGCTCCGGGTCCACCAGGTACGGCATCCACACTTCGGCATACCGCCCGGCCCGACGGATCGCCCCCTCCTTACGGCCACCCAGCCAGATCGGCGGGCCACCAACCTGAACGGGCGCCGGCTCCAGCGCAACGTCGTGCAGCGAGGTGAACTCCCCGTCGAAGCTGACCCGCCCACCAACGAAGAGCCGCTTCATCACCTCCAGCGCCTCGTCCATTCGACGGAACCGGGTTCGCGGGTCGACGCCGACCGCCTCGAACTCCGCCGGGTACTCCCCGCCCGCACCGACACCCAGCTCGAACCTGCCTCCCGACACGCGGTCGAGCGTGGCGGCCAGCTTCGCGGCCAGCGCCGCTGGATAGATCGGAAGCAGGGTGATCGCGCTGACCAGCCTGATCGTGCTCGTCGCGCCCGCGGCCGCCGCCAGCGTGACGAACGCGTTCGGGACCGGACCGTGGAAGAACAGGTGCTCCCCGCAGCCGAGATAGTCGAAGCCGGCGCGCTCGGCGGCGCGCGCGTCCTCGACGGCGGTGTCAATATCGGTGGTGTTCAAGCCGAGCTTCACCGTCGACATGTGCTCGCAACCCCGTTGATTGCCCGCAGCTCGGTGTCGTCAGTGCGGATCTCGGTGCTCACGGCACCAGCACGATCCGCCCGCGCAGGCCGCCTCGGGCGAGCTGGGCGTGGGCTTCCGCGGCTTCCGCGAGGGGGTAGGTCCGCGCGACGCGTGGGGTCAGCAGACCGACCTCGGCGAGCGCGGAGAGGTAGGCCAGTCGGGCCGCTTCGGGGCTGGCGGCGATGTGCCGCACCACGACGCCCCGCCGCGGTTGCGGCAGCACGTCGACCCGCACGCTCACGAAGATGCCGCCGTCGCGCACAGCCGCCAGCGCGGGCTCGCCCAACGCGGCCGCGTCGAGCACGCCGTCCACGCCCTGTGGCACGAACCGGTGCACCGCCTCACTCAGCTCCTCCTGACGCGAGACGAACCAGGTGGCGCCACAACCGCGGAGGAACTCCTCATCCTCGGGCTGCCCTTGCGCGACAACCCGCACGCCCCGCGTTCTGGCCAACTCCACGGCATAGCCACCGACAGCCCCGCCGGCGCCGGTGACCAGCAGGGTGTCGCGAGGACGCAGCGGGAGGTGATCCAGGGCCTGTGCGGCCGTCATCGCGTTGAGCGGGATCGTCGCCGCGAGCGTCAGGTCCATCCCCTCAGGAGCAGCGGCGATGGAGTTGAGGGGGACAACCAGGTACTCGGCCTGGGCCTTTGTCGGGCGCAGGGCCCCGGAGTCGAACGCGATCACCGGGGTGCCGACCTCCAGCAGAACACCCAGGCCGACCGCGTCGATCGTCCCGGCCGCGTCCAAACCCAGACCGGCGTGCTCCATCCCCTCCAACGGCCCGAAGACCCCGGCCCACACCGCGGCGTCGGCGGGATTGAGCGCGGCGGCCGCGACCTTGATGCGAACCTGGAAGGGACCAGGTTCCGGGAGGGGGACCTCCAGGATCTCGACTGCCTCCGGTCCACCAACCTTCTTGACGACTGCTGCGCGCATCGACGTGCCTCTCTTCCGTTCCCAGCGTGTTGGTGATGGCGAGGGTGTTTCAGCGGTAGAGCGCACGGCCACGCGCGAGGTGCGTTCGGAAGCAACCGAGGCCAGCAGGAGCCGCCGACTACCGTGAATCCACAGCTAGGAGGAATACTAGACACAGCTGAGGAATTTCGGCTACCTTCAGCTCACTCGAACCACCACCGACTCGCCGAGGGGCTACGACGGGATAGGACCGTCGACCGCCTCCGCGCGGGCGGCTCACTCCTTGCTGATCATGCGCTTGAGCCGGCCGAGATCTTCCTCGAGTAGGCCGACCACGTGGCGGACAGGGTCGCCGCCCTGTGGCGCACGGTCGGTTTGCAGGCCGCCGACGACATTGTCCGCGAGCTCCGCCGCGACAGCTTCGGGACCGCGGGTACCCGAGCCCTGTGGCCTCGGGTACCAGAACGCGATCCAGTTGGCCGCGCCGATCAGGCCGAACGCGGCGAGGTCAGGTTCGACAGCCCGGCAGCTTCCCTCCCGGATGGCCTGCTCGACCAGGTCCACGAGCGCGGCCAGGGTCTCCCGCCGAGCCTTCCGATATTGCTTGTGGAGTGCCTCCGGGAACGAGCTCTCACTGGTGAGGATCAGCCGGAAGCGCCGAGGATTCTGGGCGACCTTGAACGCGGTGTTGCGGATCGCTTCGCGCAGCCGGTCGATAGCCGGCGACCCCGTGTCGGCGGCCAGCCGACGCACGTCCTGCGCCGTCTCGAGGGTGAAATCCCGAACCAGCGCCTCGAGCATCTCGTCCTTGTTGCGGACGTAGTGGTAGACGCTGGTGCGGGTGAGGCCAATGGCGTCGGCGAGATCCTGCAGCGAGGTTCCCGCAACGCCCTGCTGCACGAAGAGTCGCTCGGCTGCCTCCATGAGCTGCCCCATCACCAGCTCGTGGCGGGCGGCGCTCTTCACGGTCGGTTTGGGCATGCCGCACCCTATCCACGCCACCGTCGGTTCTTCGACATGCCGAGGTCGAGCTGACCCACGGCGGAGTCCGAACGGCCCCTACTCCAAAAAAGTCCACACTTGAGAGGACTTCTTGACATGTATGGGGAATTTACTTACGTTCGGCCGGTACGACCACCCCGCAGGCGCGCGTCGCATCACAAGGGAGTGCCATGCCGAAGAAGGACATCGCCGTCACCATCAGCGCGGCCGACCGTCTCTTGGAGACCACCACGAACCCGCTGCACCGCCAGATCCTGGAGAACTACCGGCGCCACGCGATCCTCGAGGTCTGCGGCGAGTGGGAGGACATCTTCACTCCGGAGATGACCGTGGAGCACCCGATCTACTACTTCAACGTCACAGGTTTCGCCGGCAACAAGGCCGACGGCCCCGACGAGGTGCACGCGATCTACCGGATGCTCGCCGAGACCGGCGCGGGCGTGCAGGTCGTCGAGGACGAACGTCTGATGGTGTCCGACTGGGGGTTTGCCTCCGAGGCGGTCTTCAACAGCTACTACCGCGGTCACACCCTCATCGAGGTCGGTGTGCCCGTCGACGATCCCGATGGCTTCTTCATCATGCGGCAGAAGTACGTGATGCTGTGGCCCTACGACGAGCGCGGCCGGATGATCGGCGAGCAGGTCTACGAGAACAAGGCCTTCTACGAGCTGATCCAGATCGCCGAGGACGACTTCCTGACCATCGAGGACGCCCGCGCCCGACTGCTGCCGATGCTGCGCCCACTGCCCGTCTTCGAGCCCGACACCGCCCTCGCCCACGGATGAGAGTCATCGGGGAGTTGCTCACCGACCGCGCCGAGCAGCATCCGGATCGGGCGTTCCTGCGGTGGCGGGGCGCCGACCTCAGCTACGCCGAGGCGGCGGACCTCACCCATCGACATGCCAATGCCTTCCTGGCCAGCGGGGTGCGACCCGGCGACCATGTCGCGCTCTTTCTCGACAACCACCCGGACTTCCTCTGGTGTCTGTGGGGACTGGGCACGATCGGTGCCGTGGCCGTACCGCTCAACACCGCGGCCCGCGGCGACATGCTGCACTACTACCTCACCCAGCCCGAGGCTGCCTGGATCATCACCTCGCCCGCGCTCGAGGAGCGGATCTGCGGCCCCGCTGCCCTGCTGCCCGAGCTCAAGGGCGTCTTCCGCGTCGGCCTCGATCAGCCCATCGACCAGCCCGGGCCGCTCGAGAGGCTGGGCGTCCCGGTCGTCGACGCGCGGGTGCTGCGGTCAGGTGACCCGGGCCCGCCCAACGTCGCGGTCGCCGAGACCGATGTGCACGGCATCTTCTTCACCTCCGGCACGACCGGACCGTCCAAGGGTGTGCTCTCGCCGCAGAGCCAGCCGATCGCCATCGCCGCGCAGACCGCTGCGTGCTTCGGCTACCGGGCCGGCGATGTTCTCTACACGTGCCTGCCGCTGTTCCACGTCAACGCGCTCTGGTACACCTC
>Ga0137415_10003164_pt1 | contig 16345 bp, 14 predicted proteins | sample CZODoug3_1_1_16f_FD_183082 | JGI IMG/M metagenome (GOLD analysis project Ga0137415, IMG submission 183082) | Vadose zone soil fungal communities from Angelo Coast Range Reserve, California, USA - CZODoug3_1_1_16fungal (Hybrid Assembly) | ecosystem: Environmental > Terrestrial > Soil > Vadose...
AGAGACTGTCGCCCGTGAGCAGGTATCCCCGCTCGCCCCGGATCGCTTCCTCCATCAGGGTTTCCAGGTGGAGGAGCCCGATCCGCCGGCGGTTGGCTGCCGACCGCTCTTGAGTCGCCGCGGCCGCTCGGAAGTTGCCCCAAACGGACGCCACGGCGGTGACCAACAGGACGCACAGGGCGATGCCGAATCCGACGTTGACCCGGCGCCGCAGCGACCAGCTCGCTGGCAACACCAGCCAGCCGCGACCGGGCCGGGCGGCGAGCACGCCTGCGGAGAGCACGAGGAACGCCGCCGCCGTGTTGAAGGCCATCGGGATGAAGGACGCGGCGCCGATGAGGAAGACCGCGCCGTAGACATAACCCAGCAGGGCCTGCAAGGCGATCGCGCCGGTGGCGAGGGCCAGAAACTGCGCCGGACGGCGGCCGCGCCGCGTTTCCACGTCGAGGACCAGAATGGCGACACCGGCCAGGAGGAAGCACAGCGCGGTGTTGGGCGCCATCCGATTGGGACGACCCGCCACGGCATCGGCCAGGCGCTCGCGGAACAACAGCTGGTCGACGCCGACCTCGGCGCCGAGGAAATACCCGGCGAGCCGGACGACGGCGACGAACGCCACGGCGAGGGCGAGGCCGGCCGCCAGGCGGCGCCTGCGAGACGACACCCCCTCGGTACGCGCCAGCCACAGTGACGCTCCGGCGAGGATGAAGCAGACGGCCGTCGCCGGGTTCATCGCGACGGCGTCGCCGATGCCGCGCTTGAGCGGCTCGATGTCGAGCCACCACCCCAACAGGGTCGCGGCGCCGACCACCGTGACGGCGGCGCTCGCGCCGTGGGTCAGCGATCGCGTGGTCACCGTCCGCGTGCGCGTCGAGTCCACGCTGTCACCTCCTCTCCAAACCTTTGGCTCGGCCATGGTGGCCGCAAGGGGCAGAAGACTACTAGGCACGCGAGCCGGCCTCCTGCAGCTTTGCACCATGCAGGGGACCGTCTCTGGGCTCGTTGCCTCCTACGGCTACGCCGTTCTCTTTGTCCTGGTCGGCCTCGAGAGCCTCGGGATCCCGCTCCCGGGCGAGACGGCCCTGGTCGCGGCGGCCGCTCTTGCCGCCGCGGGACATCTCTCCATCTACGGAGTCGTGGCGACCGCGATGGCCGCGGCCATCCTGGGCGACAACGGCGGCTACTGGATCGGGCGAACCGGCGGCATCGCGTTGGTGCGCCGCTACGGGCGCTTCATTCACCTCAACGAAGCACACCTCGAGCGCGCTCGCCACTTCTTCGAGCGGCACGGGCCCAAGACCGTTTTCATTGGCCGCTTCATCGCCCTCCTGCGTACCTGGGCCGCTGTGCTGGCGGGGGCGGCGCGCATGCCGTACGCCACCTTCCTCCTCTATAACGCGCTCGGCGGGATATGCTGGTCCGTGATCTTCGGCACTCTCGGCTACGTGTTCGGCCGCAATCTACCGCGGCTCGAGCACTACCTCGGTCAGGCCAGCCTGGCGGCGGCTCTCCTCGTGGCCCTGGTGATTGGGCTCGGGCTCGGGTGGCGCTGGTTCGAGAGCAACCGCACCGCGCTCGTCGAGCGTACACAGTCCCTGTGGCAGCATGTGCTCACCTGGCCCGCGCTCGAGCGACTCAAGAAGCGCTATCCGCACGCGTGGACGTTCGCAGCCGCGCGCTTTGCGCGCGGCGAGTACCTGGGGCTCCACCTCACGATCGGCTTGGCAGCGAGCCTCGCCGGCCTCTGGCTGTTTGCCGCGGTCACGGAAGACGTGATCCACCATGACCCTCTCACCCAGCTCGATCTGACGCTGCTCGCCTGGCTCCACGCACGCGCGACACCCACCGGATACGCCGTCTTCAATACGATCAGTCTCCTCGGCTCGCCGGTTACGCTGACCATCCTGGCCCTCGCGGTTGGGCTCGTCCTCGCGGCCCGCCGCGAGTGGATCCTGCTCGGCGGCTGGCTCGCCGCCTTTGCTGGCGGCGGACTGCTCGACGGCGTGCTCAAGCTCGTGATCCGCCGTCCACGGCCACCCTACGCCGACGCGTTCCTCCAGCACTTCAGCTGGAGCTTTCCGAGCGGCCATGCGATGGGCTCGCTCATCGGCTATGGCATGCTCGCCTACGTGCTCATGCTGCTCTGGATCCACCGCCGGAGCGCGCAAATCGTCGTGGCGCTCGGCGCCGCCCTGTTGATCGTCGCCATCGGGCTCAGTCGATTGTACCTCGGCGTGCACTATTTCAGCGATGTGGTCGGTGGGTACGCCGCAGGGGTGCTGTGGCTCTCAGCCTGTATCTCCGGCGTCGAGGTCGCGCGGCGGTGGCGCCGGACTGCCTAAGGAGCCACCGACCGGTCGTTCAAGGGAGCGCGCGCGCCGCGGCCGGTATCGTGGCCGCCGAATCCGCCCGTTGCACGAGCTGCGCGAAATCGTGGAGCTCCGCCATGCCCAAATCGGAGACGACCCAGTACGCGTACTCTGGCGTCGTCCACCGCAGCAGGTGATAACCCTGCCGCGTGGCCACGGTGAGGGAGCCGCCCACCGACCCTTGCGTCGCGGGCCAGAGGAGCACGTTGATCAGGTGCTGGCGTCGCCCGTACACGAGCGCCGCAACCGGTCGTCCGCCCGCGTAGTCGAGCCGCCCGCCAATGAGGGGGAACCCGCGCCCGGCGAAGTCGTACACCGGGGGTGAGAAGTCGAGCTTGCCGTTGAACCAGGGCTTCACCGTGTGCTGGTCCGAAGAGACGACGTCGGTGAGGTGGCCCGGCATGAGGGAGCGCACGTGGCTCGCCAGCACCTGCCCGGCGAGCGCTTCGTCGCCTGCACGGCTCAGCCCGAGCCGCCAGCTCCCGAGCGCGACCACCGCGAGCGACGCGGCGAGCGCCAGCCAGCGCGCGGCGCCAGGCGACAGGACGCGGCGTACGCCGCTTGTTCCCGCTGCGTCACGCAGCGTCGCACGCACACGACCGCGTAGCACGTCCGGCGCGCGTAATGCGGGCACCTCATGCCGGATCGCGGCGCTGAGCGTGACGCGGGCCTGGTGCAGTCGCGCGCAATCGGCGCACTCCTGCAGGTGCGTCTCGAGGTCGCGCGCGTCCTCCGGCTCGAGCTCGCCATCAACATAGGCATCGAGCTGCAGCTCGAGCTCGCGGTGCGTCATCTTACGCTCCCTTCGCATTCGGGCATAACGCCGCTTGCAACCGCCGGCGCGCTCGCGACAGCCGCGACATGACGGTGCCGATGGGAACACCGGTCACGTCGCCGATCTCCTTGTAGGACAACCCCTCGAGCTCGCGCAACACGATCACCTCCCGGAATTCGGGCCCCAGCCGGTCGAGCGCCTGGTGCAGAGACTGGCGCGCGCCGTCCCGCTCGAGCGCGGCCGCCGGATGGTGCTCCGCCACCGCGTCGCTGTGCTGCTCCTCGTCGAATTCGGTCGCGAGCGCGTCGGCACGGTGCCGGCGCCGCCACGTGTACGCCGTGTTGCGCACGATCGCCAGCAGCCACGCGCGGCCGTCGCTGCCGTCGGCGCCCCCTCCCCGGAATCCGCCGAAGTACTTGAGCGCGCGCAGGTAGGCGTCCTGCACGATGTCCTGCGCGTCGTGGTCGTCGCGCGTGAGGTAGCGCGCCAGCGTGTAGGCGGCGTCCAGGTGCGGCAACACGATCGCTTCGAATCGCTCCAGCTCGCTCGGCTCCAACCGGTCCTCAAGGGGTCGTGGTAGGCCTGTCGAGAAGGGACTCCGCACGCGGCGGGATTATTCCCGGAGGAATAGGCGGCGGGCGCGTGAGGTCTCCGTCAGCGATGCATTCTGCGGTGGCACGCTCGCGGGGGGAAGGTCACCCATGGAGCGGAGCACCAGGTTCCGAGTCGCAACGTCGCCGGGCTGCTGGCGGCGCTCCAGGGAGGGAAGTGACCATGGTCGTATTGAACGGTGTGTCGCATCTGCTCGCGCTTTGGGCGCACTTCTATGGCCGAACGACCGCCGTGCGCGCCGCGGTGACCTATCTCCATCTCGGCGGCATCCTGTTGGGCGGCGGTTTGGCCATCGCCGCGGATGTCGCGGCGCTCCGGCTCTCGCCCGACACCGTGCCCGACTGGACCAGGGAGCTCGATCGCCTTGCCGCCGTTCACCGCTGGGTGGTCGCCGGCCTCGCCCTCATTTTCGCGAGCGGCGTGATGATGGCGCTGGCCGAGGTCGGCAGCTTCGCAACCTCGGTCGTGTTCTGGGTCAAGATGGGGCTCGTCGCCCTGCTCATCGGCAACGGCTACGCACGGCTGCGGGTTGAGGTGGCGCTGCGGCAGGGCTCGGCTGCCCGATGGGGCTGGTTCCGGCGCACGTCGATCGCGAGCCTCGCGTTGTGGTTTCTCATCCTCTTGTTTGGTGCGCTACTCCACTCGACCACCTGACGTCCCCATGTCCCGGCGGGAATACCTCGACCGGGATCGCAGTCTCGCTAACACGGCGACGGGTCCCCGTTCGTCAACCGAGAACGAGCTCAGGGAGTCAATCAAATGCGCCTACGCAAAGCACTCGTCAGGACGGTCGCGCTCGCTGCGCTCGCGGGATGCGGCAGTGGAACCGGGCCTGCCGGCTCTGGTGGTGGGGGTGGCGGAGGTGGCGGGGGTGGCGGCGGCACCGGTCCCAACGTGGCGATTCAGGATTTCTCGTTTTCACCGGCCGCGCTGACGATAAAGGCCGGGACGACGGTCACATGGACCAATAGCGGGCCGTCCGCGCACACCGCGACGAGCGACACCGGGGTGTGGGACAGCGGCACACTCGGCGCCCCCAGCGGCAGCGGTGGTTACGGTGGCGGGTCGCCCGGTGGAACCTATTCGCTCACGTTCAACACGCCGGGGACGTACAGCTATCACTGCAAGATTCACCCGCCGTCGCTGTACCCGAGCTTTGTCGGTTCCATCACGGTCAGCCAGTAACTCGGCGCTCTCGAGCCATGACGTCCGGGAATAAGGACGAGGCCTCGAGGGTCTTCGCCTGTGAAACCATTCCATGTCACACCCCCTTTGGTGAGGTCATTATGGACCGCATTGCGATCGGTGTCTCGGGTCGGACCATCATCTCCGTCGCGTTGCTCGGCGCTCTGGTGGGCGCGGCGTCGCGACCGCATCCCGCCGCCCCTTCCCAGGTGAGCGTCAAGCTGTCGGAGTGGAAAGTGGAGCTGTCGCAGGCGAGCGTCGCGGCGGGGACCGTAACGTTCGCGATCACGAACGCCGGCAGTATCCCCCACGGCTTCGAGGTCGAAGGAAAGGGCATCGAGAAGGAAATCGCGACGATCCAGCCCGGCGCGACTGACACCTTGACGGTGACGCTGAAGCCGGGGACCTACGAGGTGTACTGCCCTGTGGGTGAAGACTCGCACAAGAAACTCGGCATGGAGACGCATCTCAAGGTTGCCGGCGCGACGAGCTCCGGATCGTCCGGGTACGGCGCCTCCGAGATGCGTGAGTCGCACGAGTCGATGAGCGACTCGCACGGGACGACAGCGAAGGTACAGGCGATCGGAGTGACGAGCGGCGGGCCCGTCATCCAGATCCTGCCCGGCCCGTTCCCCTTCCCGGACAGCGCCGCCCCGATCCTCCAGGCATTCGGTGACGAGCGCGAGGGGCTCGAGTCGCAGGTGAAGAACGGCCCGTACTCGAACAACGTCGCGCGGATCTCCGGAACGTTCAGCTTCACGGCGTGGGACAAGGGCGCGATCCGCGACTCGGTGAATGGCGTGGCGGAGTTCGCCAGCCAGGACGGAGCCCGCTGGAGGCTGGTGCTTGACCGCGTGCAGACGAAGGACGTGCCGCACCACCCACGATTCGGCGGCGTGATTCTCGGGCTCTACTACCACGGCTCGACCCAGGTACACACCCCGCTCGTGCCCACGATCAACAGCGCGGTGGCGCTGTGGGCGGTCGGGCATCTGTACAAAAACGGCGCGCTCGTGACCGACAACGCGATGGTGCACGTCATGCTGTTGTCGCGCACCCGGCGGGATGGCGATTTCGCCCTCGCCTGCTGGGATTGCTCCAAGAACAAGATCGAGGAGTTGCAACTGCAGATTCTCCCCGGACCGGGGGACCCGAAGTTCGACGCGCCGGGCGGGTTCCTCTTCGTAAACTGGGAACAGTCCCGTTCCCGTAACGCGGCGAATTAGAGCCGGGGCTCGTGTCCAGGAAGCGTCAGGATGGCGGCGAACGGAAACCTCGCTGGCGCTCGCAAGGTTCTACCGGCTGTAGGTCCGACGCACCGAACGGTGCAGCGTTTCCACTCAGAACGTTTACCATCTCTCGTCGCAGTGACGAGCAGGGGAGGATTCATGCGCTTACGAAACACGCTGTTCACGATCATCGCGCTCGCAGGCCTCGCGGCTTGTGGCAATAATGGCTACGGCACGGGGGGCGGGGGGATCGGCGGCGGCGGGGGTGGGGGTGGCGGCGGCGGGCCCGTGGGATCGGTGACGGTCGGTTCTGGCATCCAGTTCGTGAGCGGACACAACGGCACCATGAACCCGGCAGTAGACACAATTTCCGTCGGTGGCGCCGCGACCTGGGCCTGGACGGGGAGCCTGCCGCACAGCGTCCAGTCGGTTGGGTCGCCGAGCTTCGCGAGCAGCGGGACCCTCACGGGCAGCGGGACCTATTCGGTCACGTTCGCCGTGGCCGGCACGTACCAGTACAACTGCGCGGTGCACGGCTCACTGATGACCGGCACGATCGTGGTGCGGTGATGCGCGTCTGACGGCTCGGGGCAGCGGAGAGGATCAGCTCCGACTGCGCCGGCGCCGCCAGAGGATCCACACCACCGCGTATCCGACGAACGCCGCCAGTACCACATCGCTCGTGAAGTGGGCACCACTGGCGACACGCGTGAGGGCGCATCCAGCGGCGAGCGCGTACCAGAGGAGCCCCGTTTCGGGGAACAAGCGAGCGAGCGCCGCCGCGGCGGCGAAAGCTACGGCGGCCTCACTGCTGGGCAGCCCGAGCTGGGCGGTCGAGAACGGATGGTCGGACCAGGGCCGAAACACGTGGGCACCATCGGCCAACCCGGGCCGCTCGCGATGGAACACCAATTTGAGGAGCTCCGCGACGATCCCGCCGAGGGCGGCCGACCAGAATAGCAGCAGACCGCGACGACTGGCCTCGCGCAGGGTAGCGAGCGTCCGCGGCACCCAGTCGTGCAGCACCAGCGCCAGCGCCACGATCCCCCACAGCGGGAAGTACCCGGCGAGCCGCAGCATGCGGCCCCAGCCGCGCTCGTAGATCCCGGGCAATGTGAAGTGATGGAAGATCCACTGATCCGACAGCTGCGCGACGAGAAACAAGAGGACTAGCACCCCTGTAACAAGCATCTCGGGACCGGGCTGCCGCCGGGGCATGGTCATTCGAGCCCGCGAGTCCCCTCTCTCGTTATCTCGCGAGCCAGGACTGCCCGGTGGCGAGGAGTGCCGCCAGAACCAGTCCGAACGCGATGCGGTACCAGGCGAACACGTCGAACGAGCGGTGCGACACGAAGCGGATGAGCCACCGCACCACCACCAGAGCGCTCGCGAACGCCACCACGAAGCCTGTCGCGAAGATCGGAGCGTCGGATGCCGACAACAGGTGGCGGTTCGACCACAGGTCCAAGCCCGTGGCCGCGAACATCACCGGAATGGCGAGCAGAAACGAGAACTCAGCCGCGGCCGGGCGCCCGACGCCCGCGAGCAGCGCGCCCATGATCGTCGCTCCCGAGCGTGACACGCCGGGGATCAGCGCGAACACCTGCGCGATCCCGATCCACAGCGCGGTGCGATAGCCGATCTGCGTCACCGTCTCGATGCGGGAGGCGGGGCGCCGGCGCTCGATCACCAGGATGGCCACCCCGCCCGCGATCAGCGCGGCGATCACGACCGGGGGCGTGAACAGGTGCGCGGTAATCCAGTGGTGCGTGAGCAACCCCACGACGGCGGCCGGCAGGAACGCGACCAGCAGCGCGAGCACGAGCCGGCGCGACTCCGGGACGGCGATGCCGTCCTTCACCACGCGCCACAACAGGCCGCGATAGAGCCAGACGACGGCCAGGATGGCGCCGAGCTGGATGATGATTTCGAAGGCGGCGGCGCGCGGACCCACGAAGCCGAGGGCGTGGCCTGCCAGGATCAGGTGGCCGGTGGACGAGACGGGGAGGAACTCCGTCGCGCCCTCGACCAGCCCGAGAATGATCGCGGTGAGGAGGATGTGCACGGCTTCAAGCTACATCGGCTAGCGGGACGGACCAGCCACGACCTCGAGTTCGGTGACGGGGTGCAGCTCCCAAGCCGTCGCGCGCCAATTGCCGACCCTCCCCGGCGCGGTGTTCTCGGCCTGGCGCCCGTGTTCCGTATCGAACAGGAGCCAGCCCGTCACCCGCACCCAGCGGCCCAGCAGCGCTGCCCGGAGCGAGTCGGTTGTCCAATTGGTGCCCCCGCTCGCGGCGTGCCGCCGCCACCAGGGTGTAATCTCGACGATCAGCGGCAAGTGCCCGCCGTTCGCTGGGTCAGTCACGAGCTCGATGTGGGTGTCTCGATGGTCCGACGTCTTCGCGAAGCAGTTGACGGTCTCTACGCCCCCCAGCTTCACGTCGCGCACGTAGCCCACGACGGTGGCGGCCCGCCGCTCGCTCCAGCGGCCGCGATCATCACCGGGGGCGAGCATGGCTTCGAGAGTGACGGCGGAGTCGATGTCTCGGGCGGACGGCGCGGCAACTCGGTTCTTCAGCTGGTTCAGGGTGCGGACACCGGAGCGGACCGCGTCGCCCTGGACGGGGCATCCGGGGAAGGCGCCCTCCTCCGTAGTGCAGGCGAACAGGAGCGCGACGCCCAGCAGGCCGTGGGCGATGGACGGGCGCATGGGTACGGAATGTGCCGCCGACGGACGTCAGGTGAGTATCCAAACAGCCGCCGCCGCCGCCGAAAAAACGCGAACGCTCGCCCTCCTTCAGGTTCCCTCTTCGTTCGCGGTCATCACCGCTCCTGCCTCGGGGCCGATCGTCGCCACTCCCGCCGGCACCACCAGCAGCGACGTCGGCAGGTTGTTGATCAGTCTCTCCGTAACGCTGCCCACGAGCATGCGCGTGACCGGTCCCTTCCCGTGGGAGCCGACCACGAGCAGATCCGCGCGCCACTCGGCGGCTTCGCGCAGGATCGTCTCCAGAGCCGTGCCGTGACGGACGAGCGTGTCGACGCCGGGCGCGCGGATCAGGGACCAGATGTCGCGCGCGAGCGTCTGTTCGAGGAGCTTGGGGTAGTCGGTCGCATCCGGCCGCGGCAAGTCGAGCACACCAGGAAGCGGCTCGATCACGCTCACGGCACGCAGCTCGGCGCCGAACAGCGCCGCGTAGCGCTCGGCGGCGGCGAGCGTCGGCCGCGCCGCGCTCGACTGATCCACGGCCACCAGCACGCGGCGGATTGCGGGCTGTCCCACCGTGATCAGCAGCGGCACGAGGGTCGAGCGGGCTACGCTCACACTGGTGCTGCCGCCCAACCAGCGCCCGAGGGTGGAATGGTGTTTGCCGCCGACCACCACGAGCTCCGCGCCGCGCGCCGCTACGGCATCGCCCAGCACGGCCGCCGGCCGTCCCCGGCGAACGGTGAGCGTCGTGAGCTGCGGCGCCGGCAGGCGGTTCGCGAGTGCCGCGAACAGCGCCGCGCGCGCCCGCTCGTCGAGCCGCGTGTATGGGTAGGGATCGTGCCCCCGCGCGGGCACGTCGGGCGCAGCATGGACGAGATAGCAGACCGTTGCGGCGCGGCGGGCCGCCTCGACGCCGAACGCTACCGCACCCGCGGCCTCGGCCGAGGCATCGACGCCGACGATGATTGGTTTCCAAGGCATGGTATCCACCTCGAGGAAGGCTACCTCACGAACGATCCTCTGTTCATGAATGTTCCGTCGTCTAGCTATTAGTTAGTTTCTCTAAGTATCTTCAACAGTATGTCGATGCCCAAACAGCTTGCGCGTCGCGGCAGCGCCGCCCCCTCGCCTCGGCGGGTGGCCCAGGCGGTGCTGGAGATCACCCTGCTGGTGACGCGCCTGGTGACTCCCGAGGTGCGGCGTCTGCGCCCGAAGCAGCTGTCGTTATCGCACCTGCGGGCCCTCGGCTTCCTCGACTCCAAGCCGGATGCCGACCTCTCGGCAGTCGCCGATTACGTGGGGGTCACGCTACCCAGCACGTCCGCGCTCGTCGATGCGCTCGCGCGTCGGAGGCTCGTGGTCCGGCTCGCCGCCCCGGGCGACCGCCGGCGGCTGCGGCTCCGGCTGACCGGGGCCGGGAAGGGGGCTCTCCGAACCGCGCTCGCGGCGGCACAGGCTGCCCTCGACGCCCGGCTCGCCGACCTCCCGCCGAGTGAGCGCGCGCTCGTCGCCCGTGCCATGGCACGCCTCCGCCCGTTGCTCACTCTCCGCACGGGTGCTGGATAGGGGTCGGCAACCCCCGCATGTTGCGTCAACGCAACGCTTTCTCCTATAACAATTTGGCATAGGTCGGGCACGTGACATGGGTCACGCCGCCTCACCCACGTGAAAGGCACTGTTCAAGCGTGCAACCCTAGGGTACACGGGCTCAAAGGGGGAGTGGAGAAGGACTGTGAGCATCTCGCTACGCGTGCTGCTGGTCGAGGACTCCGAGGAGGACGCGCTGTTGCTCGTCCGCGAGCTCAAGCGCGGCGGGTACGAGGTGACCTTCGAGCGGGTCGACACCGCCCCGGCCATGCAAGCCGCCCTCGAGGGCAAGCGCTGGGACCTGGTCGTCGGCGATCACAGCATGCCGGCGTTCAGCAGCTCGGCGGCGCTCGCGCTCCTGCGGGAGCGAGGCGTGGACATTCCCTTCATTTGTGTGTCGGGCACGATCAGCGAAGACGAGGCCGTGGCCGCCATGAAAGCGGGCGCGAGCGACTACTTCGCCAAGGGGCAGCTCAAGCGCCTCCTCCCCGCGATCGAGCGTGAGCTGCGCGAGGCCACGGCGCGGGCGGCGCTGCGCGCGTCGGAGGCCAGCTTTGGGACGCTGGTCGAGCACGCCCCCGTCGGCATCTACCGTTCGACTCCACAGGGGAAAGTCCTGTCGGTGAACCGCGCGGTGGTCCGCATGCTCGGCTACGACTCCGCCGCCGAGGTCATGGCACTCGACATGGCGCGGGATGTGTACGCCGATCCCGCCGAGCGCCAACGCCTGCTCGACCGCGATACCTACACCGATCGCCAATACGACGACGTGGAGGCGACCTGGAAGCGCAAGGACGGGCGCCCCCTGACCGTGCAGCTCAGCGTGCGCGCGGTGCGCAACGGCGACCGGCAGATCGAGTACTACGAGACGTTCGTCCGCGACGTCACCGACCAGCGGCGTCTCCAGCAGCAGCTGCTGCAGTCTCAGAAGATGGAGGCCGTGGGACGATTGGCGGGCGGGATCGCGCACGACTTCAACAACCTGCTCACGGTGATCACGAGCTACAGCGAGCTGCTACTCGAAGATCTCCAGACCGACGATCCCAAGCGGGGGGATGTCGAGCAGGTGCGCAAGGCGGCCGACGGTGCCGCGGCGCTCACTCGTCAGCTGCTCGCCTTCAGCCGGCAGCAGGTCGTCGAGCTGCGGGTCGTGAGTCTGAACGCGGTGGTCGACGGCCTCCAGAAAATCCTCCGCCGGGTCCTGGGCGAGGACGTCGCCCTCGCGACCTCGCCAGCGCCCGAGCTGGGAGCGGTGCGGGCCGACGTGGGGCAGCTCGAGCAGGTGCTCATGAATCTGGCGGTCAACGCGCGCGATGCGATGCCGACGGGCGGCAAACTCACAATCGAGACCGGCAACATCGACCATGATCCGGAGTTCGCGCGGGGGCATGGCGCCGCGGCGGTGCGCCAGTTCGTGATGCTCGCGGTGACCGACACGGGCGTCGGCATGGACGAGGCGACCAAGGCGCGGATCTTCGAGCCGTTCTTCACGACCAAAGCGCCCGGCAAAGGGACCGGACTCGGCCTCGCGACCGTGTATGGCATCGTGCAGCAGTCGGGCGGATTCATTTGGGTCTACTCCGAGCCCGGCCGTGGCACGACCTTCAAGATCTACCTGCCGCGGGTGGATGCGGCGGCGGAGGGTGTGGCCGCCGCGGCACTCACCCCCGTGGCTGGCGGCACGGAGACCGTGCTCCTCGCCGAAGACGCCGCGGCCGTCCGGGCGGTCGGCAAGCAGGTGCTCGAGCGCCAGGGGTACACCGTGCTCGAGGCGCCCGACGGTGAGGTCGCGCTCCACCTGGCGCAGCGACATTCCGGGCCGATTCACCTGCTGCTGACCGACGTGGTCATGCCGGGGATGAGCGGGCGGCAGCTGGCGGACCAGCTCGCGCGCACCCGACCGGACACGAAGGTGCTGTTTGCGTCGGGCTATACCGACGACGCGGTCGTCCGACACGGCGTGCTCGAGGAAGGAACGCCGTATCTCCAGAAGCCGTTCACGCCCGAGAGTCTCGCGCGCAAAGTGCGCGAGGTGTTGGACGCGTCCAAGGGATGAACCTGGCGTTATAGACGGCGCTCCCAAAACACTTGGGTCGTCATGCGTCGCTCGCCGACCCATCCCTCCCACGTCAGGCGCCGCGCGGGCTTTCCCGTCGGGTCCGCCAACGTGTCAATCGTGAAGAGTTGGCACGACGGCCATCGCGGAGGGCGGCCCGGGGAGAGGAGGCAGACGGCCCGACGCGGGTCTCCCACTCGGTTCCTGCGAACTTCCCAGCGGACCGCCTGAATCCGCTGCCAGGCAAGAACGGCCCCCTCACGAGGGATGTGGAGCTGGAAACGCTCCACGATCCCGTCCGGACGAAAGCGCCAAACAATGGTATCGGCGGGTCCGGTCTCGTCCGGCTTGGCCCAGTCGCCGATCAGCCCGCTGGTCGCGGGATCAACCAGGGTGCTGACGGGCCATCGAGCACACCCCACGACGCTGGCCGCCGCGCCTATCCGGCAAAAGATTGCGAGGAGCTTGAGCGAGCCCACTACGCCGCGCCCTGATCCTGGGAATCTTCGTGGAACAGCTGATACAGAACGGGCAGCAGCAGCAGGGTGAGGGTGGTCGCGGTGGCAAGGCCGCCCACGATGACCGAGGCGAAGGGTCGCGTCGTCTCCGCACCGACGCCTTGCGAGAGGGCCGCTGGAAAGAGGCCGAGCGCCGCCATCAGTGCCGTCATCACGACGGGGCGCAGGCGCTCGTGGGTGCCCTGACGCACCGCGTCGTTTATGGACCGCCCCTCCTGGCGCAGCTCGTTGAAGCGGCTCACGAGGATCACGCCGTTCTGCACCGAGATGCCGAACAGCGCGATGAAGCCGACGGCGGCTGACACGCTGAGATTGATGTTGCGCAGCCACAGCGTCACGATGCCGCCGATCAGCGCGAACGGGAGGTTGGCCAGGATCAGCGCGGCGTACTTGGTAGAGCCGAATGCGGCGAACAGCAGCACGAAGATGAGGCCGATGCTGGTCGGCACGATTACCGCGAGGCGGGCCATGGCACGACGCTGGTTCTCGAACTGCCCGCCCCAGGTCATGCGGTAGCCGGGCGGCAGCCGCACCTCTCGCTCCACGGCCCGCTGGGCTTCGCCCACGAACCCGCCCTGGTCACGCCCCCGCACCGAACACTTGATGGCGATGCGGCGCTCGTTTGCCTCGCGGGAGATGCGCGACGCGCCTTCCGCCGACGTCGCACGCACCAGGCTGCCGAGCGGGACGATCCTCCCGTCGGGCGTGTTGACCGGCAGCTCCTCCAGCGCGCGGCGGCTGTCGCGTGCAGGCGCGACGTAGCGCACCCGCACGTCGAACACCCGGGCGCCCTCGAGAAACCGGGTGACGGCCTTCCCGCCGACGGCCGTCTCGACGGCGGCATTGACGTCCGCGACGGCGAGCCCGTAGCGAGCGATCGCGTCCCGGTCGATCTCGAAGCGCAGCTGTGGCTGCCCGAACTGGTGCTCGACGTCGAGATCGGCGACGCCGCGCACGCTCGCCATCACCCGCTCGACCTCGGTGGCCTTCTCCTGGAGCACCTCGAGGTCCGGCCCGAAGATCTTGACGACCAGCTCGCCGGTCACGCCGGAGAGGGCCTCCTCGACGTTGTCCTTGATGTACTGCGAGAAGTTGAACCTGAGTCCCGGGATCTGCGACATCCTCGCGTACATCCGGTTGATCAGGTCGTCCTTGTCGTGGACATCGCCCCACTGGCCGCGGGGCTTGAGATCCACGTAGACCTCGAGGTTGTTGGAGCCCTTGGAATCGGTGCCGTCGTCCGGCCGGCCGAGCTGGGTGATGACCTGCTGCACCTGCGGATAGAGCAGGACGATCGACCGAAGCTGGCGCTCGACGACCTTCGCCTGCTCGAGCGAGATCCCCACCGGCATCGTGACGCGGAGCCAGATATTCCCCTCGTCCAGCGCCGGCAGAAACTCGGTGCCGAGCCGGCTGCCCAGGGCCAACGAAGCCACGAGCAGCGCGAGGGCCGCGAGCAGCGTCTGTCGCGTGTGCGCGAGCACCCAGTCGAGGCTCGGCCGAAACAGCCGGTGCAGCCACCGGACGGCGCCGGTCTCGCCCTGCTGCCCCTTCACAAACCAGCTCGAGAGGGTCGGGACCAGGGTGAGCGACAGCAGCAGCGAGCCGAGCAGGGCGAAGCTCAGCGTCAAGGCCATGGGAGAGAAGATCCGCTTCTCGACCCGCTGGAACGTGAAGATGGGCAGGAACGCCGTGATGACGATGGCTTTCGAGAACAATATCGGACGGCCCATCAGCTCCGCGGTTTGCGCGATGATTTCACGCTTGTGGCGCTTGTCCGTCGGAGGCTCGAGCGCGAGCCGCACGAGGAACGCCTCGACCATCACGACGGCCGAGTCCACGATGATGCCGAAGTCCACGGCGCCCAGCGAAATGAGGTTCGCCGAGACGCCGCGCCAGTCCATGAGGATGAACGCGAACAGCAGGGAGAGCGGGATGACGGCGCCGACGATCAGGGCGCTCCGCCAGTCGCCGAGGAAGATCACCAGGATGGCGAGAACCAACGTCGCGCCGATCGCGAGATTCTCTTCGACCGTCTCCACGGTGTGCTTGACCAGCGTGCCGCGGTCGTAGAACGGGGCCAGCCGGACGTCGCGCGGCAGGATCAGCGAGTCGAGCTCCGCCGCCTTGGCGCGCACGCCTCGCAGCACATCGAGCGCGTCGCCCCCCTTGCGCATCAGCACGATGCCTTCGACGACGTCGTCCGCCGTATCCTTCGCGACGATGCCTTCGCGAGGCGCGCCGCCGATGCGCACGATGCCGACGTCGCCCACGCGCACCGGGACGCCGCCGCGCGAGGTCACCATGACGTGCGCGATGTCCGCGATGCTCTGGAACAGGCCGACGCTGCGCACGACCTGCTTCTCGTACCCGTGCGCGATGTAGCCCCCGCCGGTATTCCCATTGGCACCGGCGATCGCTTGCTCGAGCTGTCCCAGGCTCAGCCCGTACGCCTGCATCTTGGCCGGGTCCACGTCGACCTGGTACTCCTTGACCTGCCCGCCGAATGAGACGACGTCCGCGATACCCGGGACGGTCCGGAACGCCGGCTCGACGACCCAGTCCTCCAGCTCCTTGAGCTCGGTGAGCGGCCGGCGACCGCGCATCGTGTACCGGAAGATTTCGCCGGTGGCGTTGGACATCGACGCCAGACCGGAATTGACGGCGGCGGGCAGCGTGACCGCCGTCAGGCGCTCGAGCGCCTGCTGGCGCGCGAAGTAATCCGTGATCCCGTCCTCGAACACCAGCGTGACCACCGAGAGGCCGAACATCGAGACCGACCGGAGGCTGGTCAGGTTCGGCGTGCCGTTCATCTGGCGCTCGATCGGCAGCGTCACCGACCGCTCGAGCTCCTCGGCGGCATGCCCGGGCCAGAGGGAAATGACCTGGACCTTGATGTCCTCGACATCGGGGAAGGCCTCGACGCGCAGCGCCTGGAAGGAGCGGATGCCCACCACCGCGAGCAGGAGGACGCTCCCGATCACCAGCACTCGCTGGCGCAGCACGAAGCGGATGATGCGGCGCAGCACGCCTAACGAACCGGCGCGACTTCGGCCGAGAGCAGCAGGCTGCCGCGGGTTACGACGAGCTCTCCCAGCCGCAGGCCGTCAACCACGACCGCCGTCTGTCCGTCGTCGTCGGTCACGCGCACCGGCCGCATCGCGAAGCGGCCGGGCGCGGTCTGCACGAACACGACGGCGTCGGCGCCGCGCGTGACGAGCGCCAGGGTCGGGACCACCGGGACTTCCGAGCTGTCGGGTGTCACAATCCGGACCTCGCCGCAGGTGGCCGGATGGAGCGTGCG
>Ga0137415_10003165_pt1 | contig 16339 bp, 13 predicted proteins | sample CZODoug3_1_1_16f_FD_183082 | JGI IMG/M metagenome (GOLD analysis project Ga0137415, IMG submission 183082) | Vadose zone soil fungal communities from Angelo Coast Range Reserve, California, USA - CZODoug3_1_1_16fungal (Hybrid Assembly) | ecosystem: Environmental > Terrestrial > Soil > Vadose...
AGCGCAAAGCAAGAACCACGGCAAACGGCAGGATCATTTCCAAAAACCCAGCGAAATGATTGCGATTGATATACGTGCCGGTGGCTTCTTCTAGATAGTATTTTTTGACGTAGGTGAAGATCTGCTGCCAGCCGGTGAGATATTGAATCAGACCATAGAGAGCTTCAAAAACTGCGAGCGACACAAGAGCAAAGACCAGCCGCTTTTTCGCCTTATGGTCTCGGCAAAGGACCAAGGTCAGGAAGAAAACCGTCAAATAAGTGACCAGTAGCAAAAGGTGCGACACCGTCTGGTGCGGAGCCATGCTAACTGTGAAATGAGATCCGCCAGGCAGGTCGTCCCACGATCTCCCGAGCAAGGGAGCCAGGGAGATGGGAAGCGGACAGACTTGCAGCAGAACCAAGGCAAGCAGGAAGAGAGGGCTCGCGATGGGAATGTGGATGGAGGCAACTCGCGAAAACTGGCCGGAGACAACAAAGAGAACCCCCAGCCCCAGGATGATCACTTGCGTTACTGCAAAAAACGAAGGCGCTGTACCCCCGAAGGCCAGAACCGCTACACACACGGCAACGATAAGGCCAACTTCAAGCAATCGAACCATAGAAGGTCCGCGATGGATCAGTCACTCGCTTTTTGTTGGGGCGGCATCTGGAAATTCGCCGTGACGACAGTTTCGTGCGAAGAAGGGTCGGCATTGGGACCATACTGGCCATAGTTGTAATAGCCGTTAGTGCGGATGTCCACGTTATTTAGCACGACGCCGATCATGTTTCCACCCACGCTGCGGATTCCGGACTGCGCGTGCATGAGTTGCTCGCGAGGCGTGGTCCCGCTCTTTACCACCAGGAGCACCCCATTTACGAGCGGGGCGAGGATGCGGCTATCGGCCAGGGCAAGCATAGGCGAAGAATCAAGGATTATAAAGCTGTACTCCGCGCTCGCGGACCGGATCAGCGCTCCCATGCTCTGGGAAGAAAGAAGCTCGGAAGGATTCGGAGGCACGGGGCCACAGACCAAGAGATCAAGGCCACGCGACCCGGAGGGACGCACTACGGCGCGCCAATCCTCTTGACCGGTAAGGTAGCTGACCAAGCCCAGGCTTCCACTGGTTCCGAACAATTTGTGCAGAGAGGGAAAACGCAGGTCCGCATCCAAAAGCAAGACTCTGTGGCCAAGCTGTCCCAGTGAAATCGCCAGGTTGCACGCGACGGTGGTTTTGCCCTCGGCAGGCTGCGTGCTCGTAACCAAAAGCGAGCTCGGAGGCCGGTCCGGAGTCGAGAGCAGGACCGAGGTACGGAGACTACAGAACGCTTCGACGAGGGCGGCATGCTGCGTTCCATCCCGATCAATGCGGTGCCAGAGAGAGCGCGAGTTTTTGCCAGCTCCGTTCCCTTTGAGTATGAGAGCTTTATCCCTTGGGAGAAATCTATGAATACCCTGCAGGTCGCCATTTGACGGAGGCACAACTGGAATCAGGGCCAGAGAAGGAAGGCCAAATAGCCGCTCGACGTCGTCGTCGCCTTTGAGTGTGTCGTCCATGCGCTCCTGGAAGAGCGCGGTGCAGATACCGAGCCCTAATCCGAGAAACATAGCCACAGCCAGATTCAGGAGCGTTTTCGGCTTAACGGGTTTCGCTGGCGGCTGAGCCGAATCCACGAGGCGGATGTTGCTAGCCTTCAGGCTCGCGGAGACCCCGGCTTCCTTCAGCTGCAGCAGCAGACCTTCGTAGAGCTGTTTGTTAGTGTCTACCTCACGTTTCAGAATGTTGTACTGGACCGATTTTTCGGCGATAAGGTTTATCTGCTTCTGTTGGTCGTTCAATGCCTGCTGAACCAGGTTCTCGCGGCGCACCGCGGCGGAATAATCGTTGACAATCCTGTCGGCCGCACGCTGGCGCTCTTCCCGAAGCGAGGCCGCGATTTCATCAATTTGGCTCTGAATTTCCTTCACGCGAGGATAATCCGGATTAAACGTCGTCGATAGCTGGGCATGCTCGCGCTTGAGCTCCGCCAGGCGCTCGCTCAGGTCCTGGATCAGTTTATTTTCGAACACTCCAGGCAAAGCCCCGGACTCGCCCGCTTGGACCAACCGGTAAAGCGCTTCCTTTTCATATCGCTCGGCTTGCGTTTTGGTGAGCTGCTCCTGCAGTTGTTGCAGCCTCTCGTTCGCGACGCTTTGGCTGGTGCCTTTATCTGTTTCAAGGAAGACTAGGCCATTGTGCCGCGCGTAGCTTTGAAGCTCATCTTCGGATTTCTCTAGTTTTGCTTTCACGCCTACCAGCTGCTGAGAAAGCCACTCCGCGGCCTTCTGTGTTGCCTGCCATCGTGCTTCCAAGCTCTGGTCGACATAGTCCGCGGCAAGGGTGTTAACGACGCGCGCGGCAAGTTCCGGATCGTGAGAGTCAAATCGAACTGCCACAAGGCGGCTGCGGTTGACGGGATCGATGGTCAGCCGATCCAGGAATCGCTCGAGGACCCGCTGAGAAAGCTCCCGATCCCGGACTTCAGGTACCGGACCGGTTGCAAGAGTTTGCGTTGTGGAGGGTTTTCTCCTCTCCTGCCAGAATCTCCACCACCTAGGGGAGTTGAATTCGGGGAGAGTTTCCAGGCCGAGCTGGCCAATCGCGCGGCGCGCCAAGCTGTCACTGGCAAGGATGCTGTATTGTGTTCTCAGGTATGCATCGGACACGGCATCGAGCTCATAGAGTTCCTTGATGGTCGGGATGTCCGGATTCTCCTTCTGAATCTCCAGCAATACCTGAGCCCGGTAGACGGGCCGCTGCTTGAGTGTCGCGATAAGGATGGCGGTAAACAAGATGAAAAAGACGATTAGGATCGTCGGCAGACGCTTGCGAAGGATGCGGCCATAGCTGCGGAGGTCGAGTGCCTCGGCAGACTCAAGGATCTCGTAGGAATCAGGCATCTCTATGACCCGCGTATTGAGAGCGTCCGGCCCGCGCCGCTCGAGCCGATGATCGCGGCCATATAGCTCGACTTGATTTTTGTCGTCCATGTTTTTATCAATGGAAAATCAGGATCCCGGTGAGTGTTTGCGCTGCAGCTTCCACTCCCCGGCCCAACGTCGTCTTCGCAGCGCTGTTTGGCACGAAAATTATGTCTTTCGGTTCGAGCACCGGGTCTGGAGCTTTCCCCGCCAGGATCTTTCCCAAGTCAATCGGCGTCTCCTTCCGCTCACCACTCTGCTGATCGGTGCGGATGATTCGCGCTCCGGACTTCGCAGCGGTACGAGTGAGGCCCTCGCTCAAGGCCAGCGCCTGCAGAACGGAAATCTTTTCATTCGATTTCAGGGCGAATCCGCCGGGCTTTCGAACCTCGCCAATCACGTAAACGACCCCGGCGCGAGTGACCTTGACGATGTCCCCAGGATGAACCAAGGGATTGCCGTGAGAATCTGCCGACTCGAGTAAATCCTTCAAGTTCACCTGCACGGCATCTTCGGATGCGAATCGATTGCTGTTGAGGGCCGACGAAACTGCCGTCCCTTCGGCAGCGTTTTGTGCGCTGGAAGAAGGTTGATCCGACCCAGCGGGATGATCTGCAACGAGGTGCGGCTCTGCGGTCAGAGCCGCACCTCGCAGAATGATGACCGTTTCTCCGGCATCGTCGGCCAGGCCTTCTGCGAGGGAGAGAACCTCAAGCAGCGTCTTGCTTCCACGGATCTGGAAAACCCCGGGCCGTCTCACCGCCCCCATCACCGAGACAGGATGGCTTTGCATCTCGTGTACAAACACGCTCACGTGAGGATCCTTCATATAAGTGCGGTGAAGGAGTTCCTGGAGCACAAATTCCAATTCCCTCGGGGTCAATCCCGCCGCCCGAACCGACCCGAGCAAGGGCAGCGAAATGTCGCCGCCTGCTGAAACGCGGACTTCGCGATTCAGTTCCTGGGCTTCGAAAATATTGATGTTGAGTACGTCTTCGGGACCGATGCGGTATTCCCCGGCGCTTACGGCCGGTGCCGATGGATTGGAATCCAGTAGTTCTTTCAGGCGGCGATTCCAATCCTCGGCAGTTTCCAAGTTTGGCCGAGGTGTATTCTGATTCTGAGTTGCTGATTGTGGCGTGGAGAGAACTTCTTGCTCGTCTTGGATAGAATTGTTGGTCTTGGCAGACAGCAGATCGTGCGGGAAACACAATAGTCTTACAGTGATTGCAAAGACGCCGAGAACCAACCCTTTGGACCCAGGTTTTTCCACTTGAATTGCTCTGACTCCCACTTCGAGACGCAGACTCGACAAATCGAGACTACGAAACAAAGAAGCGCTAGTCGATAAGGTGTACCCTTGAATTGGAATGCAGGTGAAGACCTGAGATTGAATGAGCCGAACTCCTCCAGAAGGGAAGGGCTAATCGCGCGCTTGGCGGCCTGGTGTCCGCTTTGCCAGACGGCTGCCGCTGGCCTGGGAATTCTTCAGCCGCAAACTTTCAAGCGCTACGTAAGCAATAAACTGAGCTCCGTAAACCAAATAGCGTCGCCAAAGACGCCGGGGCTCTTGGAAAAGCCGGAACAGCCACTCCAGACCGTGCTCGCGCATCCATCGCGGGGCTTGTTTTCGCCTACCGGAAAGCATGTCAAACGCAGCGCCCACTCCTACCTGCACCGGAACATGCAGTTTGTCTTTGTGGGCGTGCATCCAGCGCACCTGTCTTAGCTCACCCAATCCTACCCAGAGCACATCAGGTGCAGCGCGGGAGATCAGCGATACAATTTCTTCCTCTTGTTCAAGGCTTAGAGACCGCGAAGGCCGCGAATAGGTTCCAGCCACGATCGTTCCGGGAAATCGGTTCTTGAGTGTTTCGGCGAGCCGTTCCGGGACATCTGGCGCTTGCTCTGCCCCATAAAAGAAGTGCCGATATCCTCGACCAGCGGTTTTTTCACAGAACGCAAGCAGCAGCTCAGGACCGTACACGCGCCGTGGCAAAACATGGCCACGGCGGCGACCCAGCCAGACGAGTGGCATGCCATCCGGAACAACCAAGTCCATTGCGCTTAGAATTTGCTTGAACTCGGGATCATGCCGCGCTTCGACAATACCATGCATGCCGGTCGCGGCGATGGAATGACACCCCGCTTTTTTGCGAATCCATTCGTTCATCTGAGCGACCACGTCCGGGATCTGGACGGCGTTCACACGCACGCCCAGAACTTGAAAGCAAGCGTGGTCTCTTGCAACCTGCGCCGGGCGAGTCTGGGCGGCCACAGCTAGCGCACCTCCGCCCTCGGGTTTGCATAAGTGTTGATTCTAAAGATAGATAAAGTCATTTGCTTTGATACGCTTTTATAAGTGCTCATTCTACAAGGGACACAGGTACTTAGAAAAGGGTACCCTCTCCGTGGCAAGGGAAGGATTGCGGAAACGATTGACGCCAAAGGAGTTGCTAGTGCTCCGTTGTGCCAAATAGTGCGGAACTGCTTCAAAGCAAGGTGGATAGTAGCGAATAACAAACGACGAGATCTGAATGGGAATTCATGCGCTCCAGGCATAGGAAGAACATAGGCGGGCTTCCAGAGGGGCCTATGCCGAAAGTTCATGGAACACAAAAGCACATGTGTCTGGTCAAGCCTGGACATTTGGCCGTTCATAAGCTGGGGCCTGCCAGCACTTCTTCATATAACTCAGACATGCGCTCGGCGCGCCTCTCCCATGTTTGGGTTCTCGCATAAGCGCGTGCAGCCTCACCCATTTTCAACCTCTCCTCGTGGCACAATGCAACCCGTCGAATGCCCTCCGCGAGGTCCGACACCGTTTGCTGCGGAGAAGTGACGGGAACTTTAATCCCCGCTTCGGACGGAACAAAAGTCCCGACGCCCTGGTGATCCAGAGTCAAGATCGGAAGGCTGTGGCCCATTGCTTCCAAGACTTGCGTGCCGAAGGAATCCCGCAGGCTGGTAAAAAGGAAAGCGTCAGCGTTTTGATACAAGCGGGACATTTCATTCCAGGGGACCTGACCGAGAAACTCTACTTTGCTCCCAAGGTTCAAGCGCTTCGCGTAGCTCTCCCAGGCCCACCGCATTTCGCCCTCACCGGCAATCAACAGTTTCGCGTTTAGGTCCCTTGTTTCCGCCAGAACCTCGAGCGCTAAAGGTAAGGCCTTTCTGGGTTGCATGCGTCCTACCCAAAGCAAGGTGAAAGGCCTACCTCTTGGTCTTGGAAGCCTTGGGCTTGAGACGAAGCTGGACGGGATTCCGGAATCCAGGAACAATCTGACATTTTGGGCCCCCACTTTTGCGAGAAGTCCGTATGTGTCGCGGTTTGTGGTAAGAATGATTGCACTTGACATGGCTGCCCTACGCAGGGAAAGAGAAAGAGGCAACAGGGCGACGCGCATGTTACGAAGGATTTCGGAGCTTGACAAAGAACAAATGTAACGACGGAAGGCAAAGGGCACCCGTTGGGCTCCTCCGATCGGTCCCCACACAAAAGGAACAGGCAGCTTCCAAAAAGGAGGGGGAACGCTAACCGTGCCGAAGCTGACGTGATGGACGATATCGAAGCCGATTTGTTCATGAAGTTCGATGGCCCTGACATAGGCTAACTTCAGCCATTGTAAGTAATGAACTGCCAAACCCAAGTTGCCTCTGCGATAACTTCCTTGGTCGAGCAAATGGGGGATAGCTAACCAGTGAAATTTGAGATGTGCGTTGGGACATTCCGAGAGAAATGACTCTGCAATCGGGCGATCACCGGGACATGCCAGAACCCAAACCTCATGGAAGCGCGAAAGATGCCAGGCCCAATTCCAAGTATTGCTGGTCTCACCACCCGTGTGGGGAATGCAGGCATAACCTATAATGAGGACTTTCACTGTCGTCCTTGCCTACTTCTAAGCGTGTGATCTTGCAGCAGGTAAAGCGAGCACTTCGAGGAACCTTTCGCCATAGCCATGCGCGCGAATGAACGAGAGAGCGTTCATTCTTGTGACCTGTGAATTGCAACAACATTTGCAATCGTTACAGGCGGAGACAGCATCCGACTAGCCCTTCCCTGTTGTCCGACGCCAAAGAAGTTGTAACCGAGGCCCTCCAAAAGATTCCAAGCTCCATGCGGTTCCAAGCCGAGACTAATCGCCCCTTCCGGATGGAACTCGAACATGATTACAGGGCGCATGGAAATGATAATGTCGTTTGCGCCGCGCAGGGCTAGCTCTTCGGCTCCCTGCACATCCATCTTAATCACATCCACTCGTTCTACTCGGGCCCGCCGCAACACATTGTCAAGAGATTCCGTGTCAATTTGCTGTGCATACGCATCTGGATCGAAAGTGCTATCCTTGGCCAGCGCGTCGGAACCGACAGCGGAATGGTGATAGAGCCACGCTCTTCCTGCCTTGTCCGTGAGGGCCATGGGAAAGGCCTGTACATTATTGAAATTGTTTATGGCAATATTATGTCGTAGCACCGGAAATGCCCGGGCGGATGGTTCAAAGGAAATCACCCGGCCCGCCTCGCCCACTGTCTTGCTCGCCATCGCTGTGTAGATCCCGAAGTTGGCTCCCGCATCAACGAAGACTTTTCCTGGCGAAAGTAATTTCTCTAAATAGGCCAGCTCGGGCTCGTAATAATCGCGAAACGCATAAATGAGTTTGGCGACCCCCCTCCAATGGGGGGGCAAGAGCATCCGTACCCCCCATCTCCGCAAGTCTACGATCGCTGCCTTTTTCAACAGACACCTGATTCGCCAGGAGGCCAGGCGGAGGGTGGTGCGCACTGGAGCCAAGTGAAACGCTCGCTGGGTGCTGAGGAAGTTCCATTTCGCCTCAAGATTCCGGAGCAGTTGTCTCTTCTGCGACATGTTTCTCATACCTCTTCCCGATGCATGGACTCTCGAAGCTGGGTGTGGCCACAGATTGCTCAACATCGGACTGAGGCCTTGGTTACGTGTTTCGATTCCAGCTTGGCGTGTCACGGCCCGGCGAAGTAATCCGTCACTAGTAGCCGCAACGCGCGTTCCGCAAGGCCACCAAAATTTTCCCGAGCATAATCTTCGTGCGAGTCTGTCCGTATACGAAGTTAAATGACCTCCGGAATAGCCAATCGGGCATTAATCTAGCCGCGTGCCAAAACCATCGGTACAATCTGGGTAAAGTTTCGAAATAGCCGTGGGGAACTGCCCGGTAGATGGCTTTGGAACGAGGATCCGATCGGAAGCGTGCGTATGCATAACTCATCGGCGTTGGGGCCATCTCAAGGGGAAGCGGGAAATCCACCGAATCCCGCTGAAAACACAGCCCAAGGTATCGGCGCCAAACCCGCCAGATTTCTCTGTTCCAGAGATCTAGCTTTTGAAGATTATCTTCAGTAAATGCGCTGATAGCTGCGGTGTTGTGGCCGTGAATTCGATACTCGGACAAGGGGGTTCGGAGTGCCACGATTGGTGTCATCATGGGTGCGAGGACCTGGATCACCCCGTCAGAGTTAGCTCTGAGATCGGAAGGAAGGGGGAAAATGGCTTCTGCCACAGAACGGTGTAAAGACAAACCTGACGAGGGAGGAATTGCCGCTAAGTAATGGGGCGCACTTAAGTACAGAGAAGGGCCCTGCCAACCTGAAGGAAGTTGATGAAGGAAGGGAATCTCTCCCAAAGGTTCTCTGGCGGCATCAACGATTAGCATTGCGTTGACAGCGAGTCCCGAATGTGGAGCAGTGGCAAAGGAGTGGACAACCTGCGCGACCTTGTTGGGCATGAAAATGTCGTCCGCATCCAGGAGACAGATGATGTCGCCAGTGCTCTTGTGAAAAGCTGCATTCAGAGCGAGTGACTGGCCACCGTTAGCTTGATAGACAACGCTGATTCGCCGGTCCAAGGAGCGATACCGTTCCAAGATGCGAGGGGAACCGTCGGTCGAACCGTCATCACAGATAACGACTTCCAATTTGTCATACGTTTGGTGTAGTGCACTCTCAATGGCATCACTCAGGTATGCTCCGTAGTTGTAGTTTGATATGAGAATTGAAACCAGAGGTTGCTCTGGCAACGGGTCCAGCGCCACTGGCTTGAGGGGATTAAGCTCTTTCCTGCCGTCAGATATTTTTGGTGTCCTGCTCATAAAAAGCTACCGTGCTTGCGAAGGCTCTTTGCTGCTTAGAACTTGCGGTTGCCTACGGAGCGAGTGAAACGAATGGGAGAAACTCCCCGGCGATTGCTTGGGAATCGCGATGATATTGAAGTACGTCGGTCGTAATGCGAGGTTTTTTGATTTTGCGCAATCGCCGAGTACGACGAATTCGTAGCCCAGGCTTTGTAGGAAATCCCTTGCGCCGTCCGGTGAAAGGCCGAGACGGGCAGCGCAGCCCGGATTGAATTCAAAAATGACTATTGGATTAAACGAGGTAAGGCATCTGATCGCTCCGCGCAGGACCAATTCTTCAGCACCCTCGACGTCTATCTTGATAGCGTCCACGCGGTCGATGCCGCTCTCCTCAAGCACATTGTCGAGTGCTTCTGTTTGCACTTCTTCGCCTTCGGCGCCCCAGAGTGGATCCTTGCCTAGCGAATTGCCTACGGGATCCCGGGCGTGATAAAGCCGCGCCTTGCCCCCTGTCTGCGCCAGCGCGACTTGAAAAGCACGCACATTCAAAAAATGGTTCAGTGCGATATTCTGCCGCAATATTGCAAAGGACTGAGCTGTCGGCTCAAAAGCAAGTACCCTGCCCGTCTCACCAACGAGCCTGCTAGCCACGAGCGTGTAGACACCAAAGTTCGCGCCTACGTCGATGAAAAGATTTCCTGGCGAAAGGATTTTCTCTAAATAGGCTAGTTCAGGCTCATAGTATTCACGGAAGGCATATATAAACTTTCCGAATCCTTTTCGCTGAGCGGGAAAGAACATTCGCACATTCCATCTTGGCAATTCTAGGGCCGTTGCGATGCGCAACAGGCATCTCCAGAACCAGGAAGCCGACCGAAAGACTGTGAGCACGGGAGCTCGGCGGAAGGCTTCCTGGGTCTTGAAAAAGTGCCACATTTCTCGCGCCTTCTCCAGAGGACGCATCCCGTGACTAACGTTGCGGTTCTTCATGTTGCCTTCCATGCCGTCGCGCTTCGTGCCTGACTATAGATTTCCATCAAGAGTTGGTAGTTTCGTTCCGCTGTGTACTTTGACTTGTACTCTGCACGTGCGGCCCTGCCCATCGCAGCCATTTCTCTCGGATGGGTCCAGGCCCATTCAACTTTCGCGGCCAAATCCTCCGGGTCCCCGGGCTCGAAGTGCAGTCCGGTCTTCTTGTCCTCCACCACTTCCGCCATGGCGTTCGATCGGGAGGCAATCACCGGTGTGCCGCAAGCAAAGGATTCAATGGCAACTAGCCCGAAGGTCTCAGCGCCCGATGGCCAGACCAGAAAGCGTGCACCCTTGATCATCTCGAAGCACTCCTTCTGGGACAAATAGGGCAGCATATGAATCGACTGATGTGTTTGTGAAAAGCGGCGAACGTCTTGTTCCATCGGTCCCGCGCCTCCAACCCACAAAGGGACATGGCCCAAGGACTCCCAAGCCTTCAACAGAGTTGCCACTCCCTTTTCTCGCGCCAGTCGCCCAACAAAAAGCGCGTAGTCTCCGTCGTTTTGCTTCATGCCGGGATCAGTGCCGAGAAAATGTGGTTTCAGGAAGATCTTTTTGCATGGCAGCCCGGCCTCGATGAACTTCTGGCGGAAGAACTCGGTGAAAACAATATAGGCATCTACCCTTTCCTGCCAGGTGCCCAGCAGCCTATGGAGTGTGAGCATTCCTGCCACCGCGGCCGTGCGAAGAGACGAGTTGCGGTAACAAGAGTGGACGATCCCGGGCCAGGGCACTGCCTTCCCCAGGCAGTCCTGACAAACTTTGCCCTCTCGATACATGGTTGCTGCGGGACACATGAGGCGGGGGTTATGGAGGGACTGCACGACTGGTATTCCTGCCTCCTGGCAGGCGTAGTAGGCGGCAGGAGAGATCAACGGAAAAATGTTATGAAAATGAACAACTTGCGGCCTTTCTCTTCGCAATATGCTGCGCAATTCCTGTTGGCTGTCGCGGGCCCAGAGCGTTTGCACCCCAAGCCTAGCCTTGCTCAATAACCCGTCTTCCACGATTTCGCTGTTGTTCCTTGTGTATTCCAAGACATGGTGACCTGCAGATCGCAGCAGTTCATTCTCACGGTGAAAGACTTGGTCTTCTCCTCCTGAGTAACGGTAGCGATTGTGGACTAGGAGCAGTTTCATGACGGCCTCAGGATTGAGGGAGCGCCCTAGAGTTCATGGGTACGCTGTTGCGAGCCTGAGTGGGGCGTAGCGCTGGTTTGACGAACCTGTCATAGAGCCGAGGAAGGATCGCCGCCGAACACCAAAAAGTAATAGCAACGGGGCCGGAATCAATTTCATCTCCCATGAAACCGAACAGAAGGCTTGCGATAAACAGGGTCGAAATTGCAAAAGAGTACCGGTCTTTGGCAACCCAAAGAAGTCGGAGTGCATATATGGACAGGATCAGGCAAAGAGTTGTAAGAAACACGAAGCCGGGCACGCCGGCGCCCGATAGTACTTCGAAGAACATAGAGTGGGCAGTTCCAAGCCAGGGATTGTACTCGGGCCCATAAATCCGGGAAGCAGAGTAATATCCTAACCCTAACCAGGGAGAGCGGGTCAGAGTTACGGTGCCGAGGTAACGCCATAACCCTATCCGATCGCTCAGAGTGGAAATGGTTTCAGGACTTCGGTACTGACTCATACTTGGAACCCGGTCGTAGGCATATAACATGAGTAAGAGCCCACACAAAAAATATGCAAAGCGTCGTAGGGGTTTCATGTTCGGACGCTTTAAGAGAACGAGCATGAAGAAGACGAATGCGACTACGCAAGCCGTCCGCATGAGGGAAACAACGAGAAGACCGAGGAACAGAGCAAGTAGTGACAGTGGAAGAGCTCTCCAAATCTTCCGGACGGTGGTCAGCAAAAGGATGATTGCCAATACGGAAACGACGCCAGTAGGGGCAATGAGTTCCCCAAACAAACGAGAAGGGTCAGGATTGAAGTCCGAAGCTGTCCAAACTGCATCGGGGACTAGGAAGGCACAAATTGCAATGGCAATACACAGCAGCGTATTCCCCCAAAACAATGCTTTCAAGGACGTGGCCACTCCAAACCTGTCCAGGAAGAACTGCGTGAACAACAGGGAGACCAGCATTTGGTAAACCTTGAAAGCGGTGAGGGCGGGAGCCGCTGAATTCCAAACAGATGCACTCAAGCATATGATCAACGCCAAACCAAGGATCTGTGGCAGGCGCAACCGCAGAACGGGACGTTTTGTGTAGAAACGTTTCCCCATTTGCAACAGAACCCAGAGGCCAGCTAATCCCCAAACGACGACGTGAAGGATGACCACCCAATCGAGGTCACCGCGAAGAGAAGCTTCAGCGTCACGAATCCGCAGTCTTGGAGGGCCTGACAATATCAATAGGAAGAGCGCGGCTGCAGTGACGGCAGGATGTTTGTGAATCAGATGCACATTGGGCCAGTCCGAGGTCTGCGAGGGAGTTGCTGATCCCGCTCGAGGAGCAGTATCTGTGCTGGGCGCCTGCGGAGCCCAGACCAACCGATTAGGCGTGTCTCGCCGACAAAAAATCTTGCGCTTCGGAACGCTCAGCGAAAAAGGCAAAATCGTACCTCGCAAAGTTCCCTTTATTGTCCTTCTCCCGCCAGTACCCCCGGAACCGTGCGCATCAAAATCTTGAAATCGAGCAACAAGTTCCAGCTTTTCATGTACTCAAGATCCAGCTTCAGGCACGTTTCAAAGGAAGGATCCCTGCGCGCGATAACCTGCCAGAGACCCGTTATTCCGGGTTTCACTTCCAGTCGTCTGTGATCCTCGGGACGATATCGCGCGTAATCGTCCAAGGGATGAGGACGCGGACCAACCAGGCTCATATCCCCCTTCAAGACATTCCAGAACTGTGGCAATTCGTCGAGGCTGTACTTCCGAAGAAAGTGGCCGAGCGGGGTGACGCGAGGATCTTCAGCGATTTTAAAGAAAGGGTCTTGGCGCTCGTTGTATCGGCGCAGCGAATCTTTCAACTCGTCAGCTCCATCGACCATGGTCCGGAATTTGTAACAAACAAATTTTTGTCCCTTTTTTCCTGCGCGGAGGGAGGCATAGATGACCGGGCCAGGCGACTCCAGCTTGACGGCCAAGGCAATCGCAAGCAAGAGTGGCCAGAGGAGCAAAAGTGCGACGGCGGATAACAAAAGATCCATGATCCTCTTCACGAACAAACCCGTGCTGAGGATGGGGCGCGCTCGCGGGATGCTGTTGCCTCGGCCAACCGCGGTTTCGAGTCGTTCATTGCGGTCAATCTCGGGCAAAAGAGAGTCCAAGATACTTGCTAGGAACGGCGGGGAAGACACACGGGTTTCTGAATTCTTAAACGCGACTCTCCGCCGGCGAACTACACGTTCTGGCAATGAATTACGTTGGCCAAAGGCCTGCGTCCGGAGATCGAGAGGTTCACCAGGCATCAAATCGACCACCCCGAGCTCTTGATTTGGTAGAAAGAGCGTTTTGCCAGCGCACTTTTGTGCTCAAGAGAGCGCATAAGCCGACACTTTCAGCCGCGCATCAAGCAGGCCAAGCGTAGAGACTGAACAAGAATAAGTCGATAGGGTTTAGTCTGTAATCGCGGCCTGGGTGAAAACCTTAGGAGGTGGGTTTGGGGTACTATTCTCTGGCAATCCTTGCACCAGCGAATCCCTTTATAGGGGTGGATCCTTTAGTCTGTCCTAGGGTTTCCATGGATTCCCATCAGAGGTAAACTCCCTATCGACAATGAACTGTCGGAATGTTAATTAATCTTTGTCAGCCCTCCGCGACCTTCTTCGGTCAGGCAGATACCGGTGATTCTGACTACCACGCCACATTCCGCCGCAAGACAGACGCGAAGTCTCACAATCTCTATTGGTCTTGTTCAGCTTGTCGTGCTCCTCTTACTCCTTCCCGCATTGAGCCGCGCCCAGGTACTACCGCAGGAAAAAGAGAGAGAGCCTTTGGGCTCCCTAACAAGCATAGGGGAGGCATATGTGAATGACTCCCAAGCGCCCGCCGAAATCACGATTTTTTCTGGCGACAGAGTGCGTACGGGGGAATCCGGCTCCGCGACCTTTAACATGAGCGGAAAAGGCTCGCTCAAACTCTCTCCACGCAGTCAGGTCCTTTTCCCCGGCAAATACGAATATACGGCTGAGTTGGAGGCAGGAGCGGTGGTGATGAACTCCGTTAACGGGCCAAACGGGTTCACCTTGCGAATTGGAAACGACGTATTGGTTCCTTCCATGAAAGAGCATACGGCACTGGCGTCAATTGACAGGGCTCCGGATGGTTCTTTCCTAGTGACTTGTTCGGACGGAGCCATGGGCGTCTTAACCTTGCAGGGAACATCGGGACAGTTTCTCCAGCTTGGTCAGTCCGTGAGCGTTGCCCCGAATGGACAATTGTTTCCAGTGGTGCAGCAGGCCGCTACCCCTGGGAAATCACTTTCCGTGAGATCATCTTCGGGAGCCCAAAAGGCTAAGGGTAGCTATACGGGATGGGGTTTTCTCGGGCTGGCAGCTGCAGGCGCAGCCGGAGCTGCGGCGGCTCTAAGCCACGGCGGCGGAAAGCAATCCATTAGCCCCTCTTCACCTTAAAATCGCTGCCCGTGCTTCCAAGCTATTTGTAGAACCGTCGCGCACTGCCTCAGGCCTAGTTTCAATATCTAACAGGATCGCCACGGCACATCGATTAGATGGCCTCTTTGGGTATCCTGCTGCATCGGAAGCTTCTCCATTTAGTTCTTGGAGTTTGACGGACCCGCCAGCCGAAACTTGACCACGACATCTTGTTCTGTTTCTACGGGTTGCCCGCCAAGCAATGTTTGTCCGTAGCGCCATTCGCGAATCGCGCTCGTGGCCGCCTTTGCAAGCAAAGCCGGGCCGCTCGTTAGCTCGACACTCTCTACGGACCCATCGCCGCCGACAACAACGTGTAACTTCACGGTGCCTTCGATGCCTTGGCGCTTCGCGTCCTCAGGATAAACTGGTTCAACACGCGAGATGGCGCGACCTATTTGCAGGCTCCTTCCAATCGACGGTTTCTGCGAACTGATGTCCTCGGGGATTCGGATCGATGGATAAGGATCAGCGGTGACCGCTACCGACCACGTCGGAGACACGGGAGCATTGGGCTGCTTCAAAGCAGGCGGCGGACTTTCTTTTTCTTTCACCTCAGCCGCCGCCTTTCCACTCGGGATATTCTCGGACAGGCTCGTTGCCGGCGTGGCGGTGCTCTCTGTCGGTTGAGCAGGCGAAGCCTCCACAACTTGGCTTCGAACATTCTCCCCGGCTGGATTCGGCACAGCGACAGCGGCGTGCTCGGGAGGCTTTGCCGGGTCACTCTTCGGCAAGGTGCTCTCAGCGCGGCGAACCGCACGATTAACAGCGGGCCTCGCAGCAGGGCGCTCAAGGTTGCGTACCTGCGGACGCGCAGGCGCCAGGTGCCCTTCGGAGCCATTCAGAGGACGGTCAGCGGGAACCTGGTCGAACCCATGCGCTTGCGGCCCGTTATTCTCGGATCGGAGAAGGGGAACATCTGTAGTCTCATGCGCGGGAAGGTCGTTCTTCGGCTCCAGGGGCTTATTTGTGCCTTTGGTATTCTGTGCGATGAATCCAATCGCTTCATTTCGGGCGGCAGGCGGCGTTGCAATCCATCCCATGGCCACCGCCGCCGCTACACCGGACAAGATGACGGCCACCGCAAGTCTCCTCCGTCTTTCGGCTCCTCCTTCTGAAGTCATCGGATGAATTGCAGGTGTCGATTTGCGTTTGAATTCGTTTTTCTCCGAGGTCTTTGGACGCAAGGCCTCCGAAGCAGCCAACGCGGGTGCTACGTTGTCACCATGCAAACCGGGCACAGCAAGAGGCGGGGGAGTCGAGACCCGCCCGTGTTCTTGAACTACGCTACCAGAGGGTGAATCCACAGGCGCAAGGATTCTGAGGTTGGGAAGCTCCGGTACTTCCCGATGAACTGCTGGGCCGTCGGGAGCCTTGGCACTTTGCGCCTGAAGTTCACTCGGCGACTCCGGCTGAGAAATCCGGCTGGCGATTATCGTGCGCGCCTCTTCCGTCAGATTGACGAATCGAATCCCGGCCTCTCTTTTTGATTCGCTGATCCACGCAATCTGCCCGCTTGCTTCGATCTCATCCCTCGACCCCGTGAATTGAATCCGTATAGTTGGGAGATCATCCTCGGTCAGAATCATAGCCGCGGTAAGAGCAAGACCGCCTTCGCTGATGTTAAGGAGCATGCCGCCGTTG
>Ga0137415_10003166_pt1 | contig 16338 bp, 24 predicted proteins | sample CZODoug3_1_1_16f_FD_183082 | JGI IMG/M metagenome (GOLD analysis project Ga0137415, IMG submission 183082) | Vadose zone soil fungal communities from Angelo Coast Range Reserve, California, USA - CZODoug3_1_1_16fungal (Hybrid Assembly) | ecosystem: Environmental > Terrestrial > Soil > Vadose...
AAGACCACCACGACCGAGCGCATCCTCTTCTACACCGGTATCAACTACAAGATCGGTGAGGTCCACGACGGCGCCGCCACGATGGACTGGATGGAGCAGGAGCAGGAACGCGGCATCACCATTACTTCCGCGGCCACCAAGTGCACGTGGAAAGACCACACGATCAACATCATCGACACCCCCGGGCACGTCGACTTCACCGCCGAGGTCGAGCGCTCGCTGCGGGTGCTCGACGGTGCGGTCGCGGTCTATGACGGCGTTGCCGGTGTCGAGCCGCAGACCGAGACGGTCTGGCGGCAGGCCGACAAGTACAACGTCCCGCGCATGTGTTTCGTCAACAAGCTCGACCGCACCGGCGCCGACTTCTTCCGCTGCGTGCAGATGATGATCGAGCGGCTGGGGGCCACCCCGCTGGTGCTGCAGATCCCGATCGGGGCCGAGTCCGACTTCATCGGCGTCGTCGACCTGCTGGAGATGCGCGCGTTGACCTGGCGCGGCGAGACCACCAAGGGCGAGGACTACGCGGTCGAGGAGATCCCGGCTGAGCTGGTCGAGCAGGCCAACGAGTGGCGTACGAAGCTGCTCGAGACCCTCGCCGAGAACGACGACCTGATCCTCGAGGCCTATCTCGGTGGCGAGGAGCTCTCCGTCGACACCCTCAAGGCCGCGATCCGGCGGGCGACCATCGCCGACCGGCTGAACCCCGTCCTCACCGGATCGGCGTTCAAGAACAAGGGCGTGCAGCCCATGCTCGACGCGGTCGTCGACTACCTTCCCTCGCCGCTGGACATCGACCACATCGAGGGCACGTTGATGGACGGCGAGACCGTCGCGGTGCGCCAGACCGACGAGGCCGAGCCGCTGTCCGCGCTGGCGTTCAAGATCGCCACTGACCAGCACCTGGGCAAGCTGACGTTCGTGCGCATCTACTCCGGCGTGCTGGAGAACGGTTCGCAGGTCCTGAACGCCACCAAGGACCGCAAGGAGCGCATCGGCAAGATCTACCAGATGCACGCCAACAAGCGGGAGGAACTGCCACGCGCCGGCGCCGGTGACATCATCGCCGTCGCGGGTCTGAAGCAGACCACCACCGGCGACACTCTGGCCGACCCGCAGAAGCCGATCATCCTCGAGTCGATGACCTTCCCGGATCCGGTCATCTACGTGGCGATCGAGCCCAAGACGAAGAGTGACCAGGAGAAGCTGGGTACCGCGATCCAGAAGCTCGCCGAGGAGGACCCGACCTTCCAGGTCCGCACCGACGACGAGACCGGCCAGACGATCATCGCCGGCATGGGCGAGTTGCACCTGGAGATCCTGGTCGACCGGATGCGCCGCGAGTTCAAGGTCGAGGCGAACGTCGGCAAGCCGCAGGTCGCCTACCGCGAGACGATCAAGCGTGTGGTCGAGAAAGAGGACTACACCCACAAGAAGCAGACGGGTGGCTCCGGCCAGTACGCCAAGGTGCAGATCCGGCTCGAGCCGCTCGAGATGACCTCCGATGGCCCGAGCTACGAGTTCGTCAACTCGGTCACCGGCGGACGCATCCCGCGCGAGTTCATCCCGTCGGTCGACTCCGGCGCCCAGGAGGCCATGCAGTACGGCATCCTGGCCGGGTATCCGCTGGTGGGGCTCAAGCTGACCCTGCTCGACGGCGGCTACCACGAGGTCGACTCGTCCGAGATGGCCTTCAAGATCGCCGGCTCGATGGTGATGAAGGCGGCGGCCCGCAAGGCGCAGCCGGTGCTTCTCGAGCCGATGATGGCCGTCGAGGTCACCACCCCGGAAGAGAACATGGGTGATGTCATCGGCGACCTCAACTCGCGGCGTGGCCAGATCCAGGCCATGGAAGAGCGCGGGGGCGCCCGGGTCGTCAAGGCCCTGGTTCCGCTGTCGGAGATGTTCGGCTACGTCGGTGATCTGCGTTCCAAGACGCAGGGGCGGGCGAGCTACTCGATGCAGTTCGACTCCTACGCCGAGGTTCCGGGGAACGTCGCCAAGGAGATCATCGCCAAGGCAACGGGCGAGTGAGCATCGCAGGGCCGCCCGCGGCGCTGGCAGCGAGCAGCGAGCGAGAGCGAGCGGAAGTTCGGTAAGACAACCAGTCCAGACGTAGTAGTACGAAAACCCGAGAAGAGGGAGATCCAGAAGTGGCGAAGGCGAAGTTCGAGCGGACCAAGCCGCACGTCAACATCGGCACGATCGGTCACATCGACCACGGCAAGACGACGCTCACTGCGGCGATCTCGCGGGTGTTGCACGACAAGTACCCGGACATGAACCCGAACACCGAGGCGTTCGACCAGATCGACAAGGCGCCTGAGGAGCGGCAGCGCGGTATCACGATCTCGATCGCGCATATCGAGTACCAGACCGAGAAGCGGCACTACGCGCACGTCGACTGCCCCGGGCACGCCGACTACATCAAGAACATGATCACCGGTGCGGCGCAGATGGACGGCGCGATCCTGGTCGTGGCGGCCACCGACGGTCCGATGCCCCAGACGCGTGAGCACGTGCTGCTCGCTCGTCAGGTCGGCGTCCCCTACATCGTGGTGGCGCTGAACAAGGCCGACATGGTCGACGACGAGGAGATCCTCGAGCTCGTCGACCTCGAGGTCCGGGAGCTGCTCAACACCTACGAGTACCCGGGCGACGACGCTCCGATCATTCAGGTCTCGGCGCTGAAGGCGCTCGAGGGCGACGCCGAGTGGGGCGAGAAGGTCCTCGAACTCATGCGTGCGGTCGACGAGTCGATCCCCGAGCCGGTGCGTGAGACGGAGAAGCCGTTCCTCATGCCGGTCGAGGACGTCTTCACGATCACCGGTCGCGGCACGGTCGTCACCGGCCGCATCGAGCGCGGCATCCTCAAGGTGAACGAGACCGTCGACATCATCGGTATCCACCCCGAGAAGCAGACGACGACGGTCACCGGCATCGAGATGTTCCGCAAGCTGCTCGACGAGGGGCGCGCGGGCGAGAACGTCGGCCTGCTGCTTCGCGGCATCAAGCGTGAGGACGTCGAGCGCGGTCAGGTCGTGATCAAGCCCGGCACGTCCACCCCGCACACCGAGTTCGAGGGCACCGTCTACATCCTGTCCAAGGACGAGGGCGGACGGCACACGCCGTTCTTCAACAACTACCGCCCGCAGTTCTACTTCCGCACCACGGACGTGACCGGCGTGGTGACCCTCCCCGAGGGCACCGAGATGGTCATGCCCGGCGACACCACCGACATGACGGTCGAGCTGATCCAGCCGATCGCCATGGAAGAGGGTCTGCGCTTCGCGATCCGCGAAGGTGGCCGGACGGTAGGCGCGGGACGCGTCACCAAGATCAGCAAATGACAACGCGGCGGCCGGGATCCCCCGGCCGCCGCTCACAACGTAAGGCCGCTCCGGTGCCCGGCACCGCGAGCTCGTTCCTAGGCAGTACGACAGTGAAGGTGAGCTAGCCACCATGGCGGGACAGAAGATCCGCATCCGGCTCAAGGCCTACGACCACGAGGCCATCGACGCCAGCGCGCGCAAGATCGTCGAGACCGTGACGCGCACGGGCGCTCGCGTCGTCGGCCCCGTGCCGTTGCCGACCGAGAAGAACATCTACTGCGTCATCCGCTCGCCGCACAAGTACAAGGACAGCCGCGAGCACTTCGAGATGCGCACCCACAAGCGGCTCATCGACATCCTCGACCCGACGCCGAAGACGGTCGACGCGCTCATGCGCATCGACCTGCCGGCGTCGGTCGACGTAAACATCCAGTAGGCGAAGGATCATGGCGAAACAAACCAAGGGGATTCTGGGCGAGAAGCTCGGCATGACCCAGGTCTTCGACGAGAACAACCGGATCGTCCCGGTCACCGTCGTCAAGGCCGGGCCGTGCGTCGTCACCCAGATCCGTACCCAGGAAAAGGACGGCTACACCGCCGTCCAGCTCGCCTACGGGCAGATCGACCCGCGCAAGGTCACCAAGCCGGTGGCCGGGCACTACAAGGCCGCGAACGTCACCCCGCGGCGGCACCTCGTCGAGCTGCGCACCGAGGCGATCGAGGGCTACGAGCTCGGGGCTGAGATCACGGTGCTGGGTGTCTTCGACGAGGGCGACTCGGTCGACGTCAGCGGCACCACCAAGGGCAAGGGCACCGCGGGCGTCATGAAGCGCCACGGCTTCCACGGCCTGGGCGCCGGCCACGGCACGCAGCGCAAGCACCGCGCGCCGGGGTCCATCGGTGGTTGCGCGACGCCGGGCCGCGTGTTCAAGGGCATGCGGATGTCTGGCCGCATGGGCCACGAGACCCAGACCACGCAGAGCCTCACCGTCCACAAGGTCGACGCCGAGCGCGGGCTGCTGCTCATCAAGGGCGCCGTCCCCGGCCCGACCGGTGGGCTCGTCCTCGTCCGTACCGCTGTGAAGGGAGCCTGACTATGACCCTCTCACTCACCGTTGCGGACCCCACCAACGACAAGGCCAAGAAGGCCAAGATCGAGCTGCCGGCCGAGGTGTTCGACGTGACGACCAACGTCGCGCTGATCCACCAGGTCGTGGTGGCCCAGCTGGCCGCCGCCCGTCAGGGCACTGCCTCGACGAAGACGCGCGGCGAGGTCCGCGGCGGCGGCGCCAAGCCGTACCGGCAGAAGGGCACCGGCCGGGCCCGCCAGGGTTCGACCCGGGCGCCGCAGTTCGCCGGCGGTGGCGTCGTCCACGGCCCGAAGCCGCGCTCCTACGAGCAGCGCACGCCGAAGAAGATGAAGGCGGCGGCGTTGCGGGGTGCGCTGTCTGACCGGGCGCGCAATGACCGCGTGCACGTCGTGTCGGCGCTGGTCGCGGGCGAGGCACCCTCGACCCGCACCGCCGCCGAGACGTTGGCCAAGATCACCGAGGCCAGGCACGTATTGGTCGTCGCGGAGCGCGGCGACGAGCTCACCTGGAAGAGCCTGCGCAACATCCGCACCGTGCACCTGCTCGAGCCGGGCCAGCTGAACACCTACGACGTGCTGATCAGCGACGAGGTGGTGTTCACCCGGGCCGCCCTCGAGGCGTTCCTCGGCGGTCCGGTCACCGGCAAGTCGGCGAAGGGCGCGGCGAGCAGCGACGAGGTCGAGGACGACGTGGTTCCCGACGACGCCGTCGCCGAGGTCGCCGAGCCGAAGCCGGCCAAGAAGGCGGCGGCCAAGAAGGCGGCCCCCAAGGCCGAGGCCAAGACTGAGGCCGAGCCCAAGACTGAGCCCGCCAAGGCGGTCAAGGCCGAGCCGGCCAAGGCCGAGTCGACCGAGGCTCCGTTCGGGCCGGACTCACACGCGCCGCTCGACGACGGTGAGCAGCCGGAGGGTTTCCCGATCAAGGGCAACGCCGACTCGATGCTGTACCACGTGCCGGGCACCTCGTTCTACAACCGCACCGTCGCCGAGGTCTGGTTCCGCAGCGCCGAGGCAGCCGAGGCGGCGGGCTTCCAGTTGCCGCCGTCGCAAAGGCGGGCGCTGGAGGCACAGCAGGCCGATTCCGACTCTGCCGCCGAAGGGGAGGACAGCTGATGTTCGACGACCCTCGTGACGTGTTGCTCGCTCCGGTGATCTCGGAGAAGAGCTACGGCCTGCTGGACGAGAACAAGTACACGTTCGACGTCCACCCGCTGGCCAACAAGACCCAGATCAAGATCGCGGTCGAGAAGGTGTTCAGCGTCAAGGTCACCGACGTCAACACGCTCAACCGACAGGGCAAGCGCAAGCGCACCCGATTCGGCTACGGCCAGCGCAAGAGCGTCAAGCGAGCCATCGTGACGCTGCGCGCCGGCGACCGGATCGACGTGTTCGGCCAGATTGGAACGGCCTGATGAGTGAGCATCGCAGGGCCGCCAGCGGCCCGAGGAGCGGAGCTCATCTCGCGATGAGCGCTTGCGCGAAGAGCAGGAGTGCATAGTGGGTATCCGTAAGTACAAGCCGACGACGCCGGGACGCCGTGGTTCGTCCGTGGCCGACTTCGTCGAGATCACCCGTGACACCCCGGAGAAGTCGCTGGTCCGTCCGCTGCACAGCAAGGGCGGGCGCAACAACCAGGGCAAGATCACCACGCGGCACCAGGGTGGCGGTCACAAGCGGGCGTACCGGCTGATCGACTTCCGCCGGCACGACAAGGACGGCGTTCCGGCCAAGGTCGCGCACATCGAGTACGACCCGAACCGCACCGCCCGCATCGCGCTGCTGCACTACGCCGACGGCGAGAAGCGCTACATCATCGCGCCGCGGCTGCTCAAGCAGGGCGACACGATCGAGAACGGTCCGCGCGCCGACATCAAGCCGGGCAACGCGCTGCCGCTGCGCAACATCCCGGTCGGCACGGTCGTGCACGCGATCGAGCTGCGTCCGGGCGGCGGGGCCAAGATTGCCCGTTCCGCCGGCGCGAGCGTGCAGCTGGTCGCCAAGGAAGGCGCGTTCGCCCAGCTGCGGATGCCGTCCGGCGAGATCCGCAACGTCGACGTGCGCTGCCGCGCGACGGTCGGCGAGGTGGGCAACGCCGAGCAGTCCAACATCAACTGGGGCAAGGCCGGCCGCATGAGGTGGAAGGGCAAGCGCCCGACCGTCCGCGGTGTGGCCATGAACCCGGTCGACCACCCGCACGGTGGTGGTGAGGGCAAGACGTCCGGTGGACGTCACCCGGTGAACCCGAACGGCAAGCCCGAGGGTCGCACCCGCCGCCACAAGCCGAGCGACCAGCTGATCGTCCGCCGTCGTCGTACGAACAAGAAGAGGTAACGCGGCTATGCCAAGAAGTTTGAAGAAGGGGCCGTTCGTCGACGACCACCTGCTCAAGAAGGTCGACGCGGCGAACGACACGAACTCCAAGGGCGTGATCAAGACCTGGTCGCGACGCTCGACGATCATCCCCGACATGCTCGGGCACACGATCGCCGTGCACGACGGCCGCAAGCACGTCCCGGTGTTCATCACCGAGGGCATGGTCGGTCACAAGCTGGGCGAGTTCGCGCCGACGCGCACGTTCCGCGGGCACATCCGCGACGACCGTCGCGCGCGGCGGGGATGAGGAACAGCGGACATGACACCGAGCGACACTTGTGGAGCGAGAAATGACGCTGCCTGATGAAGAAGAGGTCAGCACCGCGTACGCGCGGGCGACCTACGTCCGAGTCACGCCGATGAAGGCGCGCCGGGTGGTGGGCCTCATCCGCGACCTGCCTGCGCAGGAGGCGCTGTCGGTGCTGAAGTTCGCCCCGCAGGCGGCCAGCGAGCCGGTTGCGAAGGTGCTCGCCAGCGCCATCGCCAACGCCGAGAACAACTTCTCGCTCGACCCGCAGACGCTCATCGTGTCTCGCGCGTACGTCGACGAGGGGCCGACGCTCAAGCGGTTCCGGCCGCGCGCGCAGGGGCGGGCCTACCGCATCCGCAAGCGCACGAGCCACATCACGATCGAGGTAGAGAGCATCGAACCGAAGGGGCGTGCCCGGTAATGGGGCAGAAGGTCAACCCGCACGGGTTCCGGCTCGGCATCACCACCGACTTCAAGAGCCGGTGGTTCGCCGACAAGCAGTACGCGGACTACGTCAAGGAAGACGTGGCGATCCGGCGCTTGATGAGCAAGGGCATGGAGCGCGCCGGCATCGCCAAGGTCGAGATCGAGCGCACGCGTGACCGCGTCCGAGTCGACATCCACACCGCGCGTCCGGGCATCGTCATCGGACGTCGTGGCACCGAGGCCGAGCGGCTGCGGGGCGAGCTGGAGAAGCTCACCAACAAGCAGGTGCAGCTCAACATCCTCGAGGTGAAGAACCCCGAGGGTGACGCGCAGCTGGTCGCGCAGGGGGTGGCCGAGCAGCTCTCCAACCGGGTGTCGTTCCGTCGCGCCATGCGCAAGTCGATGCAGTCCGCGCTGAAGAGCCCGGGCGTCAAGGGCATCCGGGTGCAGTGTTCGGGCCGCCTCGGCGGCGCGGAGATGTCGCGCTCGGAGTTCTACCGCGAGGGACGCGTCCCGCTGCACACGCTGCGCGCCAACATCGACTACGGCTTCTACGAGGCCCGGACGACGTTCGGCCGCATCGGCGTGAAGGTGTGGCTGTACAAGGGCGAGGTGCCCACCGGTTCGCGCGCCGAGCGTGAGGCCGCGGTGGCCGCCGAGGCGCTGCGCCAGCGTCGTGACCGTCCGGCCGGCAGCCGTCCGCGCCGGTCCGGCTCGCAGGGCACCACCGGCGTCAGCACCGAGGCCGGACGCGCCGCGAGTGGTGAGGCGCCGGCCGTCGACCCCGCGGTCGAGGGCGAGCAGCTTCGCGGTATCGAAGAGGCAGCAGTAGAGGCCGACGCGGTGACCCGCGTCGCCGCCGAAGAGGTCGCCGTCGAGGCGCGCCAGGGCAGCGAGTCGCCGGCCGAGGTCGTGGCGCAGACGCCGGCACCGGCCGCACCGGCAGCCGAAGCACCGGCTGCACCGGCAGCCGCGGCGCCGGCTGAGGGCAACACAGAAAGTACGGAGGGCTGAGCCATGCTCATGCCACGCAGAGTCAAGCACCGCAAGCAGCACCACCCCAGCCGTAAGGGGATGGCGACGGGCGGCACGCGGGTGGCGTTCGGCGAATACGGCATCCAGGCACTGGAGCCGGCGTACCTGACGAACCGGCAGATCGAGTCGGCGCGTATCGCGATCAACCGGCACATCCGTCGTGGCGGCAAGGTGTGGATCAACGTTTACCCGGACCGTCCGCTCACCAAGAAGCCTGCGGAAACCCGCATGGGTTCGGGTAAGGGCTCGCCGGAGTGGTGGATCGCCAACGTCAAGCCGGGCCGGGTGCTGTTCGAGCTGAGCTACCCGAACGAGGTAGTCGCCCGCACCGCCCTGACCCGCGCGATCCACAAGCTGCCGATGAAGTGCCGCATCGTCAAGCGCGAAGCAGGTGATTTCTGATGACAACGCAACCGGCCGAGTTCCGCGAGCTGCACGGCGACGAGCTCGACACGAGGCTGCGCGAGGCCAAGGAGGAGCTGTTCAACCTCCGCTTCCAGATGGCCACCGGGCAGCTGGACAACAACCGGCGACTGCGGGCCGTCCGGCACGAGATCGCGCGGATCTACACGATCCTGCGCGAGCGCGAGCTGGGCCTGTCCGTCGCCCCGACCGAAGGTGAAGTGGCATGACCGCCCCAGAAGCGCGGACGAGTTTCCGCAAGACGCGCGAGGGCCTCGTCGTCAGCGACAAGATGGAGAAGACCGTCGTGGTCGCCGTCGAGGACCGCGTCAAGCACGCGCTGTACGGCAAGGTCATCCGGCGCACCAACAAGCTCAAGGCGCACGACGAGACCAACCAGGTCGGCGTCGGCGACCGCGTGCTGATCATGGAGACCCGACCGCTGTCGGCCAGCAAGCGCTGGCGTGTGGTCGAGGTCCTCGAAAAAGCTAAGTAACGAAAGCGCTGACAGGAGTTCGAAGTGATTCAGCAGGAGTCGCGACTGCGCGTCGCCGACAACACCGGTGCCAAGGAGATCTTGTGCATCCGGGTGATGGGCGGCTCCGGTCGGCGCTACGCCGGGATCGGCGACATCATCGTCGCCACCGTGAAGGATGCCCTGCCGGGCGCGGGGGTCAAGAAGGGCGACGTCGTCAAGGCCGTCATCGTGCGCACCGTCAAGGAGCGCCGGCGCCCGGACGGCAGCTACATCCGCTTCGACGAGAACGCCGCCGTGCTGATCAAGCCCGACGGTGAGCCGCGGGGCACGCGCATCTTCGGCCCCGTGGGCCGCGAGCTGCGGGACAAGAAGTTCATGAAGATCATTTCGCTAGCACCCGAGGTTCTCTAGCGATGAGCGAGCGCAGCGAGCGAATCAAATTGGCACAGCAGGCTCGAAGCTTCATCGAGCTGGCGAACGCTTTTTGTGAGGTAGGTCGATGAAGGTCAAGAAGGGCGACGAGGTCGTCGTCATCGCCGGCAAGGACCGCGGCGTCAAGGGCAAGGTCATCGCGGCCGACCCGGTGACGAACAAGGTCGTCGTCGAGGGCGTCAACCGCGTCACGAAGCACACCCGAGTCACGACGACCGGGCGCGGCGCCAAGGCGGGCGGCATCGAGCACGTCGAGGCTGCGATCAACGCCAGCAACGTCATGGTGATCGACGGTGAGGGCAAGGCCACCCGGATCGGTTACCGGCGCGACGACGAGACCGGCAAGAACGTGCGCACGTCGCGCCGGTCGGGGAAGGACCTCTGATGACCACCGCCACCACCGAGTACCCGACCCCACGGCTCAAGACTCGTTACCGGGAAGAGATCGCGCCGGCGCTGAAGGAGCAGTTCTCCTACGGCAACGCGATGCAGGTTCCGGGTCTGTCGAAGATCGTCGTCAACATGGGCGTGGGCGTGGCTGCCCGCGACGCCAAGCTGATGGACGGCGCGGTGCGCGACCTGACGCTGATCACCGGCCAGAAGCCGCTCGTACAGCGCGCCCGCAAGTCGATCGCGCAGTTCAAGCTGCGCGAGGGCATGCCGATCGGCGCGAAGGTCACGCTGCGTGGCGACCGGATGTGGGAGTTCCTCGACCGGCTGCTGTCGCTCGCGCTGCCCCGTATCCGTGACTTCCGTGGCCTGTCCGACCAGCAGTTCGACGGCAACGGCAACTACACGTTCGGGCTCACCGAGCAGTCGATGTTCCACGAGATCGACCCGGACAGCATCGATCGCCCCCGGGGTATGGACATCACGGTCGTCACGTCGGCGGCCAATGACGACGAGGGACGCGCGCTGCTTCGGGCGCTCGGCTTCCCGTTCCGTGACACAGAGAGAAGCTAAGGCATGGCGAAGAAGGCACTAGTCAACAAGGCCGCGGCCAAGCCGCGGTTCGCCGTGCGCGGCTACACCCGCTGCCAGCGGTGCGGGCGCTCGCACTCGGTGTATCGCAAGTTCGGCCTGTGCCGGATCTGCCTGCGCGAAATGGCGCATGCTGGAGAATTGCCGGGCGTCACGAAGTCGAGTTGGTAGTTGCCAGCCAGGATCGCGCTGTAGACCCGATCCGGTTCGGACTCGCTCGCGCGGCTTCGGACCGTATAACTCAATAGGACTCGCCCAACGCTGGGTTGGGGACAAGCTCTTCCAGCGGCCAATGGTGGCCGGGATAAGCCCTTCCAACGACGAGCGCTTCATAACCAAGAATTGCCCGACGCGGTAGGCCTCTGGGAACCGCCGCGAGAAAAGAGAAATGCCGATGATGACCGATCCGATCGCAGACATGCTGACGCGTCTGCGCAACGCGAATTCGGCCTTCCACGAGACGGTCGACATGCCGCACTCCAAGCTCAAGGGCCACATCGCCGAGATCCTCAAGCAAGAGGGCTACATCGGGAGCTTCGCGGTGGCCGACGCCGGCGAGGGTCTGCCCGGCAAGGTGCTGACGCTGAACCTCAAGTACGGCCCGAATCGTGAGCGCAGCATCGCCGGTGTTCGGCGAATCTCCAAGCCGGGTCTGCGGGTGTACGCGAAGTCGACCGGTCTGCCCCGCGTGCTGGGCGGCCTGGGCACCGCGATCCTGTCGACGTCATCCGGACTGCTGACCGACCGGCAAGCCGCAAAGCGGGGCGTGGGCGGCGAAGTCCTCGCCTACGTCTGGTAATGGGGGAGCAGCCGATGAGCGCTCGCGCGAAGAGCAGAGGGAACAGCACATGAGTCGCATTGGAAAGCTGCCGATCCCGGTACCGGGCGGCGTCGACGTCACGATCGCCGGACAGAACGTCACGGTCAAGGGCCCGAAGGGCACGCTCCGCCACGTCGTCGCCGAGCCGATCACGGTGAACAAGGGCGATGAGGGCGTGCTGAACGTCGCGCGCCCGGACGACGAGCGCGAGTCGCGGGCGCTGCACGGCCTGTCGCGCACGCTGATCGCCAACATGGTCACCGGCGTCACGGACGGCTACATCAAGAACCTCGAGATCGTCGGCACCGGTTACCGCGTCGCGGCCAAGGGCAGCACCCTCGAGTTCGCCCTGGGGTTCTCGCACCCGGTCGTGGTCGAGGCCCCCGACGGCATCACGTTCAAGGTCGAGAACCCGACGCGGTTCTCGGTCGAGGGCATCGACAAGCAGAAGGTGGGCGAGGTGGCGGCGAACATCCGCAAGCTGCGCAAGCCCGACCCGTACAAGGGCAAGGGCGTGCGGTATCAGGGTGAAGTCGTCCGCCGCAAAGCCGGAAAGACAGGTAAGTAAGCCATGGCTGCGACCACCATCCTCAAGAAGGCCCGCCGCTCGGCCGGAATCTCGGCCACCCGGCGGGTCAGCAAGTCGCGCCGGCATTTCCGGCTGCGCAAGAAGGTCGTCGGCACCGCGGAGCGTCCGCGCCTGGTCGTCACCCGGTCCTCGCGGCACCTGTTCGTGCAGCTGGTGGACGACGGCAAGGGCGTGACCATCGCCTCGGCGTCCACGTTCAAGCTGACCGACGGCGACAAGACCGCCCGCGCCAAGCAGCTCGGCGAGCAGCTGGCCCGGGCGGCCAAGGACGCCGGTGTCACCCAGGTCGTGTTCGACCGGGGCGGTAACACCTACACCGGTCGGGTGGCGGCGTTCGCCGACGCCGCCCGCGAGGCCGGACTGGAGTTCTGATGAGCAACACAACCGAAGGGAACATCTGATGCCGGGACCGCAGCGCGGAGCCCGAAGCGGCGGCAACGAGCGCAATGATCGGCGCGACCGCCGTGACGGTGGTCGGGGCGGCTCGGCTCCGGAGAAGAGCCTGTACATCGAACGGCTCGTGACCATCAACCGGGTGGCCAAGGTCGTCAAGGGTGGCCGCCGGTTCAGCTTCACCGCACTCGTCGTCGTCGGCGACGGTGACGGCACGGTCGGCGTCGGCTACGGCAAGGCCAAGGAAGTGCCGGCCGCGATCGCCAAGGGTGTCGAGGAGGCCAAGAAGAACTTCTTCAAGGTCCCGCGCATCCAGCAGACGATCCCGCACCCGATCACGGGTGAGGCCGCGGCCGGAGTCGTGCTGCTCAAGCCGGCCAGCCCCGGTACCGGTGTCATCGCCGGTGGCCCGGTGCGCGCCGTGCTGGAGTGCGCCGGCATCCACGACATCCTGTCCAAGTCGCTCGGCTCGGACAACCCGATCAACATCGTGCACGCCACCGTTGCGGCGCTGAAGGGCCTCGTCCGTCCGGAGGAGGTCGCGGCCCGTCGTGGCCTGCCCCTCGAGGACGTCGCCCCCGCGGGCATGCTGCGGGCGCGTGCGGGTCAGGCGGGCTGACCAGTGAGTGAGCATCGCAGGGCCGCCTGCGGCCCGAGGAGCGGAGCGAACGACGCGATGAGCGCTAGCGCGAAGAGCAGGGAGGCATAGTGTCGCGACTGAAGATCACCCAGACTCGTTCCGGCATCGGCCGGAAGGACAATCAGCGGCAGACGCTGCGCTCGCTGGGCCTCAAGCGGGTCCACGACGTCGTCGTCAAGGAGGACCGGCCGGAGATCCGCGGCATGGTCAAGACCGTGACGCACCTGGTCTCGGTCGAGGAGGTGGAATAGGACATGACGCACGGACCACTTAAAGTGCACCATTTGCGCCCGGCGCCCGGCTCGCACACCAAGAAGACCCGGGTGGGTCGAGGTGAGGGGGGGTCAAAGGGCAAGACGGCCGGACGAGGGACGAAGGGCTCCAAGGCCCGCGGGCAGGTCCCGGCCGGCTTCGAGGGTGGCCAGATGCCGATCCACATGCGGCTGCCGAAGCTCAAGGGCTTCCGCAACGCGTTCCGGGTCGAATTCCAGGTCGTCAACGTGGCCCGGCTCGCCGAACTCTTCCCGGAGGGTGGGACGGTCGGCGTCGACCAGCTCGCCGCCGCCGGCGCCGTCCGCAAGGGCGAGCCGGTGAAGGTGCTGGGCAATGGCGACCTGGGCGCGGTGAAGCTCGACATCACTGCGCACGCGTTCTCCGACAGCGCGCGGGAGAAGATTCAGGCGGCCGGCGGAACGGTTACCCAGCTGTAAGCGCTGGGTCGTCAGCAGCCTGTTAGCCTGAACCACCTGAAAGTAAGGGGCCCCGTGCCCACCGCCGCGAAACCCGCGGCACGAAGCCCGCGTACACCACCCGCGCAGGAGGATCTGTGCTCAGCGCATTCGCATCAGCATTCCGCACGCCGGACTTGCGGAGGAAGTTGCTCTTCACGCTGAGCATCATCGTGTTGTATCGGATCGGTGCCTCGGTGCCGACCCCGAATACGAACACCAGCGCGATCAACACCTGCCTGGACACGGCGAGTCAGGGGTCGAAGAACGTCTACTCCCTGATCAACCTGTTCTCCGGTGGCGCCCTGCTGAAACTGTCGGCCTTCGCGCTGGGCATCATGCCCTACATCACGGCGAGCATCATCATCCAGCTGCTCGTGGTGGTGATCCCGCGCTTCGATCAGCTGAAGAAGGAAGGCCAGGCCGGGCAGCAGAAGCTGACCCAGTACAGCCGCTACCTCACCATCGGCCTGGCGATCCTGCAGTCGACCGGCTTCGTGGCGCTGGCCAAGTCGGGCCAGCTGTTCTCCGGCTGTGTCGACAGCAACGGCAGCGCGCTGTCCGTCCTCTACAAGCAGGACATCTGGACGCTGTCCTCGATGGTGATCTGCATGATGGCCGGCACTGCCGTCATCATGTGGCTCGGCGAGCTCATCACCGACCGTGGCGTCGGCAACGGCATGAGCGTGCTGATGTTCACCTCGATCGCGGCCCGCATCCCGAACGAGGGCAACACCATCCTGACCCGCTCGGGCGGGTTCGTCTTCTTCCTGATCCTGTGCCTCGGATTCGCGATCATCGCGGCGGTCGTGTTCGTCGAACAGGCACAGCGCCGCATCCCGGTGCAGTACGCCAAACGGATGATCGGACGACGGCAGTACGGGGGTACGTCCACATATCTGCCCTTGAAGGTGAATCAGGCCGGTGTCATCCCGGTCATCTTCGCCTCGTCGCTGATGTACATCCCGCAGCTGATAAGCCAGCTTCAGGGCAATAGCAGCGGCGAATTCCAGCGGTTCGTGAACACCTACCTGATCAATCAACAGAGCTGGTTCCACATCTCGCTGTACTTCCTGTTGATCATCTTCTTCACCTTCTTCTACGTCAGCATCACCTTCAACCCGGTCGAGCGGGCTGACGACATGAAGAAGTACGGGGGCTTCATCCCGGGTATCCGGCCGGGACGTCCAACCGCTGAGTACCTGCAGTTCGTGCTGTCGCGCATCACCTTGCCCGGCGCGTTCTACCTGGGAATCGTTGCCGTCCTGCCGAACTTCTTCTTCTCGATGACCGGTGGCAACAACCAGAACTTCCCGTTCGGTGGCACCGCTGTACTGATCATGGTCGGCGTGGCCCTCGACACGGTGAAGCAGATCGAGAGCCAGCTGATGCAGCGCAACTACGAAGGCTTCTTGCGGTAGTGGCCGGCAGCGCGATGAAGGGAGACCCGACGTGAGACTCGTTCTCGTCGGCCCGCCCGGCGCGGGCAAGGGTACCCAGGCCGAGTTCATCGCGGAGACGTTCAACATCCCGAAGATCTCGACCGGTGACATCTTCCGGGCGAACGTGTCCGGGGGTACCGACCTCGGCAAGCTGGCCAAGAAGTACATGGACGCGGGCGATCTGGTGCCCGACGAGGTCACGATCGCGATGGTCCGCGACCGGCTCGCGCAAGACGACGCCAAGAGCGGGTTCCTGCTCGACGGATTCCCGCGCACGATCGCCCAGGCCTACGAGCTCGACGCCATCCTCAACGACCTCGGCACGATGCTCGACGTCGTCCTCGATCTCGAGGTCGACAACGAGGAGGTCGTGCGGAGGCTGTCCGGGCGGCGCCTGTGCAAGCGATGCGGCCACGTGTGGCACGTGGAGTTCGATCCGCCCAAGGTCGCGGACATCTGCGACAAGTGCGGCGGCGAGCTCTACCACCGCGACGACGACTACCCCGAGACGGTCCGCCATCGCTTGGACGTCTACGCCCTGCAGACCCGGCCGCTCATCGAGTTCTACGACGGCCGCAAGCAGCTGGTCGGCATGGACGCGCTCGGCGCGGTCGAGGACGTCACCGAGCGGGCGATCGCGTTGCTCAACCCGTTCTCCGGCTGAGCGTTCATGCGCCGCGTACGCGAACACATCGAGATCAAGTCGCTCGATCAGATCAAGCTCATGCGCGAGGCGGGGCTGGTCGTCGCCCGCGGCCTGGCCGCCATGCGCGATGCTGTTGTCCCCGGCGTCTCGACCGCGGACCTCGATGCCGTCGCCCGAGACGTGCTCGCCGCCGAGGGCGCGACGTCATCGTTCCTCAACTACGGTTTCCCGCCGTTCCCGGCGGTGATCTGCGCCTCGGTCAACGCCGAGATCGTGCACGGCAT
>Ga0137415_10003168_pt1 | contig 16332 bp, 12 predicted proteins | sample CZODoug3_1_1_16f_FD_183082 | JGI IMG/M metagenome (GOLD analysis project Ga0137415, IMG submission 183082) | Vadose zone soil fungal communities from Angelo Coast Range Reserve, California, USA - CZODoug3_1_1_16fungal (Hybrid Assembly) | ecosystem: Environmental > Terrestrial > Soil > Vadose...
CAAACAGCGCATCGGCGTCATTATTCCAAACGCTGAGTAATAACCGGCCTACGCTGGTCGGGATGTGATCGGGAAAAAGCTGATTGAGTTCTTCTTCGGACCGTTGGGCAATCATCACAACGCGGTCGAATGTACCGGCCCCTCCGAGCGCCTCCGTCAAATAGTAGATGCCGCCATAGACTGCGAGCGACGTTGCAAACCCGCAGGATAGTGCGATCATCGCACTGCGATAGGTGGTGGGTGGATCGGGTAACCGCGACTTTGCCCACAGCCCTGCTCCCGTGAACCCCTCAAGAAGTGCATCTAGTGCTCCCTTTGTCATGATGGCATACCCGCTCCACTTCTGAATTTTAGCATCGCGCCACAACTACGACGCACGTTGACGTAGGACCATATCGTCAATTTCTCATTTAGTATATTTGGGTGCAACGGTGATGTTATAGGGATTAATTATTGGTTCTGATGGGTTCAACTCTACGCCTGCGAAACTTACAGGAAATGTGTAATACCGCCCAAATCCGCCTCCGGAAGATATCACGGCAATTTCGGTCATGGTTGAAGATTGGCACGACAAGTAGTAAAGCTCAGGGGATTGAGCGTGACAGCTCTGCCACGGTGCTTTCCATAAACGCCCGAGATAACACCATCACCGTGGAGTTGGAAGACGGCCAAAGTATCACCTATGACCCGCGCCGACTACTCGGAGGTGAATGTCTACCAAGATGCCCCGCGAGAGTTCGCGACCGGCGACCGCCTCCAATATCGACTCGGAAGTCTCAGCTTGGGAGGCATTCCGAACAATAGCGTGGCTGTTGTTGTCGCGACTGATTCCAAGACAAATCAGTTGACCGTTCAAACTTCAGTCGGGGATGAGATTACATACAACCCACAACTTGCAAAAGATATGACAGCACGAAGCTCTGTCTACCGAGTAGAACAAAGGGAAATCGCCACAGGTGATCGAATCCAGATCACCGAGTCGTATCCGAAGCAGTGTATCCGCAAAGGAGACTTAGGCACTGTGACTGCGATCGGTGACACTAACGATCTTGATATTCGCCTCGACAAAGGTAAGAGCGTTCAACTGAATCAGGAACAAGTTCAGCACGTCGAGCATGGTTATGCCGTTCAGAATTGATCAAATGGTCCACTAAGGGTCTAGCTTACAAAGAATCATCGGGCGGTTCGGTAAGTTGTAGCTGTACACAATCCGTTCCTACGGAAAGCTAGATATACAACATTCAGCGTGATAAGAATACGACGGAAATCGTGAAAAACAACAACTCAAGTGTACGAACGCTTACGCCAAATAGCGCTCAAAGAGCTACGCCACATTGCGATCCAAGCTACAAGCAACGAACCATACAAAGCGGGGAACCAGCTTTTCTATGAGATTTAGAATAGGGCTTGTATTCGGCTAACAGATGGCGTCATGTACCGTTCCATGCTCCGGGTAAACTCCAATCGCTCAGAGAGGAGATCGAGATAGACCTGCTCGACCTTGGTCACCATCGTTTCCAGGGAGAATGTTTGAGCGGTCTGATCCAGCAAATCAAGCTGATGCGACCATAGCGGCCTATCGTGTACGAGCTGTAGCAAGCGGTTGCTGAGTGCCTCTGCTGTCGCTTCCCCGACGATATTCTCTGCTAACTCTCCTTGCAGTACCGAACGTGAACCGTGATTGTCCGTGGCCACGATGGGCAGAAGAGAAGAGCAAGCTTCCAGCAACGTATATGGCAACGCCTCGTAGTGGCTCGTGTGGACCATGATATCCATATCGCTAAGTGCTTCACGCGCTGGGATTTCACCTCTCCAATCGATACGACTCGCCACATTGAGCTGTTCAGCCAGCGACATCATCTCGTGCTTCAGATTTCCATCCCCAACGACAATAGCCTTTATGTCGTATCCACGCCGTACAAGAAGCGCAAGGGTGTCGATGAAGAGGAGTGGATTTTTCTGATGAGCAAGCCGACCGACGAACCCCATCGTAATCGTGTCCGACGACCTCGCACGATTGCTACGATCTACGCCACATGCCTTACCACTATATTCAATTCCATTGGAAATGCAGGTGACTCGGTTCGGATCGACACCGCAATCAAGTGCATACTCCCTCTCAGAGGAGGACACGGCGATGATCCGATCATATGATTGGCTATAAGCCATCTCTACGCTCCTAAGAGCTCGCCGCTTAAGCGGCGTGAGCGAAGGATCTGTCGCACGATAGCAATGGGGCGTATAAAGCATTGCGTCGACCTCCGGATACAAGAGAGTCCCCAGTAGTCCAGCCTTCGTGGAGTGCGCATGCAGAATACGGCGCCCGCGCATTTTCTTAAGTACAGATCTCACGCTCAAGTAAGCGTTTACGTCGGAAGGATGGGGTGCCCGTTCCATGTCGACGAATACAACCTGTCCTTTGTCGAGAGCGTAGATCTCATCGCGATAGCGGTCGTCCATCCGCTTCGGGGAAACGATCAATGTCGCTTTCCGACCACGTCTGAGCAGGCCGCGATGGAGATCGATCACATGACGCATCACGCCTCCACCGGCTTCGCAGAGGAGGGCTATTTCGACATCTTGATAGTTTCTTCCACTAACAGAGAGGGGCGGTGTTTCGGATAATCCGAAACTATCTACGCTCTCCGGAACATTGACAGGCATAAAAGAAGTAACAGCAGTACAAAAGGTTTTGAACATACTGGACTCCATCTTTGGAAGTCATACAGTGATCGAGGAAGCAGTATCAGTTTTCCCGCGATGGAATGGATCGGAAAGGGATACATGTCTGCCTTCTCCAGTAGGGCACAACACCCACCCTACTCGAGGTGACATTCTTGATACACGAAATATAAGGCTATTTGGATTTCGAATCCACGAGAATACAATGAAGATAATCGATAATCGTAAAAAAGCAAGCTTTTTTGTCAAGGATCTGCGAAATTCGCCATCTCGCGACAGATAACTATTTCGTTGGCTGACATGTTTGGTTACCGCACAGGTCAACTGACTTTGCGGCTGCATCGTGCGGCAGGATTCCAAACTGATCGTATACCACGATGAGTGGCAATCCACTCATCGTGGTATACGGCCGATTCTTGAAAAAAGGGCTGTTGAGCGCGTTCCAAGTGTCAGCATCCGCCGGGAATGCTCCATGCGAGAGTTTTTGGAGCAAAGTAAACCATTCTTTGTCAGATGACTGATATGGATTGGGAAGAGAAGATCCGTAAGGATGGTCAGGAATGAAAGGGGAGTATTTCTGACCCCAATAGCCGTCTGGAAAGCGTCTTACATAATATTGAACCGGAGTCGTTCTCCAGTCGCCGCGCGGGATGCTTGCCTTGGTCAACTGAAAGTTGATCAGGGCTCGCCCATAATCCGTGAGCTTGTAGTCGGCGTCCATGAGACCCTTGGACTGCTCAATATAGACATAATCAAAACCTGCGGCATTGGCAAAACTCAGAGCGTCGAGAAGCTGATCAGGGGTGTGATAGCCCGGTCCAGCCTTGCCCGCCGTGGGAAACCGATCCAAAAACCAAAGGTCGGCACATGCCCAAAGCTCGGTTGAATGATATTCGAGCGCTGCTCCACGGTAGACGGCATACATCAAATCGTCAGAGGTCTCTTTCAGCAGCTTGGGGGCCAACAACGCTCCAGCGCGCGCGTAAGCGAAGGGATAATCCGGAAAGGTCATCTCGAAGATGAGCCTTTTCCCGTAGCTCTGGTAGCGCTGCTGTAACTCCTTAACTTTGCTGCTGACGGCGTCGTAGGCTGTGGAAGCGGTCATAGAACGGGTGTCGACTAGATAAGGTGGGATGATCTTTCCGGACTCGTCTGGTGCACCATTCATGGCCTGCATCAAGTCTGTCTCGTCGTATACCACACCAAGGAACAGTGGGTCATCTTTGAGCATTTCCAGTGTCGATTCAGCCAGATCGTAGCGATATGTTCCGTCACTGTGCTGCAGACGCGAATCGGTTCGGTTGTAGTTCCCCCACTCCGTATTGAAGAGATAGGACCAGCCGTGCCTTCTGCAGAAGAGCACGATGTCCTGAAGATGTTCCGGTGTCTCTTCGTCTGGTTGAACATGCCAGGAGATGAAATCAATCTTCATTGCAACAAGACTCGACTCAAACTCAAGATTTTTCGTCTGCCCACTCCAGTTGTCTGCATCCACACCGACCCTCATGGCACGCGGAGGAGAATCTCCAGAGGCCACGTAGGCGCTGAGGGGCAAGAGGTGCGACTGAGCAACAGATTCGCCAGAGCCCTTCTGTTCATTGACTGGATGTAAAGTTGTGGCAGCATACAGCAATGGCAGCAGTATAACCAGGCAGATAGTCGGAAGCCACCACCACTTTCTCCATGTCTTGTGAGCTCCGTTCGGCGTCTCTGTAACTCGCGTCAGAAAGGGCGATAGTCGTCTCATTGTTAGTCCTCCTGTTGGGGGCTGCCGGAAAGGATCGCACAGTATATCGGCCACACACTCTGCACAGAGTAACGCTCTCGTACCAGCTTACGACCCTTTTCCCCCATGCTTTGTCTCAATTCCGCAATATCAATCAACTGTCGTAGTGAAGTCACCCATCTTTCGTCAGTACCGGCGAGGAAGCCATCCACACCGTCATGGACAACATCGATGTTTGCTCCTACTGGTGAAGCTACTACCGGCAAGCCGGCGGCCATATACTGTATGAGCTTAAAGGCGCATTTACCGCGGGCGAAGAGAGAATCCTTGAGTGGCATGATGCCGATATCGAATTCATTGAAAAAGCCGATTTCATTGGCCAAAATCCAGCGTAGATATCTTAGATGAGGGAGCTGCCAGTTGAGCGGTTCATCGATGCCAACGAACACTACTTCGAACTGTCTTTCGCGCGCCAGAGAAGCAAGCGCGGACCCAACAATTTCCACGTGATGCCGATTGAGCGGAGTGCCGATCCAACCAATTCGTACGAGCGACGATGGAGACGGTTCGACGGATGCGTAATCATCGGGGTTTACCACAGTTGGAACAATCCGGACAGTTCCGCCATGAGAGCGATAGAAGTCTGCCAGGAAGTCGTTCCCACAGACTACGACCGTGTAACGGCCTGCCATCCGGCCAAACTTGCCATGGTCGCGTAAAAGTCTTGGTAGCCACCGTGAACCTTCTTTATCCACGATGTGCAGAGCATCATCTACATCCATCACCACGTGGCGGCATCGGCGCACAAGCAACCACTCAAAAAACGGCGGCCCGAGCGGAGCCATCTCACGCGAAATCCACACAGCGTCATACCGAGGTGCTTCCATCAGCACCTGCCAAAACCGACGAATCAACAGCCACGGTAAAAGTAGCAGACGTGCGAGTAAGTGACTATTCTCCATCTGCCATAGAAAGAAGCTGTCGCTCATCAGGCTGTGATGGTTCACCTGAACTCCGTCACGCTCAGCAAATGGGATGTACTGCAAAATACGGTAGCGGGTATCAGCCGAAGCGCGTGGCTTAACGGTAAACGCGAGAACGCGATACATGGTCGTTCTCAATTTCGCGGTGCACTACCGAGCGCCACCGAAAGAAATCCACGAGCTTTTTCGCGGTCGCTTGCACTACCACGAAGCATTCCCATCATGCTGAACACAATCCACTTCGCGACGCCTTCCATCCGGTCGACTATGTCGATCATCAGTTCTCCCGGAACGCCGAAGTGCTTCCGAAAATATTTCTTTCGACTCTCCCGAAGAACGTAAATCATGCGGGCACGAACGGATGTCACATCGGTCGATGCCCCGGCTAAGTGACGCACCTGTGCCGCAGGCCAAAACCAGACTTCCCCACCTGCCTCCATCAAACGCTTACACAGATCAACTTCTTCGTAATAAATGAAAAAGCGCTCGTCCATTCCATCGGCCTGCCAGTATGTATCGCGCGGAATGAGCATAGCGGCCCCCATGATCTGTTCGACTTGGCGCGGTTCTCGGTGGCTGAAATGAGTCATGCGATACGCGCCTGCCCAGCGATCGATCCCCGTGGCGTCCAGCATGATACGGCTTGCCGTCGGCAGATTGCGACAAGTGACTGTAACAGTACCATCACTACCGAAAATCGCAGGCCCCACTGCAACAGCGAGCGGATGCTCCTTCATGCATGCCAACATCTCCGCACCAGCATCGTTCAATAACTCGGTATCCGGGTTCAAAAAGAAAACATAGTCCCCCGTAGTCGCCTTCGCCCCGCGATTGCACCCCTTCGCAAAGCCGAGGTTATCGTTTGTCTTATCCAAGCGAAACGTAACACCGTCTCGAGACTCGAGAAATCGCTTCACCGTGACGGCAGTCTCCTCATCTGGCGAGTTGTCTACGACCACAGCCTCGAATGACCCCGCCGTATATCGCTCAATCGAGGCGAGGCATGCCTCAATGGTGTCGGCGCTGTTATACGTGACGATGACGAAAGAGATCAGCGGCCGACTCATGCGGTGGCGTGCTCCTGCACGGGGTATTCCTTTGCGTAACGCCGATATCCTCGTAAAAAGGACGCGCGGTGACGCAGACGCATGCTTGCCTGATAGCCAATCACGTGTCTAAGTGCAGGTAACGTGTTCACCACCCCGAGCAGTCCCACTTGCAGACCAATGAAACTTCCCCTCGGTTTGAGTCCAAGATCTTGAGTAATCTCCGGAAAGAGCCTTTCCAGTTGCGCGACGCCACTGCCAACGTTGTACTCTCTTTGGAGGTACCCTTTTTCGTTCATGTGGTGCAGGTGGTCGGCGACTGCTGTACGATTGAGCCCTAGCTTTGCCCCCTTCTTCTTCATCGAGCAACCGAGCACCGTATCTTCGAAAGCACTGAAAGCTAGCTTGCGATCAAAGAGCCTTTCACAAAAGCCTCCCGCCTGCAGCACGACATCCCGGCGCACAGCAAAGTTGCCGGTATAGATATATTCACCACCGAGGTCTTCCGGATGCTCGATCTGCTCGAAAGCAAATTGCGACCCACGCGAATCGATGTAGCTGATCAACGGTGTCATCGCGATCTCTTGGTGCCAAAGCAAAAGTCCCTGCGAGCCATCATAACCGCTATCCAGCATGTTCCAGTGCTGGTAAAGCATGTCCGGATGCGGGAACACGTCGTCGTCAATGAAAAGAATTCGCTCGTTCTTTGCGGCTTCCACACCTGTGTTGCGAGCACGTGCCGGTCCACCATTGCTTAGTGTGATCACGCGTAATAGCTTCGGCATCATTTGAAGATAGTTAGCGAGCACTTCAGCCGTACCATCCGTAGACCCATCATTAATAACGATGACCTCGCATCCATCGATGCCATCAACGGTGAGCAGATGCTGCAACATTCGCTTTAATGTCGACGCTCGATTGAAGGTCGGGGTAACCAGGCTAAACCGAATTGCGCTCATGCTGTGATCCCCCACTTCGCATATTCGAGATAGGACGGATCGCGTCGGAACAGATATCGCAGCATGTAGAGGCTAATGAGCATCCATCGCCATAGGAATGCGATCGCCCGGCCATTATGCTTTTGGAAGTAGTAGTTCTGGCTCTTCAGATTTTGAAGCACCACGCGACTGACAGAGCCATAAAGCTGCAACGTGCTCTGCCTTTCTTTGTGCAGAATCCTAGCCGTATGAACGTACCAGATGCCCAGTCCAGCCTTGTGCACTCGGTAACAAAGGTCAACCTCCTCGCAGTAGAGGAAGAACGTTTCATCAAAGCCACCCACTGCGCGGAAATACTCGGGCTTCATCATCATGCAAGCTCCGATAACGGAGCCGACCTCGCGCGTGGACAGATGATCCCAGTCCGAGATATATGGTCTAGACGTCCATCGTCCCCTGGGAAAGCGAAAGCAGAGTGTGCTGTGTTGCAAGAACTCGTTCAGCAGTGAGGGTAAAGAGCGGCCGCCATCGAAGAGAACCGTGCCCTTACTGTCTTCCACCAACGATCCAGCGATACCTGCTCGAGGGTGACCTTCCAGGAAGCATGTTAGCTCTCCCAGCACATCATTCAGCAGTCGTGTGTCGGGGTTTAAGAAGAGCAGGAACCTGCCATTGGCAGCAGCCACGCCAATGTTGCATCCAGCACCAAAACCGCCATTCTTACCACTCACAATCAGGCGAAGTTCCGGATCATTCGCAAGCGACCCTAAACCTTGCGGCGAATCGTTGTCGACGACGATGATCTCGTAGCTACAACTCACCGTCTTCTCTCGCAGCGACGTGATGGATTCTTCAATCTCATCTGCACAGTTCCAATTCACGTAGATAACAGACACATCAACCTGCTGGAGGCTGTTCTCGCTATTCTCTGGTTCAATCACATTCATCGTACAAACTCCGGTTCCAGAAAAGAGCTTGCCGTGACCTTCGCTTTTCCACGCTCGTCTGCACGAAGCGACCGCATCGCGGTGCCGAGGCCGAACCCGACAAGAATGAAGAAGAACTTCGTTACCTTCGTGAACTCATTCACGTCCGCAAAGAAGCCGGACACAGCATAGACAACTAAGACTAGCTGGGTAGCCTGGACCAGGGATGCCTGCCGCACGAGGCCGAGATCTAATAGTCTTTTGCGGAATCGCTTTAACAATATTCCGGTGCAAATAAAGAGAGCGATCAACCCGACGAAACCGACGACACCGTGTTCTACCAACGTAGTCAGGTAGATGTTATCGATCACGTGGATCTGCGTGATGCTGATTTGAGCGATCTCGCTCTGGTCGTGTACGTAATCCAGATAGACCTTCTGGAATTGCATGTGCCCCACTCCCAATGTCTTGTTATCAGAAAACACATCTGCACCTAGCTGCCAGTAGATTAAACGGCCCAATAGATTGTTGGCGTCCAAAAGTCTCTGCATGAACGGTGTCGATTTCAGAGCCACGTAGGCAAGGGAGCCTCCCAAGCCGACCGCAGGGATAGTGGACACAACAATCATGATGGGGTTTCTTGCCAACAACAGCAGCGACAACGCGGCACCTACCCAAACCCCGCGCGTGGCGTTCACACCAAGGCCTGCCACAATTAGCATTATCTGTACTATAGGCAGCCAGTTTCGTTGGCGCATCCATCCACGAATTGCATAAGGCAGCCCCATCGCCATGAAGGTACCGGTTTCTGACGGATGGAAGAAGGTGACGTAAGGCCGGTAGACACCTTCCGTTATCGCGACAATTTGCGGTGAAAGATACTGGAAGCCTCCTTCGAGTTCCATCCGTTCCAAAATCGGATTTCTTTGCAGCACGCGTTCCACGACGCTGAGCACCGCGATAAGGACTGTCAGCCATATCACTGCTTTGGAAAACCATTCATCGCAATCAGTGTTTGCCGCCTCCTGGAGGAAAACGACCAGTAGCATTGGACCAAGAATGTAGGTCTCCAGCATATTGCGGAAGGCAATGAGATCTGTGTGAATAAGCAATGACAGACACTGGCAAAACACAAATCCGGCTACGATCAAAAGATATTTACTAAACCCGGTCTGCCAGACCCTCTCCGTCGCCCAATACATGGGCAACAGAATGGCGATATATGGCAGCAGTAGGATTTCATCCGCAAAGAGCTTCGGTAGAACGCCGGTCTCGATCCCAAAGCCAAACGGACACAACGCCAATGCCCAAACGGAAGCGACCATAACCGCCAAGGGATAGTGCATGACGATGCCTGCGAAGATAACAAACAGCGCGAGCCCAATGAAGCCATAAAAAAGAGGTGGGCCAGCGAGCGCAGCAGCGCAGCCAAGCACAAGTGCGGCTGTCAACCATCCGACAACCGAACGGAACCGAATCGGTGTGTAACCGAAGATTGCCGGTTGTATCGTCATGCTTCATTCCGGACTTTTGGCATTGCGCGCAACAATAACGGCGCCAATACGGCTGTGGAGAATACTTCGCAGAAGAACGTCACAAAAGCCGCAGCATTAATCCCCCATCTTGGAATAAGGGCGATATCCAGGCCGACGTTCATTACCACGAGCAGGAGGGCTAACGACCCCAATAGACGGACACGTCTGGCCACAATGGTTGCATTTGCGAGCGTGGAATTTATGTACACCAGGGGCACAGTCAACATAAGCCACACCAGCGCTGTCGATCCATTGACGTATTGCTTATGGAATACATTTAGGATATGGTGGCGCAACAAAATTACGCCTATGGCCGGAACCGAAAGAAGCAGAGATCCTAACAGTAAATGCGTGCGCAACATCTCTTTTGTGTTGTTTCGTACCATACGTGGAAATGCGGCCTGCAAAAAGCCCGCGAATAATGACAGGCAGGCGTCGAATATTTTGTAAGCGATCTGGTAAATTCCCGTATCTGCCAAGCCTCGCATTTTTGCCATGACGAAGACATCCGAGCGGAAATACACGAGAGCCAGAACCTCGGTGAGAAAAAGTTCCAGTCCCTCTCGCATTAGCTTGCGTACGTTGGGATGGACCGGAGTTTCATTGGGTATCCACTCCCTGCGAGTCGAAACCGCTATTATGATCATTCTGACGAGTGCCGCCAACGGTGCCACGCACATCATGCCGCCAAACGACAACTTGCCAGTAACGAGAAACATGGCCGCTGCAAACATCAGCATTCGCTCAGCGAATTGAGAAAACGCGATAGGGATAAGCTTCTCGTGCGCCGTAAGAAACGCTTCGCAATTACGCGTTGCGATCACGGGGAAGATCATTGCGAGGAAGATCCCTGCTATGGTCGCGTTGACCGGCAATTCATGGCGAAAGAACGTCATGAGTAATCCCCAGGCTGCGGCCCAGGACACAGTTGCCATCGCGAAGCGTATAGGCAGTGCGGCCCGAAAGTACCCTTTGCCAACCGCAGAGCTGCTCCCGGCGATCTCACGCATCAAGAGCTTGTCAAGTCCAAGATTAGCAACTAGTTCAACAAGTATGCTCGCGGTGTATAGCAGGGCGTATGCCCCCATGTAGGGCACAGCGAGACGACGAGCCATCAAAATAATCGAAATGTAGCCAAGGCCGCGGCCGAGCAGATTGGCTGCGGCCATTGCAGCACCATTGGATACAAAGCGCAGTGTAGACCCACGCCTCTCGGGCCCCAGTTCGACTTCCAGTATTTCCTGTGTTGCGTCTAGCTTAGTCAACGCTCAAACCTCAGCAGCGGTTGGCTGCACGTTGGTAACTGCTGGATCGTGAAAGCGTGTGAGACGAGCCGGGTTACCAACCGCGGTGCAGTAGGCGGGAACGTCTTTGGTGACAACTGCATTCGCCGCAATCACGGCTTGCTCTCCTATCTGAACCCCCGGCCCGATGAAGCAATACACGCCCAGAAACGCCCGCTTTCCAATACGCACAGGCTTTGGCTCTGAGAGGGGGGCTGTGAAGATCGCAGTATTAATGTACCGATGGTCATGAATGTGATCCACGATGACCACACCTGCAGCGACTGTCACATCATCTTCGATCACAACGGAAGATGCCGAGGAGATCTGGCAGCCGTAGCCCACCAGCACCCTGTCTCCCAGGACGATCTTGCCGTTGTACTGTTGCCCCGACCAGGCAGCAACTGGGTTGAACCACGAGCGTGAGTAGAGGACGCATCCGTTACCGATACTGATCGATCCGGGCTGTTCGATACGAATGGGAAAGTCGATTCGCACTCCCTCGCCGATTCTTTCAAACGAGTTGCTCAAGAGCCACGTGTGGAGCTCTGAGAAACGGAGCCGAAGCTTCTTTGCAACTTTCAAAATCAGCTTTCTCATATGCGCCTCACTAGCTATTCGGGTACGACGAATACATACTCTTATTAAGGATGAGTTGGACGGTGTGGACACCATAACTGCGCAGCAGATCAAGAGTGCTGATCGTAGTATCGCGGCGTGTACGTCCCGCCTCCACAACCAGATATGCGGCACTTACCGAAGGAAGAATGTCAACCAGGCGGTAGATGTCCTTCGCTACATTACTAGCGACTACGATGTAGGCAAATTCGTGACGCCATGCCAACAGAGCCAACGGAATCTCTGAAGAGCTAACAGTTGGTGCAACACTAGCGGCTGTCTTCTCTTGCTGCCCCGAAAATCCTGCTTGATCCGGAAGGAAGAGGGAGGTTGGGCCAGACGATTTTCCGGAGCGGTACTCGACAGGGTGCGAGGTACAGTCCAATAGCGCCACTCGTGACGGCGCATACCTCTCAAAGAAACGAGCCAGTTCATAACTGACCAGGCTCAGCCCCTCACCGCCATTAGACCCCGCAAGCAGGATGACAACACCAGGAATTTTAATGTCCCGGACTGACATATAGATCCGCGCGAATTCATTTTCAGTATTCGGTCCCAGTAAAACCGGTGAATCCCCGTTCTCCGAGGGAACTATCGGCAGTACAGCGGCAACGGGTAGTCCCAGAGCCGCTTCCGTAGTGCGACGGTCGCTCATGGTTTGATCCAGGCCAACACTGACAAGTACGATCGCAACGCTACCCGTCAAGAGAAGTGCGATCGTCAACAAGAGAACCATCGATTTCTTCGGCGACGTAGGCTCAGGTTCCCAACTGGGGGCATCGATTACAGAGACGTCTGTGATTTCACTCTGAGCCGCCAGGGTGCGCAGGCGGCTGTTGAGATACGCCTGCCCCATCCGCTCCGATTGCTCTTTCGAGAAGTTCAGATTGAGCTTGATCATGTCGTAGCCGGGGAGATTTCTCAGGTAGTCGTCGATGACCTCATTCACGTCGCCTAATTCGAGCTTCAGCTGCTCCATGCGCGCCTGAGCGCTCTTTTGTGCAGCTTTTGAGCTAATGAGTTGCTGCTCGGCCAATTCAGAAGCTCCGCTTCGCCGATCCTCCCTTTGGTCAACGATCTGCGCGGGCTGCAAGGCCAGGAGCTGGCGAATCCGTCGCAGTACCTCAGCATGATCTTGGTAGATACGGCTCTGGGCGGGGTGGCCACTGAGAATTTGCTGCTCTTGCACCTGCGCTTCGTTCAACTTTGATTCAAGCTCATCATGAAGCTTGTTATGAGACTCAACAGTGCTATACATCTCATATCGCTTAAGCGAGTTATTCAACCCAGTGAACATCGCGATCCGCGCAGATGAGGCTTGACTGTCGACTGCGGCATCGCTGAGCGCTTGATTGATCTGCTGCCTCTGTTGGATGAACGAGTTGATCTGCGAATCCTCGGCAAAGACATGGTGTGTCGTCATGAAGTTCGCCATCTCATCCAAACGCTTCTGATACTGATCGAGGGAGCGGTCGAGCTCGGACTTTAAAAGATCCGATTCGCCAGCACTCTGGAATACGGCGATATGGTGGTCAATATAAGCGATGAGCACCAATTTCAGAACCGTTTGCGCTACGAGGGGGTCGCGGTAGCGGAAGCTCACATCGAGCGCATCGGAATTGAAAATTGTCTTGGCTTCAAGGCTCTTCGAGAGAGTCGTCGCGAGAATCGTGGACTCTGGAATTTGAGCCCCTTTATGCCAGAATGGCATCGCTTTTGCCGCTGACGCTACGCGCTTGCTCACCAATTTGAGCGTCCTTAGCAGCAGGGTAGGCTCTGGTGCTTCGCCAGTTAGAAAACGCCTCGCCTCCAGGACCTCTGCATCCATCGGAGGAGCAGGCTCGCCCGGCGTGGGCTCACCCAACATCCATCTGGAGGTAGTCAGCAGAACGTGTTCACTGAGGAGAATCTGCTGTTCATTGTGGATCTGCTGTTCTCGCTGCAACACCTGCATATTCTCGTTATTCAGGTAGTCTGCCCTGCCCGCGTTTTCGGACCCCAGCGAAACAAGAATGCGAGCATTTGATTCGTATCTGCGTGCTGTTTGCGTGTAATAAACCACGATGGCAAGAGTCGCGACGACCCAGAAGATTATCAGGGCACGCTTAGACCGAAAAATCGTATTTTGAAGATCACGAAGCGTCGCCATTAGTTCCTGAGGTTCCTTCACCGTCCGACTGCACTGGTAAGCAAATCAGTCTGTGTCTCTCATCGCCTCCAGAAGACGGAGGGAGCAGCCTTGAAGAGTCTTAGAACCGTAAGATCCTTGGGGTCAGGAAATTACTTGGAAGCTGAAGCAATGGTTGTCGTATTGCCTGGTGTGAACAAAATCGATGTACCAACGTTAGGAGTGGCAGGCAGTAGTTGGCGAACCCACATGTCTACGAAATCATCCGCACTGGCAATAATCTTCTTCGGCACGAAGAGCACATCACCAGGAACAATCTCAATATCTCGTGCCGATCCCGTAGGGAACGAAGCATCGAGCTTGTAGACGTTGTAATGGCCTGCCTTAGCTGCGCGGATCAGGAAGGTGGACTTGGGCTTTCCCGTTTTGTCCAGCACCTGGGCTGACGCGAGCGCCATCGCCACGGTCATCCTGCCATGTATTTCCTTCGGTCCCGGCATTCCTACTTCGCCAGTGACATAGACTGCATAGTTGGCGGGCGCGACCAAATCTACCGTTATGTCGGGGTGCGTAAACTCACGCGCATAATCGGCCGTAAGAGCCTGCTGTAGTTGTTCAGGCGTCAGGCCGCTGGCCTGAACACCCTGCAGCAACAGCAGCGAGATCTTGCCATCTTCTCGGACACGAACGGTCTTAGTAAGTTCGGCGCTGTAATAGGACGTTATAGCAATCGTATCGCCAGGCTGAATGGTAACGCTCGATACATTTCGCGGCTGAAAGAACTCCGGCGGCGGCATCGCGTACTTGCGCTTATCCTTCGCGTGGCCCTGGGATGCGAACTGCAAAACAAGTGCGAGACCTATGAGAGAAAAGTTTAGTGGCTTTATTCTCTGCAGCACACAAACTCCTTTCAAGTTAGCTCCAAGACTGTTGAATGGAACGCTTAAGGATCTCTAGTTTGAGCCAAAGCATAACACGAGCGGGCGATTTATAATGGGTGATTTATTTCGTGACACTTCAAATAATCTCGCAAACCAAACATCGACCGGACGGTAAATATCTCTGACGCACCAGAACAAGTTCACGGCGCCTTTCATGTTGGTCTGCCCGGCCCGTTTTATACCAGTAGCAATTAGAGAGGTCCGGAAGTTGAATCTCTGAATTCACCCTAGTTTCTGGGTGCGATATTCTCCATCGAGCTTTATGAACGTTATTCCGCTGTGGCCAGACCGATCTCGTGCACCAGATGGATTGTGTCATTTTCCCTTAACTCATAGAATGCTTTTACTCATTTCAAAGCATTTGCGTGTTCCATTAAGTAGTAGAAATATGCCGTAACTAGTAGAAATATCCCTTTACTTGTAGAGCAATCGGATTTGCAATTTGCACGCCCGCAAATTTTCTCTTTTTGATGCCAACGCTGCTTCCAACATCGGCCGGTAGACAGACCATTAAGAGAGACGGTGTGAAGCAGAACCTGTTTGATCGCAAAGCCTTCAAGGCCCATGCCGTCTGCTGGAGAGCCAACCTGACCGGCGCACGAGTTCTGCTAGTTTGAGCCCTTTTCTACGAGTTACCGATCAGACTTTCTACTTGCTAAGGGTAATAATCATCACCGAAGGGGCGTTTTTCTACTAGTAAAGGCAAAACGACACCGGAGCTGGGCCTGGCTCCCGCCACCGCCACTGAACGCTCAACCGGACATTGATTCAATGTCCATTCTCCGGAAAGGTCTCATGAACACAAGATTTCCAATCCGTTTTGCGATCCTCGTGCTTTCTTTGGCTTTCACAATGGGAGCAGCCCCTCAAGCTTCAGCACAATACACCACCAACGGCAACGGCGGCGCGGTCGACGTTGGCATCTGGACCATGCCGTATTCGGATGCAAACGGCTCGATTGATGGCTTGAACGACTGGGCCTACTATGGCATGAACTATCTGCCTTTGGAGAACTGGTCGATTGTACCCGGCAGTCCATGGCCCAAGGCCCCGTATATATCGGGGACTTATGAGCAATACAATTCCAACAACACCACAGCAATCGATCTGGAACTGGCGGTCATAGCCGCCGCGCAAATCGACTTTGTCGTGATCGATTTGACCAATAATATAGCGGGCAACATTCAAGCCGGAACCTCGAGCAGCGACAACGTCGTGTTGAGTGCAACAACGATCGCGGGCGAAGTTGCGAAGTGGAACGCCAATAATGGTATTCCGGCGGGAACAGGCAGTAACTGGAAGATCAAGTACGCCATTGCGGTTTCGACGCAGGCCAGCAACGGCAACGTCGAGCAACTGTCCCAGGGGGTTTACCAGGGCTTCTATACCAATGGCACCTTTGGCGGCAGCAACTATTACACCATCAATGGAGAGGGACTGCTTGTGTTTCTCGGCGGCCCCGGCAGCGGTTCGGGGTCGGGCCTTTGTTCCGGGACCTGCACCTACGCCGCCGATTTTTATTTTGG
>Ga0137415_10003169_pt1 | contig 16329 bp, 22 predicted proteins | sample CZODoug3_1_1_16f_FD_183082 | JGI IMG/M metagenome (GOLD analysis project Ga0137415, IMG submission 183082) | Vadose zone soil fungal communities from Angelo Coast Range Reserve, California, USA - CZODoug3_1_1_16fungal (Hybrid Assembly) | ecosystem: Environmental > Terrestrial > Soil > Vadose...
TTCTTGCACCCGCCAAAATCACAGCGGCATTGTACCAGATCGTCGCGGCCCTCTTGGACCCACGCTCGAAAGCCGCTCACGCCAAGCTTGCTCGTGGGTTCGACATAATTGTGAACGAGAAAGTGCCCGGCTGGAATCGGCTGCCCGGGAAGTCCGTTCCCGCAAAAGCGAATGGTGTTCTTATCAACAACCGCTGTCTTCTTGATACCCTTCACTCTGACGTTTCCCTTCCTTAAAGTAGTCCCAGAAGATGCCATTACGATATATGGAGAGCCGCGTCGCGCAAGTATTACCGGTCGTCATTCGATAGGCTCAACTGGCGATCCCCGACACCGCTCTTTGGCATCTCAGCCTCCATGACGCTCAATGGCTCCCTGGCGACAATTTGCCGTCGTCAGCGGGAAGACGAGCCGTGCTCTCTCGAAGCGCGGCCTTTGAGTCGGCCACATTATCCAGGTTAGGCTGGCTATCTCCGTGCTCCTGAGACCACCTTTGACCGATGGTAGGAAAATGACGCGGTCCCTGGAGGGCCAATAGGTTTTGGCTATGTAACCCATGGCGGCCTCGACCGGACTCGCGGCCAGGGTCTCGAGCCCGGCGCGTCCGCAGTCGGCCGTCCGGACAATATGGCCCTCGAGCTCCAGGACGTCCCGGAGCGTCTCGCTCGTTCCCGGGTCGTCATCGACGACGAGGATCCGGCCGCCCTCACTCACGAGGCTCTCCCGACGTCCCGCCCCCTACCGTGTACGAGCAGCCGAGACCGCCGTCCACCCTCATCGGGTCACCCAGAGCCGTTCGGACGACGCGGCGGGACGTCGGCGGGCTCACGCGGAGAGCGCACTCGCTGGGCGACCCTCGAACGTGAGACCCAGTCCATGAGCCCGGCACGTGTTCCAGATCGAGCGCCTCGGCCGGGATCGCGCGGGCGCCGATCCGGAGCAGTCGCGAGGCCCCCCTTCCCGGCGTGCCATTCGTTCGCGCTCGAGCGGGAGCCCACACGGGGTGCCGGGAGCGCGAGGCTCGAGGGTCAGCGTCCCCGATCGACAGGCGCATCGAAGGGCGGACGGGCGCCCCAGATCGGCCTGGTTGAGGACCAGTCGCACTTACAGCGGCGCCTTCTCTGCTGAGAAGTCTCAAGCAGCTCAGCAGGTTGTCGATTGCCTGCTGGTCGGCCAGAGGGAACTCAATCGCACACCAGAGGCACCGCTTGGAGGCCTGGTGTCCGGCTCCCGATCGCGGCGCAGCGATGGGCAGGACCGCCGGACTGCCACAGTGTCGGCACGCGATCTCCACGCACTGATCTCACTGGGTCTACGCCTTCCTCTCGTCAGCACGCCGGCTTCGGGCGTGTGGCCCTTCCCACTCATCCATAACCCCAGGGCGCCGCAACTCGCCCCCCTCTTACACATAAGTTAGCCGGAGGATTCGGCACAATCGGGTAACTCCCCTTACGATCGGATGAGGGAAATCCCTCACCGCGGGAGACGCCGCATGTTTCGATCCGGTTATCGTGCCAGGTCTGCACGGTCTCGCCTGCCACGCCGAGCCGATGGCGCCGATGCTGGCGCGGAATCCAGGCTCGTGCGCAGTCGGGAGATCGCCGGGTGTGAGCTCGCTGACACTGACGATATCGACGAGCAACTGGACGGCGACCGCCGGGTCGACGGACAGGTCTGGCGAAGGTCGGATTTTCGCTAAAACTCCCAGACGAGGGCCGAGTGGAGCGTATAGTCGAAGGCTCTCGCATCCGTGACGGGCAATTCGACGCCGAAGCGCGCCGTCACTCCCGGGAGGGGCCGGAAGTTGATGCCGGGGGTGAGGTAGACCTGGGTCCGGCCGCGCAGCCGGGCGGCGTCCTCGCTCTCGGGGCGCTGGGTCCGGTTCACCGTCGTCAGTTCGAGCAACGGCGTGAGCCACCACGTCGGGCGGTAGCCGAGGGCCAGGCCCGTCCTGAGCTCCTGCCGGTGCTGACCGTGGACGTGGGCGTTAATATTCCACCCGTAGGCGACCTCGCCCAGGAGATCGAAGGCGCCGAGGGCGATGCCCGCGGCCAGGAAGGGCTCCACCGCGGCCTCGCCCCCAAGCCCGCGCCGCTCGGAGCCGCTCGGAATCCGGAGCTCGAACCCGACCGCGACGAGCACACGATGCTCGATCGACTTCAGCAGTTGCACCTTGTTCTCGAGCTCGAGGTCACCGACCCCGCCCTGGGCCGCGCCCTCGCGGGGGTCGGTGAAGATGAGCGGGACCGTGAGCTCGACCTGCCAGCGCGGAAGGATGGGCAGCTCGACCGCACCCGCGACGTCCGTCTCGCGCCCATCGCGCCCCTTCTCGTGGAGCAGCCGGAGCTCCAGCTCCCGCTCGATGACCGGCCGCCGCATGACCAGCGGGTAGAAGAAGTCGATGTCCGGCTCCTCGTCCTGCGCCCGCGCGGGTACGGAAAGGCTGAGGAACAGGACGGCGAGCGGGAGAATCAGCTGGGTGCGACGCCTCATCGATGCCCCCCTTACACAGCGGCGGTCGACCGGGCCCGCCCGGTCGCGTGGCTGGCTGTGCAAGCCGACGAGGCTTGCTGGCTGGCTCGATTACTTGGTCAGGATCAGCTTGCCGGCCCGCGTGATGCGGAGCCGATACTCTTCGTCGCGGTGAACGATTCGAACCTCACGCGCCTCGCGAAAGAGATCCGCGCTCTTCACGACCGGGCAGGCCGGCGCCGGCCGCGGAGTGATCGGGCCGAGCGCGTCGGGTCGGGTCATGCTCACGCGACGCGCCGGTCGACTGACGCCGCCTCCGGCGCCCGGCGGGCCCGCCGGAATACGTCGCCGAAGAGGAAGACGCTGGCCGCCAACGTGTAGGCGACATAGGCGCCCACCTCGAGCGCCGACGGCCGGGCGCGGTAGCCCACCAGGCCCCCCAGGAAGCCGCCGGCCACGCTCGAGTCTGAGAGCAGGAACGACGAATCCCAGAGCGTTGACGGCTGGGGCAGGAACCCGAGTCCCTCGAGCTTGCCGATGCCCGCGCTGAAGAGCCCGGCAGCGAGGAGGAGGATCAGCACCGAGGTCACCGTGAAGAAGCGCTGGAGGCTGATCTGCTTGCCGCCGCGGAAGATCGCCCAGCCGAGCGCGGCCGCGCTGACGACGCCAGCCACGCCCGCGGCGAGAGTGCTCCAGCTCGCGGCCGAGGTGGCCTGGGCCAGGAGCCCCCAGAGGAAGAGCACGGTCTCCGCGCCCTCGCGGAAGACGCCGGCGAAGGCGATGGTGCCCAGCGCCCAGAGGCGCCCCGCGCTCTGCGCCTCCTCGACCCGCTGCTGGAGTTCGCCCTTGAGCGCCCGCGCGTGCTGCCGCATCCACCAGCCGTGCCACGTGAGGAGGGCGACCGCCGCGAAGATCACGACGGCGGCGACGAGATCGGGGCCGAGGTCGAGGAGGGGGCCGGACAGGAAACTCACGCCGACGCCGGCACTGATGCTCGCCAGGAGACCAAGGGCGCCCCCGAGTGTCACGTAACGGTAGTAGCGGCGCCCACCAACCTTGTCGAGGTAGGTGTAGACGATGCCGAGGAGCAGGGCGGCCTCAAACGCCTCGCGGAGGGTGATGACGAAGGTGCCGCCCATCGCTACTCGGCCACGATGCGGCCCCTCGCCGTCTTCTCGTGATACTCGCCGACGAAGGGGTAGGTGCCCGGCTTGAGCGCCGGCAGCCGGAGGCGGACGGTCTTGCCAGCTGGAATCACCTTCTCGATGCGGAGGTCAGTGCTGTCGAACTCCTCGGGGCCAGCGTCGCGGTTCGCGATCACGAGCACGAAGGGCGCGCCGGCTTTGACTCTGATCTCCTCGGGCTGGAACCGGTGCTCCTCGATCGCGAGCAGGACCTCCGGTGGCGCGGCGGCGGCGGCGACCGGACTGGCGACGAACCCTGCCAGGCCGGCGAGGAAGCCGGCGACCGCCAACGGCAGACGGGTCATGATTAGGTCTCCAATCTCCGTAGGATTAGGGTGACCTAATATCAAGTGCCCTGTCAACCCCTTTTTTCGTCCGTCATTTTTCGTCCCTTCGCCATCGGGTGCCGGGGCGATCCGGGCGACCGCGAGCCCCGTGGACGAGCGAAAACGGGCTGACGCATCTCGGCGCCATGGTGGCGCCGCTGGGCAGACGTCGGCGCGCCCGGCGTCATCCCGGATGAGCGCGAGGCAGAGAACCGCGACCGCCCTCGAGCCGGGCAGAGCCCTGCCGCCTCGCCGCTCTCGACCCGCGTCAACTGCCACCGGTCATCGTCGCGGCCGGGGGCGATCGGCCGCACTCCGGTGGCGGTCCCCGCGAGCTGACTCGCATTCCCGACGACTCAGCCGGGTACAGACCCCCGGGCCGGTTCGGGAAATGTCGTGCCCTCTTTGCGGAGCTCTCTGGATTGAGGGCGTCGGGCCCCGCGCCTATCGTGAGAGCAGGATGGGAAGCAAGATTCCGGCGATGAGGGGCTGCGCTCAGTCGAGAACCCGTGCGACCCAATGGGAGGAGGAAGCGATGGGAGCGACGACGGCATAGCTAGCCTGTCCGCCCAGGACGTTCCGCCTTCGGTCTCAGACCGTCTGCGAGGTCCTGGACGACGCCCAGGTCATGGCGGCCGAGCTCGCCCTCGCGGGCGAGGAGCGTCTGGCTGACCAGGCTCGCGCGCTCGCGGGCGAGCTCGTCAAGCGCGCGGCCGAGTTCGAGACGGACTCGCAGGGCCGGCTCTCCACTCCGAGGCGACGCCAGCCGGTGCCGACCGGCCCGTGATCCTCGAGCTGGTCGTGTCCGCGTGGCTCGCCCAGGCCGACGTCGTACACTGGCCGGAGGGCGCCGATGGCCCGCGGTGGTTCTCGTGGCGGGAGCGACATTGCCGCCCCGGGGCGAGTGGCGCGGCATCGCAGAAGCCGCCGCGTGCCGTGAGCCCGGACAGGACGCCAAGATCTACCTCCTCGTCTATTCGGCTGAACTCGGGGAGCCTGGCGAGCGGCGACCCGCCGAGTTCTTCCATGCGACGGCGAGGTGTCTACAATGAACGCGCTTCCCCCAGCGAAGCCGCGGATCCTCGGGCGTATCCCTCGTGAATGGGACAGACGGGGGGCGCCACCGGGCGGGTGATGCGGGCCGTCTGGTGACGTACGGGGGACCCCTCTCAATGCCGGGGGGGACCCATCTCAGGGCGGCGCGGACTGACCGACCCCGCACACGTTGTCGAGCCGGCCGGCGCCGGTGCCGACGCGTCTCGGCCTCCACCTGGCGGCGAGCGGGATCTGAACGTCCTCGCGCCGGTTCTCGATCTTCAGGTCGCCGCCGGCGGGCGCCTCCCGGCCGAATCGGCGAGTGCCCCGCCGGTCAACCGGCGCGTTCGTGGCGACGAGCCTCGTCACAATAAGCTGAAGGTCCTCGACTGCTCGTTCCAGGTCGCGAACACGTACCATGCGGCCATCAACGCGCCGACCAGTAGCATCGCGCCTCCCCAGCCCACGATCGAGGGGAGGAAGACGGCGACCCCGAGGCGGTCGAGGAGATCGAGCCACGTCAGCAGGAGCCGTGTCGACGACGCCCCAAGGGCAAACATCCCCACTGCCACCCAGAGCTTGACGTGTCCCTCGCCGGCGCGCCAGATCACTCCGGCGCCGCAGCCGCCTGCCAGGACCATTCCGAAGCCGAATAGGAGCCCTCCGAAGAGGGCCCCGACCCAGCATCCGGGGAACACCCAGTCGCCGGGATCCTTGAGATTGGTGAACTTGAGGATGGAACATCCCACCATACTGACGACGAGCGCCAACGCCGCGCCCCGGGTATGCTCGCCGTCGCCCGTCATAAACGGCTCGCGGAACGCCCGGACGAGGCAGAATCGGGACCGCTGCAAAATGACTCCGAACGTAACCCCGAAGAGCAGGAAGCCGCCCTGCGGCGTGTAACCCGACTCGTCGTATGCAAGCGCGCCGAGGAGCGCCATGAGGAGGACGACCGCGCCGGTGGCCGGCTGCCACCCGAGCCGAGTCGAGCCGGACGCGCCGAATCGACGGGCCCCGCCCCCGCTAAGCCTGGGCCAGTGCTCCACTTCCCACAGCACGTAGCGGAGACCGGCGTAGGCGCCGATCCCGAGTCCGACCATCATGACCAGGCCTGAGAGCGACAGGGCCGAGAGGGCGCTGAAGAACCCGCCGATGTTGCAGCCGAACGCCAACACGGAGCCGATCCCCATCAAGAGCCCGCCGAGCCCCCCTTTGAGGAGCTCGCCCGCGGGTGCGATCCGGACCGCGAACTCCCGGCTCAGGAGCGCGGCCCCGAACGCCCCAGCGAGCAGACCGAGGTTGAGGAGCGACCCCAGGTAGAGCCAGGGCGACACAAGGTCACCGCCATCGAGAACGCCTACTCGATGAAGGAACGCGTCGCCCCAGTTCCGGACGCCATCGGACGCAGTCCATGGCCGGTCGAAGGCGAAGAGGGACACATTCATCGCCCCGAGAGCCAGCGACGACCCCATGACCGACCAGCGCTGGCCGAACAGCTGGTCGTAGAGGGCGCGCCCGGGACCGGCTGGCGCGCGTTGGGCGATGTCGAGGCTCCCGCTGACTGCGGGCCGCGCCGCTCGCCGTTGGATGCTCAGCACGCGGTTCTTCATCGCAGGGCGGCCGCCGCGGTCCTCGGTCAATCGTGGGCGGACGGGAGGAACGAGGTCAGCGTCTCCCGCGAGGAGAGCGTCGCCGGCGGCGGGGCCTGCGGCCCCTCGACCGGCGGGAGCCGGTCTTCCTGCGCCAAGAGGCGGTACATGAGCACCATCAGCGTGACGAGGCCGACGACGGCGCTGGTTGCCCACATGATGACGCCGCCGTCGGCCTGGTCGTCGAGCGGGCTCAGACCCCGCGCCGCCGCCCCCGCCTCGTACGAGCCGTAGAGCACCACGGGGCTCGTCGACAGCAATAACCCGAGCAACGCCTGCTGCCCGCCAGTCAGGACCAGGTAGACCACGCGCAGGCTATAGGCCAGGTGGCCGCGGACTCGCGGCGAGGGCCCGATCAGCGGCCACCAGCCCAGGATGCCGGCCCAGAAGAGCACGAGATGCTCCGCGTCGTGAAGCAGGTCGTCTCGCAGGGCCGCCTCGTACGCGCCGGGAAGGTGCCAGAGCCAGAGGGCGAGCGCCGAGACGAGCCACGCCGCGGGGGGCCAGGTGAGCGCGCGCCAGAATCGTCTGAGAAGCGCACCTCGAGCGAGCAACCGCCCCGCCGCCAGACGCACGCTCCTCGGCAGCGCCCAGAGGGCCGCCGGCAACGGATCGGCGAGCATGAAGAGGGGTGGCGCCAGCATCACGAGCAGCACATGTTGGATCATGTGAGTCGAGAAGCGGGCGTGCGCGGCGCCCGCGATCGGCGACAGGAGGGCGCCGGCGACGGCGGTGAGGCCGGCCGCCAACAGCGCCGGGCGCCACAGGGGGACCGCTCGGCGGCCGCGCTTCGACAGCCGCCACCACCCGACGCCGGACGCGATCGCCACCAGGCCGAGCGGGACCAGGACCTCCGGTCGCCACTCCCACATCACTTTTTTCTGAAGGACAGAATCCCTACCCAGACATAGAAGCCCAGCATGCCGAGGAGAAAGATGGAGAAGGCGAGCCGTTCGATGCCGCTCATCGAGCCCCTCCTGCTACAAGAGCGAGATCACGTCCGACAACGAGTTGAAGAGAATCTCGAACACTAGAAATGCCATATTGAGCAGCGCCAACGCGAGGATCAGTCGCTCCGTCCGCATCGCCGTCTCCGCCCTACTCCCCGACGCCCAAACCCGGCCCGAGCCCGCCCCAGTACTTGAACAGGTAATAGACCCCCCAAAGGCCGAGGAGCGCGTAGACGACGAGCAGCCACTTGTTGACGATGCCGTGATAGGCCTTGATCTCGCCCTGGGCGTACGTCTCGAGCGGGCCGTACTTCCCTTCCCCCTCACGGCGTTCGTCGCGCATGGTCCTCCTCCTCCAGCTCCAGCACCCGATGCTTAACCTCTTCGACGTTCCGGAACGCCCCGCTCGCCGCCGCCCAGACGAGCGCGCTGAGCGCGGCGAGGGACATGAGGAGTGCCACGAGAAATTCCCCGACCGTGAGATAGCCGACGTCGCTCATTTCTGTTCCCCGTCCGCCGCCGCCCGTGGCGTGGCGTTTCGCTTTGAGACCGCGGTGGGCGTTCCGTCAGGATCATAGGCCAGCCGGGGCGAGCCCGCGCGTACGGCTGGCGAATCGAGCGCCGCCTTGGCCTGCGGCGAAATCTTGAGCTTCTGCCCGGTCAGCGGATCACCCCACGCCGAGAACGACAAGACATAGTAGGAGATGGCCCAGCGTTCATCGGCCTTCATGGAGTCGACGAAGGACGGCATCGGCGTGCCGTCGAGCCCGGTCGTCATGGTCCGGTAGATATCCCGGACGTGTGAGCCGCCCTTGAACTGGCCCCGCGTGAAGTCGGTCGGTCGGATCGGAAAGCCGAAGTCGTCCTTGAGCTCGTCGGCCGAGGGTCCGTCCCCCTTCCCGCCGTCGCCGTGGCACTGCCAGCACTTGGCGTCCTTCTCATAGAGTTCCTTGCCTCGCGCGAGGAGCTCAGGGGTTGGGGCGGGAGGATCGGGGACGTAGACCGGCGCCGGAGGCTTTTCCTGTCTCCAGCGATCTGAAAAGCTCTTGAGGTACTGGATGACGGCCAGCCGGTCGTTCTCGGGGACCTCATGCCACGTGGGCATCGGAGTCCACCGGACGCCTCGGGTGATCGTGCGGAAGAGGTCGCCGTCGGTGGGCAGCGAGCCCGACGGTGTCGTGCGAAACTTGAATTCGCCGAGGGTGAAATCGCGGGGCCTGGGAGACAGAAACGTCGCCGCGACGCCATTGCCGTCGCCCTTGGCCCCGTGACAGCCGATACACCGCTGCGCGAAGACGGCCCGTCCGCGGGCGAGCAGCAGCTCGCTCTCCGGGATCCGCATGGCGGAGACGTCGACGGTCTGGGGCTCGAACACCTCCCGCCACGCGCCCCGGTTCATTCCGAGCTTCTGGACGTAGGCGACCAGTCCCACCAGCTCCTTCGTCGGAATGAGGAGGAGGGCCGACCGGAGTGCCGGCACGGGCGGATGGGCCTGGTAGGCGGTGAGGTCGAGCTGGGGCGTGCCGTCGATCGGCAACTCGCCATCCGGCCGCGGGTGGACGAAGGTCAGGCCGTCTTCGTTCGGGTAGATCGGGATCGGCTTCGCCACATTCATCGTGAAGTACCGCCGCATCGCGGGTACCGGGTCGAGCGTCAGCGTGTCGCCCGCCCGGTGCACGGGCACTCGAATCTGGAGGAACAGCCAGGTGAAGCTCGGCATGATCGAGTCCGGCACGACGAGCCTCGGGTCCCAGTGGTGCGCGTAGTGCCAATCGTCCCCGTACTTCAGACCGACCCGGGTGAGGTCCGGACCGATGCGCCGGGTCGAAAAGAGATGCGGGAGGTCGAACGCGTACTCCCCCGCCTCGGAGACGGGCCCCCAGCGGACGTCCTCCCCCGTGACGGGGCGCACGTACTGGCTGTGGCAGTACCAGCACCCCTCTCGGATGTAGACACCCCGGCCCACCCGCTCGAGCGGGGTATAGTCGCTCGATTCGTACCGGATCCACTTGATCTCGCCCAGGTCGGTCCGGACGGCGCGCGTCACCCGCCGCTCATGCGTGGCCGGGATCATCTCCGGGAGAAACCACTGGATGAAGAGCGCCGCCGTAATGCAGGCGAAGCCCGCGCCGATGGCCAGCGATCTGATGCCGCGCACGGTTCACCGTCTCCTTACGCGGCGCCTCTCGCGAGGGACGTCTTCATAAGGTTGTAGACGATGAGCGACATGCCGAGGTCCATAGAGATCCCGGTGAAGGTCCTGAAAAACCAGTACGGTCGCATCGTAATGACGGTGTCCATCCACTCGGCTTGCTGCATCAGCATGAAGCCCTGCGTGAGTCCCTGGGCCGACAGGATCAGCCCCATGGCCGAGATGCCGCCCGTGATGAGCCAGAACCCCCAGTTACCGAGCCTGAAGCTCCAGAGCTCACTGCCCGTCACTCTCGGCCAGACGTAGAGGACGCCGCCGAGCGCCCAGAGGACGAACGTTCCAAACACCGTGAGGTGGGAGTGCGAGATCACGAAGTCCGTGAAGTGCGTCGGTTGCTGCAGCGACCGGAGCGCCTCGGTCGAGCCCTGAAAGCAGCCGAAGAGGTAGAAAATCGAGCCCGTGATCAGGAACTTGGCGGGAAGGTTCTGGCTGAAGCCCTGCCACTTGCCGATCATGGTGCCGAAGAAGTTCTGGAGGACCGTCCACACGGGAATGATCAGCAGGACGGAGGAGATGATCGCGATGGTCTCCGCCCAGTCCGGGAGGGGCGAGTAGAGGTAGTGGTGGATGCCAACCAGCGGGTAAAACAGCGCGAGCGACCAGAAGCCGATCAGGGAGAGCTTGTGGCTGTAGATCGGATTCCGGACACTGGCGGGCAGGAAGTAGTAGATGAGGACATAGCCGGTCGGCGTGATCCAGAGCCCGACGACGTAATGGATGAATAGGCCGTGGAGGGCCACGTTGTTGACTCCGGGGAAGCTGTAGGGCCCGACCATGCCCACGATCAGGTTGACGTCCGTCCAGATGAACGAGGCGATCAAGTACCAGAGGGACACGTAGAGGGGGGCCTCTTTCCGGTTCTTGATGGTCATGAGGAACTGGACCGTCAGCACGAGGAGCGAGAGAAAAATGACGACGTTGTTGACCTCGGCGAACTCGCCGGCCTCCCAGCCTCGGTTCCACCCGAGGGCCAGCAGGACCACCGCGAGGGCGAGGTTCAGGTTCCACACCCACAGGAGGGGAAAGTCCCACTGCTCCTTCCACAGCCGGACTCCCGCGAGGCGCGGGACGATGTACAGCGAGAGGCCGATGAAGAGGGTCGAGTACGCGCCCCAGATGACCCCGTTCACGTGGATCGGCCGGATGCGGCCGAAGGTGAGCCACGGGATGCGTCCCAGGAAGTCGGGGAAGACAAACTTGGTCGACGCGATGACGCCGACGGTGGGGAAGAGCATCAGCCAGAACAGCCCCCACAGAAGCCACTGTCGGATCAGGTCCTTGTTGACGAGAGCATCGTTGCGAACCGTGGCATCGACGGCCATCCCGGCCTCCTCGAAGCGGGATCAGGAGAAACGGATCGGATAGGTCGTCTCGAACCGTCGCCCGCGATTGTTCGTCACCACGACCCGAAGCGGCCCCTCCCCCCGGGCGCGCAGCCTGAAGGTGATGAACGGGTTGTCGCTGAGCGCGGGCGTCAGCGCAAACCAGCTCACCCGCTGCTCGCTATAGAAGACCTCCATGGCGTCGAGGTAGAACGGCGCCGAGACCTGGACGAATTTCCCGTCCCGGACCGCCAGCCCCGTATGGCTCGGATGCCGCATTTCGAGCTGCACGTCGATGAGCTCGTCGGGTCGGATGCCGCCATGCTTGATCACCTGGGGAATCCGGATGCGCGGTGGGAGGATCTGGGTCGCGGTGGTCGCGCCGGGCGGGGGCGCGCTGCCGGCGCAGCCACCGGCGCCGGGCGGGATGGTGACGGACCGGGCGCTCGTCCAGTGTCCGTGGAGGGTGCACTCGGCGGTCGCCGCGACCTCGGAGACGCCCTGATCCAGCCTGGCCTGAAACGCCAGGTAGACCTGGCCGTTGGCGGGCGTGAAATGAAAGACGCCCTTGGACGGCACGGGATCGCGCTCGTTGACGACGTGGATCTGCCGGACGTACTGGCCCGGCTCCATCGGATGGGACGTGGCGACGACGATCGGCACCCGGGCGCCGTTGGCGGTCGCCGGGGGCAGCCGGAGGATCGGAGCGTGGAGGCGCTCAAACGCCGAGAGGTCGCCGGGCAGCTCACCCCGGAAATATTGGCGCGGGCGACCACCCCACGCGCGACCCACCGTCCCCTCGGCCAGCAGCCCCACGGCCGCCGAAGCCAGGCGCACGAACCCTCGCCGGGTGACCTTCGACGACCGTGCGGCTGTGGCCTCGATCATCGCCGACCAAGACCCCCGCTCAGTGCCGGCCCGGGTCGAGCCGCGACCCGCGATTGGCCCAATAGATGTACGCCTCGAGGGCCTTCATGGCATCGGAGTCGGCGTCGATCCGCACCCCCTCTTGGGGCTTCTCGATGCACCAGTTGATCATGTCTCGAAGCGTCCCGAACTTCTCGATCTGCTCCTGGAACTTCGGGAACTCATAGGGATGCGTGTCCGACGCGAACGGATGGCACATCGCGCACGCCATGCCGGTCTTCGAGAGCGAGACGCCCATCTTCTTCTCGGTCTCCCCGTCGCCATGGAAGAGAAGGTCGCCGATCCGAACCTGCTCCAAAAAAACCTCGTCGAAGATCTTGAGCTGCTCCGGCGTATGCCTCTCCTTGTGCGCCAGGGCCCGGTGGGTCCCCAGCGTCACGCCGAGCAGCACCGCCACCGAGATTCCCACTATGACGAGCACGCGCCGTGTCATGGTCGTTCCCCTTCGGGCGTGAACACCCGCGGTCAGTCCTTGGAGTACCACCCGCGATCGGCAATCCGCGGGTGCAGTTCCTGGTTGACGTTGTCGGCACACCCCGAATCCGCGAGCGCCTCACCGAAGACGTTCTGCGGCTTCCGTCCGAACATCATGTACTCGTTCTGCACCCTCTCGGCGGCGGTGACGGTGAGCCGCGCCCACCCCATTCCATCGAAGTAATCGCCCGGATCGGCCCGCACCATGCACTTGGTGAGGTCCGGCACCCCCTCCGGCGCGTACGGCCAGGGCCACGACGTCGCCAGCATGCCGATCGACCGCATCTTGCCGATCTCGTTGTAGAGCACCTGGTGCGTGTGACCATGGACGTTGGTCACGTTGGTATACGGCCTGAGGATCTCCTGGACCTCCCGCCAGTCGCGCACCCAGAAGTTCCACGGCGGGTAGTACTCGTAGAGCGGGTTGTGGCTGAAGACGATGACCGGGCGATCCTTCGGCCAGCTGGAGAGCGTGTGGTTGAGCCATTTGAGCTGGTCCGAGCCGACGCCCGCCCACGGGCCACCGATGCTCCCGTCCAAGGTCGCCATCGCCCCCATCCGCTCTTTCGGACTCATCTTCGTCGCCGACCAGTAGTCCGGGGCACGGCTCACGGTGTCGAGGCCGATGAAGCGAACCCCCTTGTGGTCAAAGGTCCAGTTGGGATCGCCGAAGTGCTTCCGCCACGTGGCGCCCATGTCCAGGTACCAGTCGTGCTCACCGGGGATGAAGACCTTGCGGATTTTCGCCTCCTTGAGGATGTCGCTGCCGAGCGCGATCTCGACCGGATCCCCGAGCTGGGCGATATCCCCGCCATGGATCAGGAAGTCGGCAGGCGGAGTCATCGCCTGCACCTCCTCGACGGCGCGCACGGCCTTCTCGACGAAGCGCGTGTTGACGTCCTTGGGGTAGAGATGGTTGTCGGAGATCCACGCGAACTTGAACGTCTCCGCCCCGTAGGCGACGTCGAGGGTGTTGAGCAGCGGAAACCAGCCGAAGGACGCCGCGCCCACCGCGGTGCCGCACACTATCGACTTGTGGAGGAAGGTCCGGCGGTCGATCCGCACGGAGCTGTCCGGCCGCTCCCCGGGCCGCCTCAGTATCGTGTCGAGTTCACGCCGCTCTCGCTCGAGGGAATCCATAGGCCACTCCTTCCTTCATGTAAGGTCGGGCGCGATCCTTACTTCTTGGCCAGATCGACGTTGACGGCCTGCACGGCCGCCGGCTTCACGGTGACCGGCACCTCAACCGGACCCGTAAACTCTTGCCAGGCCACGAGCGTGTAGGAGCCCGGGGGGACATTCTTGAGCGTAAAGGTCCCATCCCTCGACGTCACGGCATAGTACGGGTTGTCCGCCACATAGACCCACCCGAGCATCCACCCATGGGCGTCACAGTCAACCTTGACGAGCCCCGGTCGCGTGAGGGGCTTCGGGATCCGCAGCCCTTGCTTCGGGAGCCCGACGTTGAAGGCCGTCAGCCTCCCGTAGTATCCGTGGGTGTTGTGGAGGATCGGATCCGAGTTGACAATCACGATCTCCCCGGCCGAGACCGGCATCGCTTGGACGTGCGGCACAAAGCTGCACTTGTGATTCACGATCTCGGGGGGCTTGGCGAGTTTCTCCCATGCCTCGCCCTTCTCGACCCCCTTGAGATACACGACGGCCTCCCCGACCGCCTTGTCAGCGGCCAGCTCCATCTGCGGGACTTCGAACTCGCCGCTTCCACAGACTTCCGGGTTCTTGGTGCGGATCTCCTTGCGGGGCGGTGGCGGCGGCCCGGTAAACGTCACCCTGCCTCGGATCGTCCCCCCATTGGAGACCGTGACGACGTCGTAGCCCGACGCGGGAGGCGCGGGGAAAACGAGGAGCGCCACCAGTACCGCCGGGATCAGAACCGAACACCAGGACATCGCTGATCTCTCCTTTGTCCTGCGCGCAGGCCGCCGGCTGTCCGCCATGGACGCGGGCGCTCAGAGCATGCCGTGCGCACGGAGGCCGGTCGGGAAATCCAATCGTTCCTCGGGCGAGTGACAGACCAGGCATGACTGGCCGCCGATCTCGGAGACGAGCGAGTACGCCACGCCGTGCGAGGCCCAGGCGATGACGTCATACCCTTGGTAGGTCACGATCTTGAACTTCGGGGTCCCGGCCAACCCCAGCTGACGGTACTTCTCGAGCGGCATGACAAAGAGCGAGACGTCCTTTCCGTCGAGCTGGTAGTGAAGGGCCGCCACCTCGACGTCCCGGAGGGATGAGACTCGCCCTCCGAGTAACGCCAGGTTCTTTCGCGGCAGCTCCGGCAGATTCACGTCGAAGTCCAGTTTGCCCCTGAACCACCGCTCCATTTGGCGTGGGCTCATCCCCCGGACGTCATACGGCAGGAGGCCACGGGTCAGCTTCTGGTGCTGTTCGACCGACGCTTCGGCCAGCCCCGCCAGCGATGCGCTCGCCCCACTCCACCACCGTCGAACCGCGACTCCCAGAATGGCGCCGCCGAGGATGAGGAAGACTCCGGCCACCACGGCGACCCGGCGGATCGTCAAGGGTCGGCGATGCCGCCGGCCGGATCCCCCAGGGTGGTGGTCGGAGAGTCCGTTGAGGAGGCGGGACACCTCCCGGCGAACCGCCTCCGGAGCCGGGTCCGGGCGAAGATGATCGAGGTATCGTGCCCGGAACGTTCGCTCGAGGTGAATCAGGCGCTGGCAGTCCGGACAGCAGGACAGATGACCTTCCAGTGAAGCTTGTTCCTCGCCAGCAAGCTCGCCGTCAAGGTAGGGGAAAAACCTCCGCCGCGCGAGATCACACACCATGCGCACGCCGCGATATCACCGTGTCGCTCGAGGCCTCCCGCAGCAGGACTCGCAGGAGGTTCCGGCCCCGATAGAGCCTGGACATCACCGTTCCGGTCGGGCGGCCGATCACCTCGGCGATCGACTGGTAGGACAGTCCCTCAATCTCTCGGAGCTCCACGACCTCGCGGAGCCCCGGCGGAAGATTCTTGATCGCCTCCCTTACCTGCTCGACCGTCACGTTGCGAATCAGCACTTGCTCGGGGTCGAGGGGAAGGGAGGAGGGGGTTGGATCCTCCCCGTGTCCCGCGAACCACCCTTCGCTCTCCCGCCACCCCCCCGCCAGGAGCCGAACGCGCACTCCCCGAGCCCAGTCCAGCGACACGTTCTTCATGATCGTGAACATCCAGACCTTGAAGCTCAGCTCACGCTTGTACGACCCAAAGGCGCGAAACGCCCGAAGGAGTGCCTCTTGGAGAAGGTCCTTGCTGGCCGGCCGGTCTCGGGAGAGGAGGCGGGCATAGGCATGCAACGAATCGAGATGTCGGACGGTAAGCGCCTCGAACTCCTCACCTGGGTCCATACGGACCAGTGATCGCTCCCCCCCGTTGGGGAAAAATCTGCCAATCTGTACGTACGCGCCCGCTCTTTATTCCCCTGAATCCGGCGCGAGAGCATGGGGCCGACTTGTGCTCTACAGATGATGAGGGCGTCTCGTCGCGGAGGCCCTCGCGATCGGCATGGGCAGCCTGCGCGGACACGTCTCATCGGTACCCGGCGGAAGCCCGCTCGACGGGATAGAACTCGTAGCGAAGCCTGATCTCCCGCACGGCTTGGGGGACCTCCTCAGCCACGCGGAATACCACCGGCAACTCCCGGGATTCTCCGGGGGCGAGGGTTTGCTCGATAAAACAGAAACACGTGATGACGTCGAGGTATCTGGCCGCGTCCGGGGGTTCAAAGCTGTCGCGCGCCCGGCCGGTGATG
>Ga0137415_10003170_pt1 | contig 16321 bp, 16 predicted proteins | sample CZODoug3_1_1_16f_FD_183082 | JGI IMG/M metagenome (GOLD analysis project Ga0137415, IMG submission 183082) | Vadose zone soil fungal communities from Angelo Coast Range Reserve, California, USA - CZODoug3_1_1_16fungal (Hybrid Assembly) | ecosystem: Environmental > Terrestrial > Soil > Vadose...
ATCTTGATGACTTCGTTCGCGTTTATTTTCGGCGTGCTTCCGCTTGTGATTAGTTCAGGCGCCGGCGCGGAAATGCGGCAAGCCCTCGGGACAGCCGTTTTCTTCGGAATGCTCGGAGTCACCGGATTCGGTCTGTTCCTTACCCCCGTCTTTTACGTCGTCATCATGTGGTTCAAAGAGCGGCGCGACAAAAGGCGGGCAGCTGCGTCAACACAATCCGGATCGGCTTTGACGGCGGAACCAGCCGTATGATTGACAGTCTTCCAACGCCGATCGCCATGTATCTGGCCGCTGAGAACGGCGGCGACGGCGAATGTGCACGACCTTGAAGGACAGAGTGAACGACGCTCGCTTTCTTCAAAACATAGTTTCAGGCTCTATATCAAGGATAACGACTCCATGACCTACCGGCGATTGTTCACCATCGCAGCGTTTGGCGCGCTGCTGACCCTCATGTTGTTTGCCGCAGGTTGTTCCCGCAAAAAGGCTTCGGCCGGTCCGGCCGCGCCGGAGGTCCTGGTCACGACCGTTGTGCCGAAGGATGTGCCTCGGATCCTGGAACGGGTCGCCACGCTGGACGGTTTCATTAACGCGAATATCAACGCGCAGGTGCAGGGCTACATCGTCTCGCGCGATTATCAGGAAGGCAGCATGGTGAAAAAAGGCGATCTGCTTTTTCAAATCGATCCACGCCCGTTTGAAGCTGCATTGGCACAAGCCAAGGCAACTCTGGCCAAAGACCAGGCCAATCTGGCAAAGGCCGACGCGGACGAAAAACGCGCGCGCGATTTGTTCGACAAGAAAGTAATTAGCGAGCAGGAACGGGACACTGCTGTGGCGGCGGCTGGATCAAGCAGGGCAAACGTCCAGGCGGACGAAGCGGCGGTCAAACAGGCGGAATTGAATCTTGGTTACACTAAAATTACAGCGCCGATCGACGGAGTGGCCGGATTCGCGAATAACCAGGTCGGCGATCTGGTTGGTCCGAGCACTGGACCGCTTACCACAGTCTCTCAAATCGATCCGATAAAAGCGATCGTCACTGCAGGCGAAGGCCCGTTCACCGATTTTGTTTCACGTCATCCTGACCAGAAAGAGCGAGAAGCGTACATAAAGAGCCTCGACTTCCAATTGATTCTCGGCAACGGCGAGGTGTATCCGCACAAAGGAACTTTTTACGCGCTCGATCGTAATCTTGATACAAAGACCGGATCGATTCGCTATTACGTGACGTTTCCTAATCCGGGAAATATTTTGCGACCGGGACAGTTCGGAAAGGTGCGCTTTGTCGCCGATATGAAAAAAGGCGCGATGGTCATTCCGCAGGAAGCCGTCAACGAGCTTCAAGGCAATTATCAAGTCGCGATTGTCGATCAAAACAGCAAAGCGAGCCTTCGCCCAGTAAAAATGGGCGAGAAGATCGATTCTCAGTGGGAAGTAACCGACGGATTGAAACCGGGCGACAAAGTGATCGTTCAAGGCTGGCAGAAAGTCCGCGAGGGTTCTACGGTGACGCCGAAGGAGTGGACGCCTCCGCCAGCTCAATCCCCTACTCCAAACGCATCGGCCGGTCCGCAGAAGCCCTGATCGCATGTCCGAGTTTTTCGTTAGGCGTCCGATTGTTGCGATCGTCATCGCGATTTTGATGACGTTGGTCGGCGGCGTTTGTATTCTCGCATTGCCGATCGCGCAATATCCGCAAATCGCGCCGCCGGAAATTCAAGTGCAAACGCACTACACCGGAGCGGACGCGCTTACGATCGAGCAATCGGTCGCGGCGCCGATCGAGCAGCAGATGAGCGGCGTCGACAACATGAACTACATGTACTCGATCAACGCCAATAATGGCGACATCCGATTGATCGTGGATTTCGATGTCGCAACCGACCCGAACATTGATCATGTCCTGACGCAGATCCGAGTGTCGCAAGCGCAATCGCAGTTGCCCGCGGACGTGATCAATTACGGCCTAACGGTTAAAAAATCGACGACAGCGCCGCTGATGCTCGTCGGGCTTTATTCGCCAAAGGGCAGCTACAACGGAATTTTTCTCGCGAACTACGCCTACATCAATCTGGTGGATCAGCTGACGCGCCTTCCCGGCATTGGCAATGTTCAAGTGTTCGGCGCCGGGCAATATGCGATGCGTTTGTGGGTGAAGCCGGATCAACTGGCGAAGCTTGGCATCACGGTGCCGGACATCATCACCGCAGTGCAAAAGCAGAACACGGTGAATCCTGCCGGCCAGGTCGGCGGCGAACCGATTCCGAGTGGGCAAAAGTTTACCTACACCGTTCGCGCGCAAGGTCGATTGCAAACGCCGGAGGAATTCGGCGAAATTGTCGTTAGGGCGAATCCAGACGGTTCGTTTGTGCGGGTCAAAGACATCGCACGGATTGATCTCGGCGCTCAGACTTACAATTTGAAGAGCCGTTTGAACGGCCAGCCCTCGGCAATTCTCGCTCTCTATCAACTGCCGGGAACCAACGCGGTCAAAGCTGCGCAATCGGTGCGTAAGTTAATGGCGGAAGCGAAGCAGCGATTTCCGGCGGACATGGATTTCGCCGTTTCGCTCGATCAAACGCTGGCGGTGACCGAGGGAATGCAGGAAATCGTGAAAACGCTGTTTGAAGCGCTCGCGCTCGTGGTGCTCGTCGTCTTCATCTTTTTGCAAGGCTGGCGTGCAACGCTGATTCCACTGTGCGCGGTGCCGGTTTCGTTAGTCGGCACCTTTGTGCTCTTCCCGTTGTTCGGGTTTTCCATCAACACGCTTTCGCTTTTCGGCCTCGTGCTCGCGATCGGTCTGGTCGTCGATGATGCGATCGTTGTCGTCGAAGCAGTCGAGCGTCACATCGAAGAAGGGATGTCGCCGCGCGACTCGACGCTACAGGCGATGCGCGAGGTGTCCGGTCCAGTGATTGGCATCGCGCTTGTGTTGTCGGCGGTGTTTATTCCGACGGCGTTTCTTCCCGGCATCACTGGCCGTTTATATCAACAGTTTGCCCTAACGATTGCGATCTCGGTCATCTTTTCCGCGTTCAACGCGCTGTCACTAAGTCCGGCGCTATCCGCACTGTTGCTGCGGCCGCGCAAGAAATCGCGCGGTCCGCTCGCGTGGTTCTTCGACAAGTTCAATCGTGTTTTCGGCAGCGCAACCAACGGCTATGTGAGCTGGTCGCGAATCGCGATCAGAAAAACGCTGCTCAGTTTCGGTTTGCTTCTCGCACTGGCAGTTGGCGCAGGTTTTTTCGGCTCCAAATTGCCCAGCAGCTTTTTGCCCGAAGAAGATCAGGGCTACGTTTTTCTGGCGTTACAACTGCCCGACGCTGCTTCGCTTGAACGCACGGATCAGGTTTGTCACGAGATCGAGGATTTTTTAAGCAAGACACCCGGCGTGCAATACACTACCAGTGTCATCGGTTTCAGTCTGCTGAGCCTTGTTCAGGACACTTATCACGCATTTTTCTTTGTCACATTTAAGCCGTGGAGCGAACGAACGAAGCCGGAGGAACAATACGACGCGATCAAGGCGCGACTGAGTAAATACCTCGCCAGTCTCAGTGAAGGCATAGCGTTCGCCTTTCCACCGCCGGCGATTCCGGGCGTCGGCTCATCAGGTGGATTTACCTTTGTGCTTGAGGATCGCGCCGGCAAAGACGTCGCCTTTCTGGCGCAAAATGTGAAAACGTTTCTCGACGCGGCGCGCAAGCGTCCCGAGCTCGGCACTCTCATTCCGACGTTCCAGCCGAACGTGCCGCAAGTCTTCGTAAACGTCGACCGCGACAAAGTAATCAAGCAGGGAATCGATCTCGCGTCGGTGTATCAAACGCTTCAAACTTTCATGGGCGGATTTTTCGTGAACTACTTCAATCGATTCGGCCGCACCTGGCAGGTCTATATCGAAGCGGAAGGCGATTACCGCACCGACGCGAAAAACGTAGGACAATTCTTTGTGCGCAACTCTACCGGCACGCCGGTTCCGCTTGATGCGATCTCGACCATCAAGGACGTCACCGGTCCGGAATTCACTCTCCGGTATAACGAATATCGCTCCGCTCAAATTAACGGCGCTGCCGCGCCGGGTTATAGCTCGAATCAAGCGATGGCGGCGCTCGAAGAAGTTTTTCGACAAACCATGCCTAAAGAAATGGGCTACGATTACCTGGGAATATCGTTTCAGGAAAAGAAGGCCCAGCAAGGTGTCTCGCCGACTCTCGTTTTTGGAATGTCACTCTTGTTCGTGTTTCTGATTCTCGCCGCGCTTTACGAAAGCTGGTCATTGCCATTCAGTGTGCTGCTCGGCACCCCAGTCGCCGTGTTCGGCGCGTTCCTCACGCTCTGGTTGCGCGGAATGCAAAGCAACATTTACGCGCAAATTGGTTTGATCATGCTGATCGGTCTCGCCGCGAAGAACGCGATCTTGATTGTCGAATTCGCCAAGGATGAATACGAAAAAGGCAAACCGCTTCTCGATGCCGCACTGGAAGGAGCGCGTTTGCGCTTGCGTCCGATTCTCATGACTTCCTTCGCCTTCATCTTCGGCTGTTTGCCGCTTTGGTTTGCCAGCGGCTCGGGCGCCGTCGCGCGGCGCGTGCTGGGCTCGACCGTGATCGGCGGTATGATCGCCGCCTCGGGCATCGCGATCTTCCTTATCCCGGTGACGTTTTATGTGATCGAGCGATTCTTTGCCGGCCATGAACGCGCATCGGAACCGAGGCCAAGCGTGGAACGCACGGGATGATCGACAATCTTCCAAAGCCGATCGCGCTTTACATCGCCGCCGAAAATAGCGGCGACGGCAATTTGTTCGACCAATGTTTCGCCGACGACGCGGTCGTGCGAGATGAGGGCAAAACGATCGAGGGTTTGGCGGCGATCAAAAAATGGAAAGCTGAGACGAAAGAGAAATATCAGCACACGATCGAGCCACTCGCGGCCACTCAAAAAGACGACCAGATCATCGTTACCAATCGGCTCACCGGAAATTTTCCTGGCAGTCCAATCGAGCTGGAGTTCGTCTTCACCCTCGATCACGACAAGATCGCTTCGCTCGAGATTCAGTCATGAACGACGATCTCCTCATAACCCAAACGGAGTAACAAAATGATATTGCAAATCTACACGATTCTTCACACGCTGATCAGCCTGGTCGCAATCTTTACCGGCTTTGTCGTCCTGTTCGGATTACTTGCCGGCAATCGCCTCGATGGCTGGACGAAATGGTTCCTCATCACCGCGGTGGCGACTACCGTAACCGGTTTTTTCTTTCCGTTTCACGGTGTCACGCCGGCGATCAAGCTGGGCATCATTTCGTTAATCGTCCTCTTGGTGACGATCTATGCACGCTATTCCAGGCATCTCGCCGGAGGGTGGCGCTGGATCTATGCCGTCGGCGCCGTGGTGACTCTGTATTTCAACGTCTTCGTCGGAATCGTGCAATCGTTCGAGAAAATCCCTGCGCTGCAAGCAATCGCGCCGAACCAAACCGAGCCGCCCTTCAAGTTCACCCAACTGACGGCGCTGATTATTTTTGTCCTGCTCGGCCTTGTTGCTGCGATCAGATTCCGCCCCGCGCCGGCCCGCGCGGATTGAGCGGCCGCTTTTTCGATCCTTAAGCTGGCGGACAAGGGTTGCGATTGACAGAAAACGCATAATGTCCACCTCGTGGTGGCGCAGGCCACCGTGCGCAGTCAGGTGGGTCAAGTGCGAAGCCGCAGCGAGTTATATATTATATAAGAGCACTAAAGACCAGAAACCTCGTCAACGCATCGATCAGAAGAAGCCTGCCAAAAGCCAGTGACCTCGCGTCACGTCCAAGCCGCGTAGTGTGCGCCTAAGCGCGCGATACATAGCGAGCTGGCAGGTGGGGCTGGCTTACTGCGGCTGAGACGCGTCTCCCTGCGTAAATCTCGCATCGGCAGAATTGGTTTGCGGATTCGTGGCAGCAGCCGCTCTTTTGGCAGCCCATCTGGCTTTCATCGCCGCTGCGAGTTGCGCGCGACGTTCCGGTGTGAGGTTGAGTTTCTTCCTTACTTTTTTGGCACCATTTGGTGCTTGCACGGCCGCCGCCGATTGTACTCGGGGTTTTGGTGCAAAGCGGGGCGTTGTTTTGACTGGTGCGGAAGCCCTAACAGTCTTGCCAGCCTTCCCAGCAAAAGGGCGTGATTTACTTTTAGTCTTAGCCGCGCGTGCGGCCGTTGCCGCTCCACGCTTTCGTTTCAGCTTGGCAAGCTTTTTTGCATCTTTTTTCAGACGGGCTTCGAGCCGCCGGATTTTTTTGGTGAGATTCTTAAGCTTCATATGCGGATAAATAGTGGTCTCGCCAACCGCGAAATACGAATGGCGGATTGGATTTCGAGTTAATAATGAGATCGCGCCAATGTCACGTCATTTGTTGTCCTTGCCTGTTTCGAAAACCGGTCCGACCCGTGGAAAGTTTCGCGAGTAATCAGCTACAGACATTAGCGACGGGCTGCAAAGCGAGCACGACGCGACCGTCGTCGAATCTCCCAGGTGCGAATTCGGGAAAAAGGCGAGGATGGAAAATCCCAGCGAGCAGCTCGAGGCTATCCACGATCCGCGGCCCCGGTCGCGCGAAATAAGCACTGGCATCGGCGAGATAAATTGCGCCGTTACGCGCTGCGGGAAGCGAATCGAAGTGGGCAAAATGCCGCAGCAACTCAAACTCGGCGCGCGCCCGCGCGACCTTGTATCCGCACAAAGCCAGGACAATGATGTCGGGCTCGGCATCGAGCACTTGTTCCCACGCAATCTGCACGGAGCGACTATGTTTTCGACCTAACGGATCGTCTCCACCCGCGATCTCGACGAGCTCCGGTCCCCAATGACCGGAGCAAAACGGGGGATCGACCCATTCCATTAAAAAGCAACGTGGACGTTGCGGAATAAGCGCCGCCCTGCGGCGGACCGATTCCACGCGTTCTAACAAATGTGTGACAAGTTTCTCTGCGCGCGCCGGCACTCCGCACAACTCGGCGACGCGCCGAATATCATCAAAGATGTCCAACAAACGCGACGGCTCGAGATTCACAACCTGAGGCGGGCCGGGCAACGTCGCGGCCAGCCGGGCTACCGTGCCGTAACCGACCGCACACACATCGCATAACTTTTGCGTGAGGATTACATCCGGTTGCAGCTCGCGCAGAAGTGGTTCGTCGATCGTATAGATCGTGCCGTTATCGTGCAACGCGTGGCGCACCCACTCGTCCACGGCCGCGCTCGTCAAACCAGCCTGATGGATCGGACAATGCGTCACCCGTGGGCGCTTGTTGGCCTCGGCTGGAAAGTCACACTCATGCGAAACGCCCACCACTTCCTGCATGAGACCGAGTGCGGCTGCGATCTCCGTCGCGGCGGGCACAAGCGAGACGATGCGGCGCGATTTCATCTCCAAGTCTAAATGTAGAGAACTGTCTTCTCCACGCCGAACAAAAAAGGGGCGGACGCGATGTCGCGCCAGCCCCTTTATTCCGGCGATCAGTGGTTCTACCCGACCAGAGGCAGAAATTCCTCCCGCGAAACCTTTCCGTCTTTGACCGTGTACACGCCGACCTCCGACATTTGCATTCGCTTTTTCGAATTCTTGTCGGTCACGTCGATGTCGTACTGCACGACGAAACGATCGTGTGCGACGAATGGTCCGCTAACTTTCGCGCTGTGCACCTGCATATTCTCCAGCCACCAGTCGGTCTTCCCGCGCACGCCGTCGATGCCACGCGTCTCGGTTGAACTGCCGTCCATCGTGCGCGCCTCCACGCTCACGATGTCCTTGTCGTAAAGCGTATCGATCGCTTTCTTCCACGCTTGCTTGCGGGTTAGCTCCACCACTTTCTTTGCAACTTCTTCAGTATTCATTTTTGTCTCCTGTTCTTGGTTTACGATTTACCTGTTGAAAAATTTCTCCAATTTGTCGAGCGCGCTATTCCAGCCTCGCGTGTGACCGTCGCGTGACTCTTTGTTTGGCAGTTTCTCGTGGGTTAAGCGGAGCGCAGTGCCGCCGTCGGCGTCGTCCAGTTCCACCGTCACGATGCTGACATGGTTTTCCCAATCTTCATCGTCTTCCCATTGCCAGGTGAACACGATTTTCTTGCCCGGCTGTAACTCGCGGAACTCGCCGCGCATGGTCATCTCTTCGCCCTCCGAATTGACCAGGTCCCAGCGAAATTCGCCGCCCACGCGCGCATCAGCGATCAAGTCGCGAGTCTGAACATTCTCCGGTCCAAACCATTGTTTCAACTGCTCCGGACCGGTCCACGCCGCGTAAACACGATCGCGCGGCGCTTTGATTACACGTCTGATTTCTAACCTGAGGGTCTGTTCTGTTTTCATTTTGTTTGTGAATGCCTCATGCGGATTGCGCGCCATCAGTCTGGAATCTCAGCCTCGACAAGTTTCGCCAACAACGTGAGCGATTCCTGCCAGCCGAGGTAGCACGCTTCGGCCGGAATGATCCCCGGCACGCCTTCTTGCACGATGTTGACTTCCGTTCCGCACGAAACTTTCTTTAACGTGATCGTCGTTTGGATTTCGCCGGGCATATTCGGATCGTCAAATTTGTCGGTGTAGCGAATGCGTTCGTGCGGCGTTAGCTCGAGATATGTTCCGCCAAAGGAATGGCTCTTGCCGGTGGTGAAATTCGTGAACGACATTTTGTAAGTGCCGCCGACTTTCGCATCGAGGTGATGAACTTTGCAGGTGAATCCGTTAGGCGGAAGCCATTTCGCCATCGCGTCGGCGTCCAGAAATGCGCGATAAATTTTTGCCGGAGCGGCGCGCAAGACCCGGTGAAGACGGATCGTGTTTGTTGATGCGGGTTCTTTTGCTTTCATGCCTTTTCTTCCAAGAATTTCTTGAGCTCGGAACCAATAATCGTGGTCCAGCCAGTCTCAAAATTCTTCCGCGCATAGGCCGGCGTTCTCGGAAACGTTTCAATCCCGGTGTGCATCAACCTCAGTCGCGTTTTGTCGCCCTTTGCGGACAACTCAAACGTCACTAACGAATCGCCCGGCTCGCCTTTGTAGCGCCACATGTAAGCGATCTTCTTCTGCGGAATCACTTCGGTGACTTTGCAAAGATGGTGATACTTCATCCCTTCATGCTCGACGACGAATTCAAATTCAAAACCGACCTCGGGCTTGAATTTCTTCAGGTCGAAATACCAGCGCCGCATATCCTCCACATCGGTGAGCGCCTTCCAAACCCGCGCGATCGGCGCGTTGAAAGTTCGTTCGATGACAACCGCTTCCGCCAATTGATTCTTCGTAGTCATGCTTTCTCGCTTTCTGCTTAGGCAGAGTACTGATCGTGGCGGCGGACCCAATCCATCGTTGACTCCGGATTTTCGCCGCGGCCTTTTGGCACCAGATCAAGAAAGTTGTACGCGCCAACCAAGATGTCGAGCCCGCGCGCGTAAGTCGAATAGCTGTGGAAGATGTCACCGTTCGCATCTTTATAGAACACGCTCAGGCCGGGAAGTTCGTCGCTCATGAACTCCCCCATTCCGTAGTTGTAGTAAACTTTTCCCTTCGCCTCGTCCTCCTTCGTGAACGACACGTGATAGTCGAAGTTGAAGTCGTTGCCGTGCGATGACACCCACTTGAAGCGCCCGCCCATGCGTCTTTTGTATGGTTCGAACTCGGACCGTGGCGCTCGCGATACAACTACGAATGTCACGTCACGATGCGGCAGATGCCAATTGGCGCCGTCAAAATGATCAGCCAGATAGGAGCAGCTTTTGCAACCCTCCTCCCAACCTGGACCGAACATGAAGTGATAAACGATCAATTGATTGCGTCCGTCGAAGAGATCGGCCAGCGTCTCTTTGCCGTCGGGACCGTCAAAGACGTACTCTTTGTCGATCTTGACCATTGGCAGCTGGCGACGCGCGGCGCTAAGTGCGTCTCGCTGGCGAGTGAATTCCTTTTCCCGTGCCAGTAAATCTTTCCTGGCAACGAGCCATTCAGCTTCCGATACGATTTCTGGATGGTTCATCTGTTTTGCTTCTGTTTCGGGTTCTATTTCTTGCAGGTTCATTTTGGTTTCCTCTATTTTTGTTTATTTGCTTTCTCCGGTAAAACTTGCTTAGCGCGAACGCGGTCACTCCCCCGCTCGAGGTCGCGCTGGCGGCGGCGAGAATAATGTTGGCCATACACGCGGGACACATATCGATCTTCCCTTCACGTCATTTTCTTTTTCTTCGATTGCCGATTCGCTTTTTCCAAATACTCGGCCAAGCGATCGAGCGACCCTTCCCAAAACTTGCGATATTCCTCCACCCACCGTGCCGCCTGCTGGAGTGGCTTAGCGTCGAGTTGCATTTCGTGGACCCGCCCATAGCGCCGGCGTCGAAGCAGTCCGGCCTTCTCCAGCACGCGCAGATGTTTTGAAACCGCCGGAAGCGACATCGCGTGCGGCCGCGCCAGGTCCGTGACGCATCGATCGCCGCGCGCCAGATGTGCGAGGATACGCCGGCGCGTTGGGTCGGCCAGCGCGGCGAAGGTGCGATTCAACAGTCTCGGCGAATATTTAACCATCTGGTTAAATATTGCCCGAAAAATAATCTGCGCAAGTAAAAAAACAAAAAATTATCAGCAGGCCGGCCGATGCCACGATCACCCTCTAACTGACCCGCGTTTTCAAAGCGCCACGCCATCGCGTTTACGCCGCTCGGACCGATTCCCGCGCAATTGAAACAATGGTCAGGCCCGGAAGGAGTCGAGATTCTCGCGTGGAAACTCGACGCGCGGGTCGGCGGGAAATGGCGGTGGGAATTGCGCACGCCCGACGGCGAGAAGATGGCCGCGTTCGGCGAATACCGCGAAATTCGTCCCGGCGAAAAACTTGTCTATGCCTGGAAATGGGATGACGACCGAACTCCGTCTGACTCACGAGCGGTTGCCCAGCAAACAATCATGCGACAATCATGCCCGCGGTCGGACTAGTGCTCTCGACAAACTTGAGTACTTCCTGGCGGGTCGAATTTTTTCGTTGTGACAACGTCGCAGTCTGCGAAAAGATGACCGACATATGAAAATCGCTACCCTGATTGCCCGCATCCTGCTCGGACTCATTTTCGTCGTGTTCGGCTCGAATGCGTTTTTGCATTTCATTCCGATGCCGCCGATTCCGCAAAATCTGGCCGGAGATTTTATAAAAGTGTTTTTGGCCAGCGGTTACGTTTACGTAATCGGCGGCCTGCAGGTATTCGGCGGCTTGCTCCTGCTCATCGGCCGCTTCGTTCCCCTTGGTCTGACGATTCTCGGTGCGATCATCGTGAACATCCTGCTCTTTCACATTCTTATGGCCCCCGAGGGTTTTCCGCCTGCGATCGTGGTCACCGTCCTCGAGCTGTTCCTGCTCTGGCGTTACCGCGATGCCTTCGCCGGACTGCTGCGGCCGTAGCTTTTTTCCTACCTCCGGATCAAATAATCCTGCGCCGAAATTGATTGATATTTTCGCACGTGACCTGGTCGCAACGTTTGTGTATGTCGATCTTATATGAACGGCGTTATCGCGGTGGTGGCTTACCGGCCAAAGCCGGGCAAAGAACAGGAACTTCTTGAACTTGTTCGCGCGCGGGTTCCGACTTTGCGCAAAGAAGCGCTGGTAACCGGTCGCGTGCCGACGATCATGCGCTCACGCGACGGCACGATTGTTGAAGTTTCGGAATGGAAATCCCGTGAAGCGATCGATGCCGCGCACAAAAACCCGAAAGTCCTCGCGATGTGGGACAAGTTTTTCGCCGTGTGCGAATGCGTGCCGCTCAAAACGCTCGCGGAGGCCAATGACATGTTTGCCGGTTTCACGCCGGTCGAAGATTGATGCCGTTCGGGAGTTCGAGCCTTACCAGCCTTACCGACTCGACCCACGCGCCGGAGCCCGTGGCGCGCTGTAGCTTTAGGCAAAGGCGGCTTGGCAAAGAGAATCACCTTGTCGATTTCTCCTTTGTCGCGTGAGATCGGAATCGATCCGCGAAATGATCTGGCAAAAAGTGCTGGTCTTCAGCACGCGTTTTTAGATAAGCAATCGCGCGCCGCCGATGCTCTTCAATTCCCTTACCTTCGTCGTCTTTTTCGCGCTAGTGGTGAGCGCGTACTGGAGCATACGTTCCTGGAAGGCGCGCAAGAATCTGCTGGTGGTGGCAAGTTACATTTTTTACGGGGCGTGGAATCCGCCTTTCGCTGCGCTCCTCTTTTCCACGACGGCAATGGATTTTTGGCTCGGCTCAAGAATTGCCAGGGCCAAGGGCCGCCATTCGCGTCGCGGATGGTTAGTTGCCAGCGTCTGCATGAACCTGAGCATGCTCGGGTTTTTCAAATACGGGAACTTTCTGCTGCAAAATTTCCAGTGGCTCCTCGCGCGCATCGGCATTGTCTACCAACCACCGCATCTGGACATCCTCCTGCCCGTCGGCATTTCCTTCTACACGTTTCATTCTCTCTCCTACACGCTCGACATCTACCGCGGCGTGCTGCAGCCCACAAAATCGCTGCGCGATTTCGTCCTGGCCGTTTCCTTTTTCCCACAGCTCGTGGCCGGTCCGATTGTGCGGGCCGGTGATTTTCTTCCGCAACTTGTCACGGCACCGGGTTTGCGCCTGGGTCAGTTTCTCTGGGGGTTGTTGCTCATGACTCTCGGCTTGTTCGAAAAGATCGTGCTTGCCGACACCATGCTTTCCGGTTCGGCCGATCGCATCTTTGATTACGCTGGTCCGCTCGTCGCGCTCGATTCCTGGCTGGGCGTCATGGCGTTTGCCGGTCAGATATTTTTCGATTTCGCGGGCTATTCCATCTGCGCCATCGGCGCGGCTCTCTGCCTTGGCTTTCACTTAAAAGATAATTTTAGATTTCCCTACGCGGCAGTTGGCTTTTCCGATTTCTGGCGGCGCTGGCACATCTCGCTTTCCACGTTCTTGCGCGACTACCTTTACATTCCGCTCGGTGGCAATCAGGTCCGCCCGGTTCGCGCCGCCATCAATCTGGTTATTGTCATGTTTCTCGGCGGTCTCTGGCACGGCGCGGCCTGGACCTTTGTCGTTTGGGGTCTGCTTCACGGTTCTTATCTCGTGATCGAACGTGTCATTCGCGTTTTGTTCGAAAACAAAGCGTGGGCCAACAACCTTGCCACACGCGTTCTAGCCGGCGTTGCCACTTACACCGCCGTCTGCATCGCCTGGGTTTTTTTTCGTGCGTCCGATTTCACTGTCGCCTCGCGAATGCTGCGCGGCATGTTTGGCGGTCACGCGCAGGGCGACGCCATTCTTACCACCCGCGAAATGTTACAGATCGGTATCGTCACTGCCTTCATGATTCTCGTGCATTGGTCGTTGCGCGAGAGCAACATCGAAACCGCGGTGACGCGTCTGCCGCGCTGGGCCGTGACCGCGGCATGGGCGTTAATGGCCTCCGCCATCGTTCTCACTCAAGGAAACAGCAATGCGTTCATCTACTTCCAATTTTAAGAGAAAGCTTCGGCTGCCGCGTTTATTCTTCGCCAAACCGTCGGAAATCGTCCATCGCGATTACGAGCGGCCAATTCCGCAGTTGCCGTGGCGCGGCATCACCGTCGTTGTCGTGCTGAGTGTTATCGCTGCCACCTTTTCGTGGGAATTCTACTGTCGCTCGATCGGTTACGGCCCCACGCTTAACGATAACGAAGACCTCTGGACGACAACACGCCGGCGCGTGAAACCTGAGTCCGTCGTCATCGTCGGGGATTCGCGCGCTTGGTTCGATCTCGATCTTGACGAGCTGCAGAAAGGATTAGGCAAACGTCCGGTGCAGCTCGCCATGGGCGGCAGCTGTGCCTATCCGGTGCTGGCCGACCTCGCCAATGACGAAAATTTTCACGGCACGATTATCTGCAGCGTCGTGCCGCGCTTGTTCGTCGCGCCACCGGGCACGCCGCCGATGGAACGCGCGGAAAAAGCCGTTCGCCGGTCTCACACTCAAACGCTTGCTCAACGCGCCAGCCAATATCTGGCGATGCCGCTGGAAGAACATGTCGCGTTTCTAAAACAAGAAGAACTGACCCTCGACGAGCTGCTGAAGCGTTTGCCAATTCCCAATCGGCCGGGAGCGCTCGTGCCGCCACGTCTTCCGCCATATTTCGGGACCTTGGATCGCGAGCGTCGTGCTCGCATGATCGAGGAATGCGCCCGACCGGGAAAATTGCAGAGCACGATTCAACAAATCTGGCTGCCGCTTTTCACCCCGCCACCGCCGCCGACTTACATTCCGAAAGACGAGTTCGCCAAAGAAATGGGTAAGGCGATTGAGCAACGCTTTCATGACGTCGCCGCTGTCGTCCAAAAACTCCGCGCCCGCGGCGGCAAAATCGTTTTCGTGCGCCTTCCTCATAGTGGCGGATTGAAAGCTCTGGAGGATCGCGAAACGCCGCGTACCGGTATTTGGGATCGGTTGATCAAGGACACGGGTGCGGCCGGTATTTACTACGAGGAACACACGGAGCTCGCGGGCTTTACCTGCCCTGAGTGGTCGCACCTTTCCGCCGGCGACTCCGTCGAATTCAGCAAACGCCTCGTTCCTCATCTTCGCAAGGCTCTAAGACTGTAGGGCTAGCGTGGCCTGACCGTATAAGTTTGCAGATGAACGACGAAAATTTCGCACAATCTTCCGCGGTCGCGCAGTTTCGTGCGCTGCACGAATCCGGGTGCTTTGTCCTAGCAAATCCGTGGGACGTAGGAACGGCCGTGTATTTGCAGCAGCTCGGATTCAAGGCGCTGGCGACTACATCCGCCGGCTTCGCTTTTTCGCGCGGCAAACCAGATGGCGGGGTCGCACTCGACGAAATGCTCTCACACATTGGTGAAGTTGTTGCCGCAACGCCGCTGCCGGTGAACGCCGATTTCTTAAACGGGTTCGCCGACAAGCCCGAAGACATTTCAACGAATGTGAAACTCTGCATCGAGAGCGGAGTGGCTGGATTGTCGATCGAAGACAATTCGGGGAACAGCGCAGCGCCAATTTACGAAGAAAGTTTCGCCGTCGATCGCATCCGCGCGGCGCGCAATGCGATCGATGCTTCAGGAGTTCCAGTCCTGCTGACCGGGCGATGCGAAGCGTGGCTCGTCGGCAGACCCGATCCATTTCGTGTCGCCCTCGATCGGCTCGTCGCCTACGCCCAAGCCGGTGCTGATTGTCTTTACGCTCCCGGTGTTCAAAAGCCCGACGAGATCGCTGACATCGTAAAGGCAATCGCGCCGAAACCCGTCAATGTTTTGGTATCCGGGTTCAATCGCGAGCTCTCACTTTCCCAACTTGCCGATCTCGGCGTGCGGCGCATCTCCGTCGGCTCCGGTTTAGCCGCTGTCGCGTGGGGCGCGTTCATCCGCGCCGCGCGCAGCATCGCCACGACGGGCCAGTTCGACGCCTTCGCAGACGCCGTTCCTTTCGCCGAGATCAACGAGGTCTTCTCGAAACGAACTTAATTCTCCTCTCGTCTGACTTGGACGTTGGATGTTCCTCCTTCGATCGCCGCGGCGATCTGCGGCGAGACAAGTGAGCGCCTGCCACGCCGAAGCCTTCGGCGTAGGCGGGTTGAGCGTTTAACGTTTTCTTCTCGATCTAAACGAAAAATAAATCAGAGAAACTTAACGAGCGCGTCGGTCGTTTCCTTGCCCCGTTCTTCTAGCACCCAATGCCCCGTGTCCTTCAGCACGACGACCGTGACATCGGAAGCGACCAGCTTCATCTGCTGCGCGAGCTGATTTCCTAACGACTTCTCACCGCCGATCGACAGGACTGGCATCGTCAGTTTTGTCTGCGACAGCTGCGCGAAATCTTTCGCGAGTTCCGGCCACGAAGCGAAATACGCCCAGGCCGCGCGCATGCGTCCGGGGCGCGAGTAAGCTTCGGTGTACGCTTTCCGGTCCGCTTCCGGGATCGAGCGCGTCTTATCGGCCGCGAGATCGTTCCAGAAATATTCGAAATATGTGCGCTCCCGTCCTTTCACCAAGGCTTCGGGAGTTGGGCCGTGAAAACGAAAATGCCAGATATTCGGATCGTTGTAGATCGGTTCCCATCCTGCCACGCCGGGGAGAAATGCATCCATCACCACCAGCTTTTCCACTTCAGCGGGAAACTGCGCGGCGTACGCGTAGGCAACCATGAGACCGATATCGTGGCCGACGACTCTCGCTTTCTCGACGCCGAGTGAGCGCGCGAGTGCGTGAATGCGGATCGCGGAAGTCTTCATGTCCAGGCCGTTCGCTGGAATGCCTGAGTCGCCGATGCCTGGCAGGTCCGGCGCGATCACGGTGAATCGCTCCGCCAGCAGCGGG
>Ga0137415_10003171_pt1 | contig 16317 bp, 18 predicted proteins | sample CZODoug3_1_1_16f_FD_183082 | JGI IMG/M metagenome (GOLD analysis project Ga0137415, IMG submission 183082) | Vadose zone soil fungal communities from Angelo Coast Range Reserve, California, USA - CZODoug3_1_1_16fungal (Hybrid Assembly) | ecosystem: Environmental > Terrestrial > Soil > Vadose...
CGATGGAACCCCGTTTTTGCTGCCACAGACCATGCGCCCGCTGGCAGCCGGCGCCATCGACAGACCGTCGAGGGCCGAAATACAAAAAACCGAGTGATAACAAAGCCGATTTTTGCACTCGCGCGCTCGGAGGGCGGTCGCATTTGTTGTGATATCAATAGGTTAGAAAGATCTGCCAAACCATAAGGTGCATTTCAAACCCAAAAGTACCTTTCAAAAAAAGCGCCCTAGGAGCGGCTCGTCCAGTTGCCTTTTCCACAGAGCGCCCCGTTCCCACGGCGCGATTAGTGTCGCGGCCGGTCGGCGTCTCGAGATCATTCGAAGAACTGCCTCCCCGCACGCGGGCGTGCTGGAGAGTGCCTTGCTTTGAGCGAGGAGCGGACGGTGTGTGTGCCGAAAACCTAGATTCGGATGTAGTGGTGATGAAGTCCACTTAGGATCGGATTTGAAGTGATGGCTCCGGTCTGCTGAATTGGCCGCCAGATCGGCGCATCTTTGTCCAGGGACCGATGTGTCCTGATTTTATTGTAGTACATTGCGTACGATCGCAGAATCCGACGCAAATGCGCTTCGCCCCGGATTATGACATGATCGCGGATCATGTAGCGCGGAGCCTCGTTCCAGGGGAATGCTTCCGTTATTTGACGCGCAACCCATTCGGCGTTCGGATTTGTTGTGACGTTGATCCAGACAAGGTCTCTGCGGTTTAGCCGAACGATGACGAAAGCATAAAGCAGCTTGAAGCCAATGGTCGGGACGACGAACAAGTCCATGGCAGCAATATCCGGCGCGTGGTTATGCAAAAACGTGCACCATCCCTGGCTTGGCGGTCGACGTCGCTTGACCATGTATTTCGCGACGCTTGATTGAGCGACGGCAAAGCCGAGCTTGAGCAGTTCGCCGTGGATGCGCGGCGCACCCCAAAGTGGATTCTCGATGCTCATCCGCCGGATCAGCGCACGCAATTCCGTCTCGATCTGCGACCGCCCTCCCCGTCGCAATGATTTCCAGCGCCAATAACAACGAAAGCCGGCGCGATGCCAACGTACCAGTGTCTCCGGACGGATGAACGTTAGAACCTGCAGAATCGACGGAAACCATCGGTAAATCTGGATAAAGAATCAGCGATCGTTGTTCGTGAGCCGGGGCCGGTCGGGCATCTTGCGCCGCAGAACAATCAACTGATGTCGGAGCGTAGCATTCTCGGCCTCAAGCCGGCTCTTCGACTTGAATGGCGAGGCCAGGACGGCCAGAACAAAGCAAATCAGCGCAACCATTGCGCCAATCTAGCCGATTCCATCATTCGATAAACCCGGATAGGGTTTTCGGTACACACAGGGGCGAGGATCGAGCTGCTTACATAACGAATTCAGTGTCTTAATTGCTGGCTGGCGACGCAGTGCTGACCGAACCGGTCTCCGGGCAAATTCCCTGCGAACAGGGAATTTTTCAGGGAATCCACGATTTTGGCAACTCGGAGACCCGCGGGTGCGGCCGAAAGCACGGCATTGGCAGCCAATTTAGGTCGATTCCCTGTGCAAACTAACAGGGAATCGTGTCAGGCCAACAGGGTATCACCGCCCAGAATCAGGGAATTTTGACGGTCAACCGAGCAAGGTCTGACGATCTCACACGCGGGGCCCGGGCTGTCGAAATACGTTTCCATTTTTCGCCAGGCGTCTTCCGCAGTGCGAGGCAGTGAGTCCTCACCTGACCGGCGTCGGCTGATAGCTCAGCAGGCGCCACTGCCCTCCCGAGTTGCGAACCACGGCGAGGAAGCGGTTATCCAGGATCAGCGGCGTACCGTTGAGCAATCCACGCGCCCTCATGCGGCCGCGCAGAAGCGCTACGCCCCCAAGCTGCAAAGTGCTTTGTTCCTCGATCGAGATGGACTCATAGCGAAAGACTCCGGCCTGCACCTTCGCCAAGTAGGATTCCTTGTCATCAGTTGCCGCGTTTGAATGCGCGTAGACCAGTTGGTCGTCCAGAACTTCGCGCAATACGGCGATGTCCGCCTGCCGCATCGCCTCGTACCGGCGCCGCTCCATCTCTGCGATCGCGTGTTCCATGGTGCGTTCCAAGCCTCTCAACCAGCCTGGACGACCTGCATCAAAGCCGCGCAGATCGACGATTGCTCCTAGTGGACGCCTGGATCAACGAAGACGTAGAGCAGCTTGATGCGCCCGTTCTCGATATGGGCGACGTCCGTCCCGGTGACGGCAGCCGGCCCATCGGGCGGACCCGCCTGCCAGAAAAGTCGCGCGGCGCCATTGTGCCCCACGGCGTGTCCGACCGCGGTGAAGATAAAGCTTGATGGCAACATGCGATGCAGGTTGCCGACAGCGTCCGAGATCGCCTCCCGTCCGGTCGCAACCGTCTCGGGATCGTAGAGGGTTGCGTTCTCGGTGTAGAGTTCACCTAACGCCGCGCGACGGCGGGCCGGATTGCGCTCGTTGAAAACGCGCACGATGTTGGCTTGCATCAGTGCATCGAGATCGCTGCCGGCTGCGGCAGGACCGGCGGCGGCCTGTGGCCGCGAACTGCTCGTCATGTGCATGCTCCTTCGTCCATGGCGGGTGTTCAAAGCAGTGTGCAGACGGACGCGAAATCGAGGCGTGGCGAGCGCGCGAAAACCTTTGCATGGTCGCCACAACCGAGGTTGCACAGGAAATTGGACTTGACCTGGGTGCCAGCAAAGAATTCGGCATCCACCCCGGCATTGTCAAAACCCGACATCGGCCCGCAATCCAGTCCGAGCGCACGCGCGGCGATAATGAAGTAGGCCCCCTGCAGGCTGCCGTTGCGAATGGCCGTGGTCTCGATCAACGCCGGCTTGCCTTCGAACACGCCTTTCGCATTCGGGTTGTGAGGAAACAGTTTTGGCAGATGCTCGTGAAAGGCGAGATCGTGGGCAACGATGGCCGTCACCGGCGCCGCCATCGTCTTGTCGACGTTTGCCGGCCCAAGGTACGGCCTGAGACGCGCCTTGGCGGCCGCCGTGCGGAGGAATGTCAGCCGTATCGGCTGCGTATTCATGCTGGTGGGGCCGAATTTGGCGATTTCGTAGATCTCGGCAAGCACGGCATCCGGCACCGGCTTGTCGAGCCAGCCGTTATGGGTGCGTGCATCGAGGAAAAGCTGCCGGAGGTCGCCATCCTCGATTCGCCGGCGTTCGGCCAGCGTCGTATCCGCGAGCATCATGGTGGTTTCCTCGTTAAGAGTCGCGAGACAGCTGCAGCATCACCCTTGCCTCACGCCGCAGCGCCCGGCGCGGTGAATACGATCTCGGGCGTGCCCGGCGGTATGAAGTCGACGGCATTCGCCGCCCCCTCCTCGCGCCACATCTCGTAGGCGATTTCGCGAACGATCTTGCCGTCCTTCATCTCGAACAGATGCGTGAGACGCACGGCAAGCTCGGACCCGACGGGATAGGGAATGTTGGGCATCTCGTTGCCGACGATCGTGATGTGGCCGATCTGGTCATCGAACACGAACTGCTCGGTCGCGAACCGGCGCAGCGGCACGACGCGACGATAGGCGACTGTACGGAAGATCCCGCGATAGGCTTCGAGGATCGCGGCCTTGTCGTTCATCACGATGCCGCGGGTGGGCGCCTCCCAGCTGATGGTGTCGCCATAAAGCGCGATAGCGCGCTCGACATGCTCCGGCGTCTCATTGTGGAAATGCGCTTCGACCACCTGCAGGTTACGCGCGATGATCTGCTCACGCGTCAGCGCGCTGTCGGGCACGGTTGTGTCCACCGCGATCGGCCCTTCATTCGTTCGTTCAACGCCAGCCATGTTGATGCTCCCTGCTGTTTCCTCACTTGCGATAGGTACTGTCGACGATCTTGTTGGTGATGCTGCCGATGCCTTCGACCCACGTGGTGAGCGAGGCGCCAGGCTTCATGTAAACCCGCGGACTACGGCCGATCCCGACACCATCAGGGGTGCCCGTCAGGATGACGTCGCCCGGCCGCAGCGTGACGTGACGGGACGTGAAGGCGATGAGCTGTGGAACGCTGAACACCATGTCCGCCGTGCTGCCATGCTGCATGACGCGCCCGTCGACGATGCTCTCCAGTTTCAGATTCGCAGGCGAAATGGCATCCGCCGTCACGACGAAGGAGCCGATGGCACAACTCCTGTCGACATTCTTGCCAAGCGCCCACTGCCCCGTGCTCAGCGTCGTCGATTGCAGCTGCGCCGCGCGACCGCTGACATCGTTGGCCACCGTGTAGCCGAACACGTTCGCCGCAGCCGTCTTTTCGTCGGCATCTATGGTGGTGACGCCGACGATGGCGGCGAGTTCAACTTCCCAGTCGAGCCCGTCCGGTTCAGCGGCCGGCACCGGAATTTGCGCGCCATGCACCACGAGTTCGGAGGCCCATCGCGCGAACAGGTTCGGGAATGTCGGCGTCGGCAGTTTCGCCTCGGCGCCGTGCTTGACGTAATTGATGGCTGCGCAAACGATCTTGGCGTCGCGCGGCACGGGTGGTGCGAGCGTCAGCTCAGCGAGCGGAATTTTGCCGTGACGGAGTTCCGAGGCCCGCCGTCTCCAGCCAGACAGATCTTCATAGAACGTATCGATTGTTGCGAGCGGCGCGACGTCGTCCTCGATCACTATTCCCATCATGCGATCGCGCGGATCGCGCCCACCGGATTTGACGTAGCCTACAAAGCGCATGCCATCAGACTCCTGGCTCATTTCGCCGTCGGGAAAGCGAGATCGACTTTGGTGGAGTTGGAGTCGGGCCAGCGGGCCGAGACGGTTTTCGTCCGGGTGTGAAAGGCAATCGCGCCCGGGCCGAACAACTTGGTCTCGGTGAACGCACTGTCCTTCCAGCCGGCGAAGTTGTGAAAGAAGACCGGAAACGGGATCGGCACGTTGATGCCGATCTGGCCTGCTTCGACCTCGTCCACGAAGCGGCGGGCAAGTCCGCCATCGTTGGTGAAAATGGCGGCGCCATTGCCGAGCGGGTGACCTGCGATGATGGCGATCGCTTCTTCGAAGCTGGTGGCACGGACGACCGACAACACGGGGCCGAACAATTCATCGGAATGCAGCGCCATGCCGGGGCGCACGTGGTCCACGAGGCTCGGGCCAAGAAACCATCCCTCACCCTTCGTCGGCACGTCGCGACCGTCGGCCACGACGCATGCGCCTTGCGATGCTGCGCTGGCGAGATAGGACGCGATGCGGTCGCGGCTGTCGGCTGTGATCAGCGGGCCGACTTCGGTGGCGGGTTCAGCGGGATCGCCCGTCCGCAACTTCGCCAGCCGATCCCTAATCTTGTGAACCAGCGCGTCGCCAATGCCGACGGCGACCACCACGGAGACCGCCATGCAGCGCTGGCCCGCCGCGCCATAGGCGGCGGATACGGCCGCGTCTGCCGCAAGGTCGAGGTCGGCGTCGGGCAACACCACCATGTGATTTTTGCCGCCGCCGAACGCCTGAACGCGCTTGTTGCGGCTGACGCCGGCGATGCGGATGGCCTTCGCGACGGGCGTCGAGCCAACAAAGCTGATGCCTACGACGTCGGGATGATCGACCAGACGGTCCACAATCGCCTTGCCGCCGAGCACGACATTGAGAACGCCCTTGGGAAGGCCGGCGCTGGAAAGTATCTCGGCGAGGCGGAGCGTAGCGGACGGATCGCGCTCACTCGGTTTGAGGACAACGGTGTTGCCACAGGCGAGCGCCATTGCGCTCTGCACCACGGGGATCAGCACCGGGAAATTAAACGGGCTGATCGCTGCGACCACGCCGATGGGAAAGCGAACTTCCATGGCGTCGACGCCACGCGACACGCCCGGACTGAGAGCGCCGCCGTACCAGCTGCCGACCGAGGCCAACTGCCCGAGCACTTCGATAGCACGATCGACCTCAGCGCCGGCATCGGCGAGCGTCTTGCCGAGTTCAGCAACGACGATATCGACAAGCTCGTCACGCGACTTCTGCAGCGCGCCGCGCAGCTCGAGCATGACCGTCGCGCGATTCTGCAGGCCCTGCGCGGACCAGGACGGGAAGGCAGCGCGAGCGGCAGCGACAGCCCGATCGACCTCAGCAGGTGTAGCGATCGCTGCAATTGCAGTCGGCTTGCCGCTTGCTGGATTTAAGATCTGCGAACCGTCGTCCGCTGGCAGCAATTCGCCGGCGATAAAATGGCCAACATGCTTCATGCCTGTCCTCCCGCGACTGCCTCGCCTGCTGGTGACCGCCGGCGCTTGATAGCGAGAGAGTAAACTCGTATTTATATGATATGTCAATGCTGACAATTCGTATAAATCAACGGTCGCCAGCATGGCGGCGCCCCTGAAAACGGGTTCCGCCTGAGACGACAATGGATTGGAGCCGGAATTTCCCGCGGTCAGATTTTGACCTGGAGGTCGAACATCGCCGGATTCCAGTAATCCCTGTGCTCGATGATCCGCCCATTGAGGAGGCGCATGTAACAGCACCCCTGGACACGGAATGATTTTCCGGTCGGCGGCACGCCAAACGACTCGCCAAGAAATGTGCCGGACATCACCCACTCGCCGGCCGCGGCTTCCCCGGTCACGGCGCTGTGCATGATCTCCATCTTGAAATCCGGGAATGTTCGGAAAGTGCCCTGGAAGAAGGCCGTGATGGCCTCGCGCCCGCGAAACGCCTTGTCGAGGGCGACATCGCAATAGAGGGCATCCGCGGCGAAAATGCTCAGAAACAGCGGAGTGTCCTGTGTACTCCACGCCCTCGCCCATCGCGTGACCAGGTTGTCCTCAGCATACGCAATGCCTGGCTGGCTCATCCGATCACCTCCGTCGATGACACGCGCGATATCGGCGGCGCTTTGAGCGAGGTGCGAAAGGTCGCCCGCCAACGGGTCACGCCACCACAGGACTCAACTTACACAATACATCAATAATGACAAATAATACACTTTTGGACGGAATCGACCCGCAGCGACAAGGATGTTAGGCTCCTCAAATCCGGGATCACGCGATTCCCTCTGCTTCCTCGACGCAAGCGAACCGCCTCGGCGGGGTGCGGCAATTTCAGAGATTCGATGGCCAAGATCATCAAGAGCGACACGTCCAGCATTGCCAATCGCAACCAGCGGCGACGCCAGCGGACCCGCGAAACCATCCTTGCTGCGGCCGAACTGGTTTTTCGGCGTAAGGGAATCGATGGCACCGTCGTCACCGACATCACCGAGCAGGCGGACGTCGCCTATGGTTCGTTCTACAACCACTTCAAGTCGATCGACGAGGTCGTAGCCGCACTGGTCGGCGCGTCGCTGCAGCGCGTCGCGGACCGCACGGGGAGCATCCTGGAAAAGGCGGATCGCGTCGAGTTGCTTCCCTGCGTCGGCGCGCGGGTGATCATGCGCACGCTGTGGCAGGATCCGGCGATCCGCTGGTTGCTCGGCCGTCCCTACGTCTTCGTTGATGAATTCTACAAGGTCGCAACGCCATTCATGGTGAACGCCGAGCGTGAGGCGGTGCAAGCCGGAGTGCTGCGGCCCGTCGGCGGCCATGACTACTGGCTCAAGGTCTTTCCATGGCTCCTGATCGCGGAACTGACGGCGCTTGCCGAGACAGGGAATATCACCGAGCATGAGGAGCGTTTCGCGCGGGCAAGCCTGCGCCTGCTCGGGGTGGATGACACCCTTGTACCAAGCCTGCTCGCGCGGTCCCGGGACCTGGTTGCCGAAAGCGGGATACCCGAGCCGAAGTCGCGTGGCGCCAAGCGTGCAAAAAGCGCCGCCTCGTCATAGCAGCTCAGAGCGGCCCCAATTCACGTTTCCGGGAGAGCTCCAGCAGACTTGGCACGAACAGGTCCGGCGTGATGTCGGTGTCGGCAACGCCGAGCGGATTGTAGCGGCTGAGGTCAGCGACGCCATGGGCAGCCAGCACCTCATCGTCGACAAAGAAATGACCCGTAACGGCCTTCGCATCTGACGTCAGGATCAGATGGGCGGCATCGGCCATGATCTCGGGTGAGCGCAATCGGCTGGTGTCAAGATGCGACTTGAACTCGGTCATCGCGGCGGTGTCGATCGCCGTTCGCGGCCAGAGCGCGTTGGCAGCCACGCGTCCGCGAAATTCACCGGCAACTCCGAGCGTCACGAGGCTCATGCCGAATTTTGCTATCGAATAAGCGACGTGCGGCGCGAACCACCGCTCTTCCATGTGCAGCGGTGGAGAAATCGTCAGGATGTGCGGATTCCCCGCGGCCAGCAGATGCGGCAGGCATTTTTGCGTCACCAGGAACGTGCCGCGGGTGTTGACGTCATTGATCAGGTCGTAGCGCTTCAGGGGCGTGTCGAGAATTCCCGTCAGCCGAACCGCGCTGGCGTTATTGAGGCAGATGTCGATGCCGCCGAACCGCTTGACCGTTGCGGCCACAGCCGCCTCGACCTGCTCCTCGTCGCGGATATCGCAGACGAGCGGAAGCGCCTCCCCGCCGGCTTCCTCGATCTGTCGAGCTGCGGTGTAGATCGTCCCGGGTAACGACGGATGGGGGTCCGCAGTCTTGGCCGCGATGGCAACATTGGCTCCATCACGCGCCGCGCGCAGCGCAATGGCGAGCCCGATTCCCCGCGAGCCGCCACTGATGAAGATGGTTTTGCCGGCCAGCGTCCTGTTCATGACCATTCCTCGGCGTGACACGAGATAAACTGGCGCCGGGCGTCGCGTGCTGCAGCAAGCCCGGCGTCAGGACTCTGTTCAATCCAGCTCAAGGATGGGCCCAAAACCCTGCCAACGCGTGCCGTCGAACCTGTGCATCTGCACCTGCTGGATCGGGTAGTGATCCGTCGGCGACGTATTGACCTTGATGCCGGGCAGCAGAAGGTCAAGTTCAAGGTCCTTCAGACTTTCGGCCTGCTTCAACACGTTGGCGCGAGTGAGATCATCACCGCATTGCCGGAGGATGTGCACCATCGCTTGCGCGGACATGTAGCCATAGGCGATGTTCCAATTGTGTTTGTTCTCGCCCGGAAGGTATTTGTCGATGAACGCGACAAACTTCTTCATGCCAGGATCGCTGTCCCAGGTCGGGTCGCCAAACTCCTTCATGTAGTTCGAGGTGATGATGTCCTTGGCGTTCTCGAGGCCCGCGGGTTTAAGGACGTTCTCGACCGAAAGCGAAATGCCGACCAGGATGTGCAGCGGCTTCCATCCCATTTCCGCAGCCTTGCGGATCGCTATCGCCGCGAATTTTGGTGTCGTGAGATTGACGAAAACGTCGACGCCCGTGGTGCGGATCTTCACGAGTTGCGAGTCGATGGTCGGGTCCGTCACTTCATAGGTCTGCTCGACGACGATATTGCTGACCTTGGCGCCGAGACCCTTCTTGAATCCTGTGATGTTGTCGCGGCCGAGACCGTCGGCGGAGTAGAGCACGCCAATCCTGGCATTCGGATGGTTCTCCGCGAGGTATCTTCCATAGACGGACGTCTCGCCCTGCGAGTGCGGCTGAAATCCCATCGACCATGGATATTGCTTGTAGTCCCCGAACACCGTTCCTCCGGACGCGGTCAGAAGGTGCGGCACCTTCTTGGAGGTAATGTACTTGACCGCCGCCAGATTGGTGGGCGTGCCCAGAACGCTGTAGAGCAACAATACTTCGTCGCTCTCGATCAGTTTGCGGACCTGCTCCACCGTCTTCGGCGGGCTGTAGCTGTCGTCGTAGGAGATGTAGTCGATCTTGCGGCCATTTATTCCGCCCTGATCGTTGATCATCTTGAAGTAGGCTGCCTGTGTTCGACCGACAACAGCGAAGAAGGAGTTCGGTCCGCTGTACGGCATCGTGTTGCCGATCTTGATCGAGGTATCGCTCGCGCCCGGATCATACAATTTCTCTGCGTGACCCGTGCCAGTCGAGATCACCAGAGTGATGGCGGCCAACAGCGCGCCCCTTGCTTTCCACATCGCATTCCCTCCCTGTTGTCGCGTTAAGTCAGATCACGAAGACCCGGAGCCCTCGTCAGTAGCCAACCGTGAATCGGCGTCTGGAGTGGCGCGGCTGCTCGATCTCGTCGACTAATGCCAGTGCGTAATCCTCGTAGGAAATCCAGCTTCGTCCGCCGACATCGCGGAGCGCAGTGTCCGTTCCGAGTCTGAAGACGCCCGTGCGCTCGCCGGCGACGAACTGCGCCGAGGGCGAAAGGAACGTCCAGTCGAGATCGCTTGTCTGTCGCAGCAGGTCGAGGAAATCGCAGCCGGCGCGCGACTCGGCCTTGTATGGTTCAGGTACGCCGCCCGCATCGATCAGCTTGACGCCACTGCCGTTGTCGAGACTGCCCGCCCCGCCAACGACCACATAACGAGACACCCGCGAGCGGCGTACCGCGTCGATCAGCTTGTCGGCCTGGCCATGCAGGAAATGGAGGCTGCTGACCACAACGTCGTGGTCCGTGAGCAGCGGAGCGAGATCAACTGCGCGATTGGCATCGCATTGCTTTGCGACGACGCCGGCGAGCTGCGGCACCCTCTCCGGATGCCGCACGATGGCGGTGACCTCGTAACGGCGCCGTGCAAGCTCGGCAAGGATGCGCGATCCGGCGTTGCCCGTCGCACCGATCAGAGAAACTCTCATCTTCTCCTCCCGCCCGTGAACGATTTCCGGTCCCGGCGATGTCGTCTGCGGCGACGCTTGGCAATCCGGCACGGCAGCCCGTGATCCATTGGGCGGATTTGCGCCATTGCGGTCCGCAGTATCACCATTATGTACTAGATGTCAATTATGACATATCATTCAAAATTGGAGACTACAATGAGCATTGGCATTATCGGAGCCGGCGCCCTCGGATCCAACGTCGCCCGGCTGCTGGCAAGGAGCGGGATTTCGGCAACGATCGCAAACAGCCGCGGTCCGGCGTCGCTGGCGAGCCTCGCCGGAGAGCTTGGCCCTTCGATCAAGGCCGGCACCGTCCGGGAAGCCGCGAGCGCCGATATCGTCCTGGTCGCCGTGCGCTGGGTCGATCTCGGAAAGGTGCTGGGCGATCTGCCCGCCTGGAACGGCCGGGTCGTGATCGACGCCACCAATCCGGTCGCGTTCCTCGACCCGAATTCGCCCGAGGCCAGGGACCCGAACAATCCGCTCGCCGCTTACGGTATCAAGGCGATTGATCTCGGCGGCAAACATTCCAGCGAGGTGTTCCGCGCCTTCGTTCCGGGCGCGCGCGTCGTCAAGGCCTTCAACCATCTCGACGCCAACGCCTTGCGCGAGCCGGCCGCATCGGGCGGCCAGCGGGTGTTGTTCTATTCGGGCGACGATGCCGGGGCGAAGGCAGAGGTTCGCGGGATCATCGAAAAGACCGGCAACTTTCCGGTCGACCTCGGTACGCTGGACGTGGGCGGACCGCTGGCCTCGCTGCCGTTCGGTTCGCTTGCGGCCATCAATCTTGTCAGGATTTGACCCCGGCTGATTCATGGATGGCGTTCCCCTCACGCCCGTTCCGGCGCAGCGGCGTCCACAACGCGCGGCGCCTCTGCCGGAGTCTTGCCTTCGGGCGGATAACGATAAGGGCCGAGACCGAGGATCGCGGCGCTTGCAACAATCATGAACGCGCCAAACGTCCAAAGGGCGGGTTCGTAGGAATGCAGTCGCTCGAACGCCAGACCCATCATTGCGGGTCCGATTGCGGAGCCGACGACGAAGAAGGCGAACAGATATCCGTATAACTGCCCGAAGCGTTTCATACCGAAATAGCGGGACGTCAGGAATCCGGTCATGTCGATTTCGGTGCCGGATGCGAGACCAAGACTGATGATGCCCGCAACCGGCGCGACGGTGCTGTCGAGCAGATAGATTCCGAGACACGGCAGCAGGAAGAAGAAAGCCGCAACGAAAGGCGCAAAAATCCTGTCGACCAGGTATCCGGACATCAGTCGTCCGGCCATCGTGGAGAGGCCAACCGCAATCATCAGCGCCGCCGCTGCCTCGGGCGAATAACCCTTGTCGGTCAGCAGCGGCACTGTGTGCACGACCAGGCCTTGCGTGACGGTCGACACGAGCAACAGGGCGCAAGCGATCAGCCAGAACCGGCGGCCGCCGAGCGCCTCCCGCACCTCGAGGTCGGGCAGCCGATCGCGCCCGACAGGAGATGGCCCACGCTCACCGCCGGTCGCGGTCTTTGCCGCGGCCGGTTCGCGGATGAACAGAAACACCGCCGGAAGAGCCACAATCAGCGTCAGCAGGCCGAGACCAAGATAGGCGGCACGCCAGCCGAAATTGCCGATGAGAAACTGCGTGTACTGCGGCACCAGCGCAGCGCCGAGGCCGATGCCGCTCATCGTGATTCCGAGCGCCAGGCCTCGCCTGTCATCAAACCAGGCCGAGACGCATTTGGCATAGCCGAGCGGCCCCTGGCCCGAGCCCAGAACGCCGGTGATTGCAAACAGCAGCATGAAGACGACGATCGATGATGGCGCAAGCGCGATCAAGGCGACGCTTGCGGCGCAGAGCACGACGACCGGCAGCAGAACGGTGCGGACACCCCAGCGATCCATCATCGATCCAACGAAGGGGATGGTGATTGCTGACGCGATCGCAGCGACGCCGCCGGCGGCAGAAATGCTGGCGCGATCCCAACCAAATTCGGCATTCAGCGGTTTGATGAAGAGGCCGAGCGTGTAGAGGATCACCGGCCCCTGGGCCACCAGCATCGATGCCGTTGCGCCGAACACGATCCACCATCTGCTCGAAAACGTCACGGCCTGAAGCATGCTCCCTACTCCCTCGATTCAGATCGGCGTCACTCAGTGGATGGACTTCGACAGCGCATCGCGGGCAGCCTCTTCCGCATCGTGCTGGTACAGCCATTGTCCTTGCGCCATCCATTCGCGCAGCCGCACGGCTTTTTCCGCCGGATCGTCGTGCTCGGAGCGATAAAGCTTGCCCGCAGCGCGCGCGAGCGCCTGCACCTGGCTGGTCCGCGCAAGCCTGAGCGTCTCGTAAAGCTTCAGCCGGGCTGCGATGTCGTTGGCCCCGCATCCTTCCAGCACGACGGCCAGCGTGATCGCATCTTCGATCGATTGACCCGCACCCTGGCCGACATGGGGGACCATGGGATGCGCCGCATCGCCCATCAGCGTGACTCGACGGGTCGACCAGTGCGGCAACGGCGCGCGATCGTAGATGCCCCAACGAAAAGTCTCGTCGAGCGAATTGATGGTGTCCTGGACGGGCTGGTCCCAACCGGCGTATTCGGCTGCAAGCGCCTTGAGGTCGCCCGGCGCAGACCAGGACTCCTCGGATTCAGTGTCGGTGGGAACGAAAGCCACCATATTGATCAGTCGCCCGCCCGCGACGGGATAAAGCAGGAAACTCCGGCCGGATCCGATCCAGAGCCCGGGATCCCTGAGTTCGCCGGCCCAGGCGAGCCGTTCGGCGGGAATCAGTCCCCGGTAGGCCATGATGCCTTCGCTTGACGGACGACTTTCCAGACCGATCTGGCGCTGAACCACGGAACGGATTCCGTCCGCGCCGATTACGACATCAGCTTCCGCAACAGCACCGTTCGCGAAGGCGAGCCGGACGCCGTCACTGTCCTCCATCAACTGGAGGCAGCGATGACCAAGCTTGACCGTGCCGCCTGGCAATGCCGCGAACAGCAGGTTGAGGAAGTCGGCGCGATGAACGTTGTATCCCTGACCAGTCTGTTGCGAGAAGGCGGGCGTTGCCGGCCCGGCAGGGGTCGTGATCGCCTCTCCTTTCGAACTGCGCAGCGTCATGCCGTTGATTGGCGATCCGATGTTGCGCAGCTGATCGTCGAGGCCGATGCGCTTCAGCAACCGGGCCGCGTTCGGGTGGATCGAGACGCCGGCGCCGATCTCCCTCACCGCCTCCGCCTGCTCGAACACGCTGGCATCGAGACCGCGCGCGCGCAGGGCGAGCGCAGCGGTCAGGCCTCCGATACCGCCGCCGACAATTGCGATGCGAAGCGAACCAGGCATTTCCTCAAACCCTCATTGTTAATCGGGGCCGCTCGGAAGCATTATCTTTATACTATACGATCGTAAAGTTTAATCAAGCACAAAATGGTGCTGGAATCGGTATGGCTCGGCCCCCTGCGCACAGGGGGCGCCGCGGCAATCCATTCGATGAGGGGGGATGCGGGGGGAGAGGCCGGGGATCGGCCGCATCGATTGCGGCCAGCAGTGGATCTGCCTGCGCTCAGCCCTTGCCGGCTTCCTTGATCCGTGCAGGCAGTTCGTGGGCGTACTTGCCGAAAACCGTCTCGTCCACCAGACGCCAATACGCTTCGACGACCTTGGGACTCTTCGCGGACAACGCGCTCGTCACCTGCATTTCAGGCCCGAACCCGGCGAGCGTGGTGGTGAGACTGACCATCATGTAGTGGAACAGGATGGGATCGACCAACGGCAGCAGTCCCTGCTTTTGCGCGGCGACGATCTGGGGAATCAATCGCTCGAGCAGCGGCGCCAGCACGGTTTCGGCAACCCATTTCAGGCGCGGACTGCCGCTCATGGCCTCCTGCCGCATGAAGCGGTGAAACTCGGGGAATGCGACGGTGTAACGGAACAGCGTGGTGTACTCCTCCCGCAACCGGGCGAGCGGCGGCAAATCCGAGTTTTCCGGCGCCGAAGTATCCCACCCTTCCCTGATTTGCGCGAACGCATGCTCTGCCGCCGCGCGCCAGAGAATGTCCTTGCTGCGATAGTGGTAGGTGATGAGCGGATGCTGCAGGCCAAGCCGGTCCGCGATGGCGCGAATGCTCGCCCCTTCGAATCCCCGCGCGGCAAATTCCGCGATGGCGGCATCGAGAATCGCGCCGCGGGTCTCGAGCGCGCGCTGTTGTTCGGCGCGCTTGCGCGGGCGTCCGCGCCGCTCCGCACCAGATTTCAGCTTTTCGCCCTTGGCCATGTCCATTGGCTAACACGTTTGCATGCGGGACGCCAAGCAAGCAGGACGCCAAGAACGTCCTGTGCCGACGCCTCCCGGGTTACGTCTTGTTGCCGGCAGCAACGAAGCTCGGGGGCCGACTGCCAGGCTGCAATTCCCGGACAAGACCGAAATGATATTTGACGGTGTTGGTACCCGCATCCAATTCGGGACGAACAACCAGAGAGCGCTTGACGCCAAAGACCGCGTCGCTTTCCAGGTATTGATCGCCTTCGAAGAACAGATGAGTGACGAGGGTGCGAAAGCCGGGCGCACTGATCATGAAATGGACGTGCGCGGGGCGAAAGGGATGCCGTCCCATAGCCGCCAGCAATTGGCCCGCGGGACCGTCATCCGGGATCGGATAGCTGACGGGCAGGATGGTCTGGAATCGGTAGAGACCTGCCGCATCGGTTCGAAAGCTCGCCCGCAGGTGCCCCTCGGGCTGGTCCTTGTCCTGGACGTCATACAGTTGATTGGGCGCGGTCTGCCAGACTTCGATCAGCGCATCCGCAACCGGCTGCCCCTCGGGATCAGTGACACGGCCGCTCATCACCAACGGCTCGCCCGTCTCCTCGCGAAGCAGGATACTGTCTCCTTGCGCGAGTTCACGCTGCTGGCCGGCATAGAACGGCCCAAGGACCGTTGAGTCGGTGATTCCAGGTCCCGCACCATTGTCGACTGCGTCAACAAGCATCGAGATGCCCAGGATGTCGGAGAGCAGGATAAGCTCCTGGCGGCTTTCGGAACACATCTTGCCGGCGCGCGTGAGGAAGTCGATGGCTTGGGCCCACTCGCCCTGGGTTATCATCGCTTCCCTGACGATTGCATGCAGATGGCGAATGACGATCTCCATGACGTCCCGCAGCCTCGCGCTCTCTGCCTGGTCCATGCGGGCGATGACGTCGCGCGTCAATTCCGGAAAGATCTCCGCCGCTGCACTTTCCTCCCTGCCGATCATGATCGTCACGCTCCTGCCCGCGACGGCCGCCGGCCGTGATAAGCGTCGTCAAGAAGGGCGCGGATCGGACCTCGCTCGACGGGACGCGGATTCCAGTAAGCCGACTGCAGCGCCGCATCGGTTGCCTTGTCGAGATCGGACTCCGACATCCCGATCTGCCGCAGCGAAGTCGACGCGCCATGCCTTGCTGCAAGATCGAACAATGCGCCCGCAGCTTCATTCGCGCCAAGCGCATCCGCAACACGGCGGAGAGCGGCCGGTGCCGCGTCGGTGTTGTACGCCGCCGCGTGCGGCAGGATCACGGTGTGGGTCTCGGCGTGTGGAAGGCCGAAGGTCCCGCCAAGAACGTGACAAAGCTTGTGATGCAGTGACATCCCGACCGCTCCGAGGCACGATCCACAGGCCCATGCCCCGAACAGCGCGTCGGACCTTGCATCTCGATTGGCCGGATCCGAAACGAT
>Ga0137415_10003172_pt1 | contig 16316 bp, 20 predicted proteins | sample CZODoug3_1_1_16f_FD_183082 | JGI IMG/M metagenome (GOLD analysis project Ga0137415, IMG submission 183082) | Vadose zone soil fungal communities from Angelo Coast Range Reserve, California, USA - CZODoug3_1_1_16fungal (Hybrid Assembly) | ecosystem: Environmental > Terrestrial > Soil > Vadose...
GAAAGAAGGTGGCAATGGTCGGCGATGGCGTGAACGATGCGCCGGCGCTGGCTCAGGCCGACCTCGGGATCGCGATTGGCGCCGGAACCGATGTCGCGATTGAGGCGGCCGGCGTCGTCCTGATGCGCTCGGACCCACTCGATATCCCGACCGCGCTGACCATCGGTCGCGGAACGTTGCGGAAGATGCGCCAGAACCTCGCCTGGGCGGTCGGCTACAACAGCGTCGCCATACCGTTCGCCGCCGGCATCTTCGAGCCGCTGGGCATCGTATTGCGGCCCGAGATCGCCGCGCTCTCGATGTCGGGCTCGAGCGTCCTGGTGGCGGTCAACGCCTTGCTCCTGCGGCGGCTGCACCTTCCGGATGCCGGGGATGGGCGCTCCATGGGGACAGGGTCAGCGTCCGGCGAACTGCGGGCCCAGCAGGCTTTGTAGCAAGCTCAGGACGGCCGGGTCGCTGCCGACGTAGAGGACCATCACCCGGCCCTTGAGGAAGAAGTGGGGCGGTGCCACCCAGTCGACAATGACGACTGCATTACCACTCCCGTCGGCTCGGACCTGATGTGCGTCTGCGCTGGCCGCCGAAGGCGAGCTGTATTCAAATAGCTGCACGTCGGCGGGGGTGGTCAGGGCGCCCCCACTAAGCCTGACGGTGGTCCCTGACTGCGCCCTGAGAAAGGGCTGCGAAACCCCGCCTATGATATCGACCACGACGCTTTTGCTGCGGAGCGCGTCGATCAGGCTGACCTGGTCCTGGACCGGACCGCCATGGCTTTGCGGGCCTTGGCTCGTTCCGCAAGCCGTTAGCAGCAGGGCGATGAGGACCAGTAGTCGCTTCACGGGGTTCAAGACGCGAGATAGCCAGAAAAGTTCCCAGGCCGTTGCCCGGGATCTCGATTTGGCTTCCTGTGGTTCCACGCCTCAATATAGGGAGACTTCGATAGATTGAAGGAGGTCAGCATGGGAAGGATCGTGGTCACCGAGTTTGTCTCACTCGATGGTGTGATGGAGGATCCGGGCGGAAGCGAGCACTCCAAGCACGGTGCTTGGACCTTCAAGTTCTCGCGCGGCGACGAGGGCGACAAATTCAAGTTTGACGAAGTCAACAACGCCGAGGCGCAGCTGCTCGGCCGGGTGACTTACGAGGGCTTTGCGCAGGCCTGGCCAAAGCGAAGTGGTGACCCGTTCTCGGCCAAGTTCAACAGCATGCCCAAGTACGTCGTGTCCTCGACGTTAAAGAAGGCTGACTGGAACAACTCGACGATCCTCAAGGGCAACGTAGTCGACGAGGTCTCCAAGCTGAAGCAGAGAATCAAGGGCGATATCCTGGTCAGCGGCAGCGCCAGGCTCGCGCAGACACTCATCGAGAATGATCTCGTTGACCAGCTGAACCTGATGGTCTTTCCGGTCCTACTCGGGAGCGGCAAGCGCCTCTTCGGTGAGACGGGGGAGCCGAAGACGCTGCAGCTGGCCGAGTCGAAGACGGTTGGCGACGGCGTCAGCATCCTCATCTACAAGCCCGCCGGAAAGAACTAGACATGGGGGAAGTGACGGCAATCGGCGGACGGGACTACGTAATCTGAAGGAGATCCGGCCCCGAATTCACCGATCCGTCACTTTTTCCACGCAGACCGCGTTCATCGCTTCGACCTCTTGCGAGACGTTCAGTGCCACACTGAGTCAAGCTTCTTTCGCAGGAGGTGAATCCAATGTTTTCGAGCCTTTACAACCGCATTCGCGCACTGCTCAACCGTGAGGAAGGGCAGGGTATGGTCGAGTACGCCCTTATCCTCGTCTTGATCGCTGTCGTGGTCATCGTAGTTCTGATCATCCTCGGCAACCAGGTCAAGAACGTCTTCTGCAACATCTCGGGCGGTCTGGGCCAGTAGGCCTCAGGCGCAAGCGAGAAAGGGCCCTAACGCAGGGCCCTTTCTCTTTTTATGAGTTAGGCGGCGGTCTCTTCGGCGACCTGCGCGGTTCGGCGAAGGCGCGGCGAGCGGAACACCGCGAGGGCGACCGCAAACCCGAAGAGGGCGATGGCGAAGGCGAGTTGGAATCCTGCCCCGTAGCCGGCGGCCAGAGCGTGATTGACGACAGCATGGGTCGGCTGGATGCCGACCAGCTGATTCTTCGTCGTCGTGGCGGCAATCGTCCCGAGGAGCGCGATGCCGATCGATCCGCCGATCTGCTGCCCGACGTTGAGGAGGGCCGAGGCCAGGCCAGACTCCTGCGGACTGGTGCCGGCAACCGCCATCAGCGTCAGCGGGACGAAGATGTTACCCATCCCGACGGCGATCAGGAGCATGGGCCCAAGCAGACCGGTCATGTAGGTCGTCTGATCATTGATCTGCGACAGCCAGAAGAGTCCGGCGGCAACCAGCAGCGGGCCGATCGTGATGAATGGCCGCGGCCCAAACCGGCCGACCAGACGGGCGACGATCTGGGCCGTGATGATGATGGCCGCGGTCAGTGGGAGAAACGCGACCCCGGCGACCAGCGGGCTGAAGCCCAGGATGTTCTGCACGAACTGCGTCAGGAAGAAGAAGACGCCGAAAACTGCGACCCCGATGACAAGGGATAGCACGTAGGCGCCGTTGCGATTGCGCTGGGCAAAGATGTTGAAGGGCATCAGGGCGTGCTGGCTGCGAGACTCGATCGCGAGGAAGACGAGCAGTAGCACCGCCGATAGGCCGAGCGATGCGAGCGTCAGCATGTCCGTCCAGCTGTTGGTGGCGGCGTGCGACAAACCGTAGACGAGCAGAACCATCCCGCCGGTCGCCGTCAGCGCGCCGGGGAGGTCGAGCCGGCCGTCCCGTCCAGGGGTAGCCGCCAGCACGCGCGGCGCCATGATCGCGAGTACTATGCCGATCGGCACGTTCACGAAGAGCACCCAGCGCCACGACGCGAAGTTGGTGAGCAGCCCGCCGAGAAGCAGCCCGAGAGCGCCTCCCGCGCCCGCCACCCCGCCATAAACGCCCAGCGCCCGGTTGCGTTCCGGCCCCTCGCGGAAGGTATCGGCGATCAGCGAGAGCGCGGTCGGCGCCACGATCGCGGCACCGACGCCCTGCGCGGCACGGGCAATGATGAGCCAGGTCGCATTGGTGGCGAAGCCGCCGGCCAGGGATCCAAGGGTGAAGAGCACGATGCCGATCGTGAAGACCCGCCGGCGTCCAAATAGATCACCGGCGCGGCCACCAAGCAGCAGTAAGCCGCCAAAGGTCAGTGAATACGCGTTGATCACCCACTCCAGACCGGTGGGAGTGAAATGTAGGGCTCGTTGAATCGACGGGAGGGCAATGTTCACGATGGTGGCATCGAGGATGACCATCAACTGGGCTACCGCGATCACGGCAAGCGCGAGGCCGAGGTTGCGCGGCAGCGGATTGGTATTGCGGGCCGTGGCGGAGGTGGTCGAGATCTCAGTGCTCATGCGACTACAACCGCCGCCGGGCGGTCGATTATTCAAAGCGACGCCCAATACTTTCGGGTGATGACAGCCCACCATAGTGGCAGGTTGTTAACTTCTCGCGGAAAAACTTGAAGTTAACAACCCAAGTCGGCAGTATGCGCGGCGCTTGCCAAGCCTTCCCGAAGGGCACGTCGAAACCGCCTGACGCCAGTTAGCGCGCCATTGTCTCGAGCGGGTCCTAGGCTGTCTGCTCGATCGCGACTGCCGCCTGGAGCCCGGCCTGGGTCGGCTCGAGAAGGCGACGGATCACAGCGTTCAGCTCCTCGCACTTCTCGAGGATGAGCTGGCAGGCCCGCGCGCGCTGCTCTGGTGACAATTCGTCGGAGCTCAGCAGCTGTGCGTAGCCATTGATGACGGCTAGTGGTGTGCGCAGGTCATGACCCACCGCTCTGAGCTCAGCGTCCCCGACATTGTCCATCGCCACGGCTTTCTCCAATGCATAAGCTGGCCCGGCGATCGTGGATTGTCAAGGGTGGATTTTCCGGCCCCCTTTGCCGTCGGCCAACAGCTTATAATGTCCCTTACGGAAAAGCTGACAGCCTGATAGGGGATTGGAGGCGGCGGGCCGTGATGCAGTTCATAACCCTGGTTCAGATTCGACCGACTGGCGCGTCCCCGGAGACCGGCTCGCGGGTGGCGGCGCGTGCTGCCCAGTGGCAGCACCTGCAGCATCAGATTCAGCTGGTGGGTGGCCGCGTCAACCAGATCTGGAATGTCCTCGGTAACGACTACGACCTGATGTTCATGGGCGAGGCCGACGATCCGAAGACGTTGCACCGGATCGACGCCGTTTGCAAAGCGGAAGGCTACGCGTCCAAGACCCATCCCGCGATCGAGGCAGCGGAATATGCCCAGCTCGTGCAGGATACCGCCGACGTTCTGACCTACGGCGGGGCGCGCCAGGCGCCGGGCACGGAGCGCGACGAGGCCTAAGCCCGGGCGGTAGCGGGCTCGAGGTCGGCCACGGCGGGGATGAGCTTCTCGCCGATCGCCTCCAGCCGCTTCGTCTCGTACATCTTCGGCACGTGCCCGATTACGGTCTGGATGCCCATGCCGGCCAGCCACTTCAGGCCGCCGATCACCTTGCCAAGGTTTTCGCCATTGTCGCCCAGGTCGAATGTGAACAAGGAGGTCTTCTCAATGTCCTCGTAGTTGCGGCCGACGGCCTGGCAGTGCTCGCGCAGGATGTCGAGCTTGCGGGGGATTTCGGGAGTGGGGAAGAGGTTGCAGGCATCGGCATACTGGGCGACCAGCCGCAGGGTTTTCTTTTCGCCGCCGCCACCGATGAGGATGGGTGGGTGGGGGCGGGTAAGCGATTGCGGCGAGTTGAGCGGGCGCTCGAGCTGATAGTGCTCGCTACGGAAGGGCTTTTCGCTGCCGCGTTTGCCTTCCCACATCTGCTGGCAGATCTGGAGTGTCTCCTCGAGGCGCTCGAACCGCTCCTTGATTGGCGGGAATGGGATGCCGAGGCCGCGGCTTTCTGCTTCGTTCCACGCGGCGCCAATGCCCAACCAGGCGCGGCCGCCGGAGAGGACATCGAGAGTCGTGACGGTCTTGGCAAGGATGCCCGGTTGGTGGTATACGACGCCCGTCACCATGGTGCCGAGCTTGGCGCGCTTGGTCACAGCGGCGATGTAGCTGAGCGCACTGTAGCCTTCGAGCATCTCGTGGTGTTCGGGCCCGTTCATGCGGATCTGCCAGAAGTGATCCATCACCCAGATGGAGTCGAAGCCCACCTCGTCCGCGGTGCGCGCAATGTCGCCGAGCGTGCTGCCGATCTTGGCGGGCCCGGCCGGCCAGGTGAAATCAGCGATGTCCAGTCCGATCTTCATAGCTCCTCAAGGGAGAATATCAGCGAACCCGATGAAACCGGTCCTTTGCATTCGGAATGATCGCGACGACACCCTCGGGATCACCGCAGGGGCGTTGGCGGAGGCCGCCGTACCACTCGTCCCCCTTGACGCCTTTGAGGCCAGTGCCCGGTGGCCGGAACTGGAGGAGATCGGCGGCCTCATCCTGTTCGGTGGAGATGAATGTTGACGAGACCGATCGGCATCCCCACCTGCTGACCCAGCGAGAGCTGATGTGGCGGGCTGTGGACGCAGGGCTGCCGGTGCTCGGCATCAAGCGCGTGCGCCTCACCGATGAGGGTGAGCCCGACGTCTTGCTCGGCGCCTTTACGACCGGCGATCGGGTTTTCCAGTGGCACGAGGACACCTTCGATCTCCCTGAAGGCGCTGATCTGCTGGTAGCCGGCGATGACGTGCCCAATCAGGCCTTCCGGTTCGGCCGCACCGCATGGGGTGTGCAGTTTCATTTCGAGGTGGATGCCCAGGGCGTGGAGGCGTTGGCTGCGAGTCTCGGGGCCCACCCTCAACAGAGTCCGGAAACGGACGGCGGACGAGATCCGCGACGAGTTGCGATTGTACCTCGACGCGCAGCAGCAGCGGTCGCGGGCGCTGCTTGCGGCTTTCGCCGGCCAGGTGCGCTCCGCGACCCTTTAGGGGGATTAGTTGGCGGTGAGGCAGGCCGGGTAGGGACGGTTCACAGCGCACGGACCAATAGTCGCGACGACGTGCGCCCGGTCGACGGCGATGTCGATGGCGCCCTTCGAGACGGCGCCCTGCTGCGTCAGTCGTGTTTCGAGGATTCGATAGCGAAGAAGCGACGAGAACTCTGACCTGGCAACACCGGCCTGGTCGAGGTTCTGCTCGAATGCAACCGGCCCCCCGAAGGCGAGCTCGGCTGCCGAAACTGCCTGCTGGAGATCAGCCGGAGTAACCGCGATGCCGCGCTCCGCCGCAAGCTGCTGGACCACGGCGTCGCGGACCAACTCCCGAATGGCCGACGATTCGATATTCGCGCGGCGACGCTGACCCGAGGCGGATTGCCAGTTGACCTGGCTACCGGTGCGCTCAAATTTGTGCTGCTTGGTAGCGACGATGGACTGGTATAGCGACACCGAGACCGGCTGGCCGTTGACCGTGAGCTGCGGGTTGGCGGCTCTCGTGCCACAGGCTGCGAGCGCGACCGCGGCGGCGGCGAAGGCCACGAGGAGAAGGCTGCGAATGGACAACGTGCTCACCTCACACCGGGAATGGCCTGGGCTGTCAGCCCGAGACCGGCAATGGTTACCACGAGCGCACTGGCGATGGGCACGAGCCGGGCGAACCGGGCGAGCAGGTGGCGGCCTTCACGCGCGCGAAATTGCGCGAGCCTCGGCAGGCCCCCGGCGATCGCCAGGCCGATGCCGGTCAGGACGGCAGCGAGTCCGGCGCTGAACGAAGCGATCAGCAGGATCCCATAGGGAAGCCGGTGCAGCGAGATCGCCGCCAGCAAGACGACGAGCGCTGAAGGACACGGGACGATGCCGCTCGAGATGCCCAGCGCGAGCAACCCACGGGCTCCCATCGGGGCATGGTCGTGCTGATGGTCGTGACCGTGGAGGACGGCGCGCGCCCGAGCGAGCAACAGCGCACCGCCGATTCCGAGGATGAGAAGGCCCGAAAGGAGGGTCACCCAGGGATAGAGCCGTTCCGGCGTGACCACCGAGGCCGCAAAAAGCGTGACCAGCCCGAGTAAAAAGACGCCGGCCGTGTGGGTGACCGTGATCGTCAGTCCCAGCGAGATTGCGTGATGGGCGGTTCCGCGGGTGCCGACCAGATACCCGGCCATGACCGCCTTGCCGTGTCCCGGCGACAGCGCGTGGAGGGCGCCGAGCGCGATCGCCGCCAGGATCGATCCGCCGAGCGTCAAAAGGGATAAGTGGGCGGGCGTGATCAGCGCGGCAAAACGATCGCTGATGAGGTGCGACGGGCCTGACGCGGTGAGGCCGAGCCCGCGCGCCTGGGTGGCGGACGTTCCGACCCTGGGGACGAACGCAAAGTGCGCCTCGGTCTCGTCCAGCGGACTGGTCAGCATGTCCTGCGGATAGTTGCGCAGCGCATTGCTGACACTCCCGCTCGGCGCGCTGGAATCGAGCAACCGGGCACCGCCGGCCTGCTGCACGACGATCTCCTTCCACCCGAGGCGGCCGGCATAGTTGGAGTCGTGATAGGCGGCCAGCTGGCGGCCGTTTTGCGGCACGGCGGCGGAGAGAAGGATCTGCAGCCGCATCGTCTGCAGCCCGCCCTGCCCGTCGACGTAGCTAATGGAATGGTCGTCGACCGCAAGGGCCATCCGCTGCGGACCCAGGTCGAGCCGCAGCCCAGCGGCGAGGTCGCGGACTCGTCGATCGAGGTAGGCCGGGTCGGTCGCGATCCGCTGCTTTTCCTGGAACGTCGGGATTTCCGCGTAATCGACCACGTAGAGCACATCGACGCGATCCCCATTGACCTGGACCTGGCTGAAGCGGTTGATAGTGAAGTTCCCAAGCGGATGCGCGAAGGCGGGCACCGCGACAGCGAGCGAGAGTCCAATGGCGCCAAGGAGAGCGAGGAGGGCGCGATGGGGGTTCATAGGCCCCCAACCTGCCCTCCCCCGCCAACGGGTGAGGGGATTGAGTGCAGAGTCTGTCGGGCGACGGGCGACCAGACGACCGAGAAGTACGGGTTGATACCAAGGGCCGTTTGCAGGTCAGCGCGAGCCGCGCTCGCTTGGCCAATCCGCGCCTCGATCATGCCCCGGTGGAAGTACATTCCCGCATCGCGGGTGCCAAGCCGGATCGCCTGGTCCGAGGCGGTCAGCGCCGCCGCGTCGTCGCCCACCTGGTACAGCGTCCATGCGAGGGTATCGGCGCTGCGCACGCTCGGCCGGTCGGCCATCGCACGCTGGGCGGCGGCCAGCGCGGCGGGCAGTTCCCGGCGGTGGTCCGCGTCGAAGAGCGCGAGCTCGGCATCGAGGTCGACGCCGTTCGCCCGGTAGAGCTGCTGCTCGGCGGCCGCCAGGTCGTAGGTCTGCGCAGCCTTGCGCGGATCACTGGCCGCCGCATAAGCATCGCCGAGCCCGATCACGAAATCGGGAAGCGGGTAGACGTCGACGGCTTCGCGGAATCGGTCGATCGCGGGGGCGTACCGACCGCGAGCCGCCTCCACCCGCGCCAGCCCGGCGAGCGCGTAGGGATACCTCGGCTGGTCGAAAAGCGCCCGGCGGTAGGCTGCCTCGGCCGGTACCAGCCGCCCGGAATTGAAATAGAGGTTGGCGAGCAGGACCCGCGTGTACGCGCTGTTCTCGGGGACGGCGCCTCCCGCCTCGACCGCCTGCTGCATCGCGGAGATCGCGCCATCGACGTCACCAAATAACTCCCGGGCGTAGGAGACGCGGGCGTAGGAGCTGAGGTCCGGTCGCCGGTCGACCATCGCCTGGAACGTCTGCACCGCCTCGGCATAGCGACCAAGCTCGATCTGCGCATCGCCGATGATGCCGAGGGGACGCGCGCCTGCCGGGTCGAGCTGCCGAGCGCGGTCTCCCCACTGGAGCGCGCCAACGAACTCGTGACGCGCAAGTGAGAGCAGGCCCATGCTGGTCGATGCCGGCGCATCGCCGGGGTCGTGCGCCAACGCGCGCTTCAGCAGCGCATCGACCTTGGGGTAGTAGGAGGGATCGCCGACCTCGCGCACCTTTTGCAGGTAGGCGGCTGCCAGGTCGTCGATCGATTTCCAGTCGTCAGGCTGCTGGCGAAGCCGTGCCTGGTCGCGCGCGATGACGTCGTCCGTCCTGAGGCTGATGGCGAGCCCGGTGTGCGGCGCCACCGGGTTCGCCAGGTCAGCCGCCGACGGTCCACAGGCCGCCACGATCGTGCCGATCAGTGCCGCTGCCGCGATCGTCTTGACGCTGTGTAATTTCATCTCTTCGCTCCCTACGGCATGTTCGGGTCGTTGAGATACGGGAAGCTCGACTGCGCGGTCGGATGGTCGCTGTCCTGAATCACGCCCTGGTGCAGTTGCCCCGCATTGGCACCGGCATGGCAGGTCGGGATGACGCCGCCGAAGCCGCAGAAGGCGCCGTCCACCGCGTTGAGCTCGGTGTCGACGACATTCTCGGTCAGGTTCCGGCCGTTGGGGAAACCGAAACCCGGGACGTCCATGTTGTAGCGGAGCTCATCCGCATACGCCGACCATTGAACGGGACGGTTGAGCGTGTTCACGCCCCGCAGCAGGATGTCGACGAGGTCCTGCCGATTCGTGGTGTCGACGCCCTGGCCGAAGAGGACGTTGAAGTAGGTGGCCAGCAGCGGGTTCTGGTAGCGGGGCAGGAACTGCGCGTCGTTGGCGGGTCGCCCGGCGTTGAAGAGGTCCTTCTGTCCGAGACCGATCACCACCTCGTTGATCAGTGGGTTCCCCAACCGCGAGACCTGTACCCAGTTGCCCTCCGACGCCTTGAACGGCGGCGTGCTGCTGAGGACGGTCTCCTGGCGGCGGCTGGCGGTCGCCCAGACACCGATGACGGAGTCGTTCGGACCCTTGATCATCGCTTTGGGCACGGAGATGACGATGCTGTGGACGTTCTGGTTGTTGAGGTAGTCCTCGCCTTTGCCGTCATCCGTGGGGCTCAGGGGATCGAGCGTCAGGATGTCGAAGATGGGGCCCAGGTTCGCGTAGAACGGATCGTCGCGCTGGCCGGCGAAGACAGTGACGTCGCCGGGCAGGTTGTGGATGGCGGCGTTCGCCAGCGTGTGGTAGTAGGCGGCGTCGCCGGTCGAGGCGGCGCCCACGACGTCGGGCGGGGTCAGCAGGTTGCTGCCGAGAACCGCGCTCGAGTCGTCGTCCTCACCACCGCTCCGGGTGACGCTGACCGAATAGGTCTGCGGTCGGTTCCAGCCAAGGTACTTCGAGCCGTCGAAGGCGATCTGCTTGGTCAGCGCGCCGTTGCGGGCGTACGGCGTGTTGTAGAGGAACGTCGTCCCATCGACGGTGGAGGTGCGGAAGCGGAAGGTGAACGTGACATGGCTCTTGCCATCACCGACGTTGTCGACGTGGATCTGGTAGCGGACGTCGTCGCCGAAGCGGTAGAAGTTCGGGCCGCCCGCGGGATTCTCGAACGGCACGTAGTTGGCGACGAGCACCACGTTGTTCGGGTTGTCGGGCGCCTGGAAGGTGTAGAGGTCGGTGTTGTCGGCGAGCGGGTCCTCCGCGATCAGCGGAGCTTCCCGATGGCTCGAGGCGCTGGCGGTCAGTGGGGCAAGCGTCAGCCCCATCGATGCCGCTGCGACCACGGCCAGCAGAACGCGGTTTCGCATGATTGATGCTCCTTTTGGTGAAGTGGCGATCGGCAAAACCGGGCTCACTTCATAGGCTTCCTCCCTCCACGTTTGGACCTGCTCGGCCGCAGCGAGTCCTTACCGGCTCTTACGGAAGAGGTCGCTCCCTGGATCAAACTTCGACGTCGTCGCGAGGGGATGGACCCTTGAGTGATCCGAGAGTGCCGCGGGACCGTATATAAGTGGTACGGGAATGAGCGGGGAGCTGGAAGACCAGGACCATCAGATGGCGGCCCAACTGAAGCGCGGTGACTCCACTGCCGTCGAATCGCTCTATGACCGGTACGGCCGGCTCGCCTACGGCCTTGCGTTCCGCATCCTCAACGACCGAAGCGCGGCAGAGGACGCTGTCCAGGACGCCTTCCTGGCGGTCTGGCGCAACGCCTCAGGATTCGATACCAGCCGCGGGAGCCTGCGGAACTGGCTCCTTTCGATCGTTCGAAACCGCGCCATCGACCGGTTGCGCGGGAACGTGAGGATCCACCGCGAGGTCCGGCTCGATAGCGCTGAGCACGCCGCAGAAGTGCCCGACGCCTGGCAGACGGTCGCCATCGACCTCGAGCGCAAGCAGATCCGGGAAGGGTTTGCCGAACTGCCCGATGCGCAGCGCCGAACGCTCGAACTCGCTTACTTTGGTGGGTACACGCACGTGGAGATTGCCAGCCGCATGCAAGTCCCCCTCGGTACCGTGAAGGGCCGGATGCGGATTGGCCTGGAGAAGATGCGGTCGTTCCTCGTCGCGCGTGGGGTGGTGGGATGACAAGGTTGAACGAAGCGGAAGCCGACGACCTTTTGGCCGCCTACGCGCTGGACGCCCTTCCCGAGGCGGAAGCCCGTCGCGTCGAAGAGCACCTGCAGAGCTGCGCCGAGCACCGCGCGGTGGCGGCTGAGCTGCGCGAGACCGGCTCGATGCTGTCGCTAACGGCGGGTGAAAGCGAGCCGTCGCCCGAGCTCCGCCGGCGTATCGTCGATGCGGTCAAGGCGAGCCCGGCGCAAGCTGCGTCGGCCGAGCGCGAAGCGCCCCACGCGCCGGTCCTCGCGGTGCCGCGCCGGTTCCCGTCGTGGCTGCCCAAACCCGCGCGACTGGCGGTCGCCGCCGCCGTGGCGATCGGGCTCGGGATCAGCGCGCTGATCGGCTACCAGGTCGGACAGGTTACCGGGCGGCCGGTCGCGTACACCTTCCAGGGCGACCCGAGCGCAGCACCTGGCGCCGAAGCGCGCCTCGTCTACTTCAAGGATCGCAAGGAAGCCGTGCTCGCCGCCAGCGGTCTGCCCAAGCTCGCGTCTGGCCAGGTCTACGAAATGTGGCTGATCAAAAATGGGGTCCCGGTCGACAAGGGAATCAGCGCGAGTGCAAGCGGCGAGTTGGGAGCGAAGCTTTCCGGCGACCTGTCGCAGTTCCAGCAATTCGCCATCACGATCGAACCGGGCGAGCAGCCGCTGCCGACGACGAAGCCGATCCTGATCGGGAACCTCCAGGCCGGCTCGACCTAGGCGTTGGAGAAGAGGGGGATATTGGCGCCGCTCGCCGGGGTGATCGCACCGTCGAGCAAGCTGACGATCAGGTCCGCGACGCGCGCCGGTGTGAGGCCCGCTTTCAACTGCGGGTTCGCGCGCCGCAGCATTTCGGTATCAACCGCTCCTGGACTGATGCAGATGGCGGTGATGCCGTGTGGTCGACCCTCGACGGCGATCGCCTCGGTCAATCCGACGACACCGTACTTCGAGACGTTGTAAGCAGCCAGGCCAGGGAATTTTTCCGTCGCGTAGATCCCCGAAAGGGATGCCAGATTCACAATCCGACCACCCCCGGCGCTGCGCATCGGTCCAAAGGCGGCGCGGCAGCAGAGGAAGGTGCCGGTGAGATTGATGCGAAGCGTTTCTTCCCAGACCTGTGGCGTGGTCGCTTCGATCGCCGCCTTGTGCAGGACGGCCGCGGCACAGACCAACGCCGTCGGCATACCCACGCGAGCGGCGATGGCGAAGAGCCGATCGACGTCGCCGCTCTCGCCGACGTCCGCGGTCGCGATCGTTGCGGTTCCCCCGTTCTTGTGGATCGTCTCGCTGACCGCCTCCAGCTGCGTCTGGGTGCGGGCCGCCAGGACGACATGGGCACCCGCGCGGGCGACCGCTTCCGCGGTCGCGCGTCCGATGCCGCGACTCGCTCCGGTTACGATCGCGACCCTTCCCTGCAACCAACCGGGCGCCTCAGGCAGGGCGGTTCACCTCAGCACGAGCCCCCAGCGTTCGGTAAAGGCGTTCGTGCGCCCCAAGGGTCGCGTCGAGATTCAGGTCCGCGACGGCATGCTCCCGACAATCCCCGCGCTTGATGCGGCTGACTTTCGTGAGCGCGCGGGCGGCGCCCGCGATGTCGTCTGGTGAGACGAGGAAGCCAGTCTGATCATTGATGATGATTTCCGGCAGAGCACCGCGGCGGTAGGCAATCACCGGGGTGCCCGCGGCCTGCGCCTCGGCTGCGACCATGCCAAACGGCTCCTCCCACTTCGCCGGACAGAGGACGGCGCTTGCCTCGGCCATCCGTCGCCACAACGCCGATCGGATCAATCCGCCGTGGATCGACACCCCGGCCTCGCCCTGGTGTGAGAGCACGTGGGCTCCCGCGTAGTCGGCGTCGTAGGGCTCGCCGTAGAGGTCGATCCGAACACCCGCCTCGCGCGCGATAGCGATGGCATCTTCGGCGCCCTTTTCCGGACTGAACCGGCCGGCAAAGATGACCCCGTCTCCACCCTTGTCCGACCAGGGGATGCGGGCGACCGGAACGCCATCGGGCAAGATCACATCCACCGGTACCAGCGCGCGCCAGGCCTCCGCCGCAGAGGTGGAAACGGCCGCGATGGTTGGGGGGAAGTCCGAGTGGAGAGCGGAGGCAAGGGCGGCCGCCATCGCCGGGTCCGGAGGCAGATGCAGCGTGTGCACCACCGGCGACAGCAGGGAAGAGGCCAGGCGTATCGCGGGCGGATCGAAGGCGTGGTTGTGAACGACGTCGTAGGAGGCGCGGCGAATCGACGCGTAGACGGTCGCGAAGGCGAGGTCGGCGGCGCGACCATCGGGTGCCGGCGATCGGCCATGACGGTAGAGAAGGCCGGCAAGGGAGGAGGCGTCGACCCCGGTGTCGACCACGGTGACGCCGGGAATCGCGGAGCCGGAGGCCGCATAAACGTGAACCTCGTGGCCGCGGGCTTGCAAGCCGGTGGCGAGGTCGGCCACCATTGCCTGGGACCCGCCGAGCTGCGGCTCCCGGATCGTTGTTACGAGCGGCGCCACGATCGCGATCCGCATCACGGGATGATCCTGTACGCGAGATCGCAGGGAGGATTGACCCCAAGGAGGTCATAGGGGACGTGGCGCTGGCCGCGCGCCTTGATCTCCGCGACGGCGTGCGGATAGAAGATGGCGGCCAGCTGGACCGCCTCGGTCGGACTGGCGAAGTCCATCGTCATCGAACCGGGAAACGAGAGGTAGCGATAGCCATGCGCAGCCAGCCACTCGGGATGGTTTGGCCAGACGATCACCACCATCCCACCAATGGCGCAGACCCGCTCCATCTCGCCGAGCCCACGGTCGCCGCCGTGAGCCGGCTCGGGCGTGAGCGCGGAGCAGGCGATGACCAGCTCGGCGGATTGGTCCGGAACGGGAAGGGCATCGAAGAATCCACTCATGATCCGGACGTGGCCCTCACCCTGCCCGCTCCCAGAGGGGGAGGAAGATGAGGCCAGGTTGGCACGCAGCCGTTCTCGCAGCGGAGCCGCCGGCTCGACGGCGCTCAACTGGTCGCAGCGGGCGACGAGCTCGAGCGTGAGCCGCCCGGTTCCCGCACCCACCTCGATGATGCGAGGCACGTGGGGCGGGAGCCATTCGAGAATGCCGGGATGAAGGTGCTCGGCGGCCACTAGCCGCTCGTAAAGATCGGGCTCAATCCGGTAGAGCAGCTCCCAGGCTAACGTGGCGTCGCGTTGAGGGTCGGCGATGGTGCGGTTTAGGAAACGGGCGGACTCTTCGGCGGAGAAGACGCGCAGGTCGGCGGTGGAGTAGCGCTCCATCAGCGGGACGGCGCTGGTGGCCTGCCCGACCACCTCAGTCGTCATCGTTGCACTCGGCCCAGTTCTTCTCGGTCTCGTAAACGCGCACCCGGCGCAGGGATCCCTCGGGAAGGTGCGGCCGCAACCGCGCCCAGAAGGCCAGCGCGAGGTTTTCTGCGGTCGGGATCTGGCCGTGCAGCCAGGCGACGTCCGTGTTGAGGTTGCGATGGTCGACGTGCTGAATGATCTCTGCGGTCACCAGGTCGGACAAGCGCTTCAGGTCCATCACATAGCCGGTGCCAGGATCGATCGCACCGCTGACGACCACCTCCAGAGCGTAATTGTGCCCGTGGAGGTTGACGCACTTGCCGTAGAGGCGGCGGTTTTCGTCCTCGCTCAGGCTCGCATCCCGCAACTGGTGCGCAGCGTTGAATCCCTCGCGACGGCTGATGCGGACATTTTTGGGAGCAGTCATGGTCGCTGCTTAGCGTGCTGGAAGGAACGTCTTACGGCCCTCGAAGTCAGCAACTTCCTGCCGTGCCTGCTCAAAGGCCTGCGCCTGTCCCGCCTCCGCCAGCGCGCGCTCGGCAATTTCCGCTTCCTCCGCCGGGCGCACCCGCCAACCAAAGCGGAAGACGAGATCACCTCCGATCCAGGCGGCAACCAGCAGTCCTGCGGTCGCGGCGGCCAGCAGCCCGAGGCGCCGTTTCGGGGCGGTCGACGCACCAATCAGGGCGATGATTCCGGCGGTGTTAATCACGCCGTGGACCGTGGCGGGTGTCCGGGCGGGATGCTCGCCAGGAATGGTCAGCCAGTCGATCCATCCCACCATGCCGGCCGCGACCGCGGCAGCTGTCGCCGTTTGCGTGGCGAGCCGGCTCAGTGGCTCAGCCACCATGCCGTTGCGGGGCCGCCTCCACGCCTCGATCCCTAATGCGAGCGGAATCAGGACCGCTGGACCATCCGACAGGATGGCATGGACGGGGTGGCCGTGCACAACCGGGTGCTTCGGTAGATCGATCGCCAACCTCCCTTTGGCTTCGAAAAAGGGCGCAGCCCTCGACGATCCCAGCCTATCAGGCAGCCTGCGCGATGGTGGCCTCGAGGGCCGCGCGCAGCGCGACGCGACGGTGCACCTCGACGACGAGCGCAGCCGGCGTCATCGCATCCGCAACCCGGAGCACCTGGGCCTTTTGCGCCGGGTAAGCAAATATCGCCAGGCCGCAGAGGACGATCATGTCGGGGTCCGCCATCGGGATGTCGAGCGCCTCGAGGAAGCTCGCGGCCTGCAGGACCTCGTACCCGCCTGCGGCCAGCGCCTCGCGATAGAGCAGGCCACTATCGGGATCATCCGCGATCAGGAGGACCCGGGTCACGTCGTTGTGGCTGTTCATGTCCTGACATGATGCCTTGCGATCGTTGTGGCAGGTTAGGCCATTCGGCCTACTGCTGACGTCTGTTTGGCTAGCGGACGCCGCGAATCCGGCTCACGCCCAAGGCAACAAAGTTGAGAGCCAGGGCCACGATCAACAGGGGGTCGAGAAGCTGCGCCCCGGCTATGATCTTGTGATACAGGGCGAGTCAGGTCTCATGGCGATGAACGGTGAGGC
>Ga0137415_10003173_pt1 | contig 16314 bp, 15 predicted proteins | sample CZODoug3_1_1_16f_FD_183082 | JGI IMG/M metagenome (GOLD analysis project Ga0137415, IMG submission 183082) | Vadose zone soil fungal communities from Angelo Coast Range Reserve, California, USA - CZODoug3_1_1_16fungal (Hybrid Assembly) | ecosystem: Environmental > Terrestrial > Soil > Vadose...
GATCGCTACAAGTAACATTCATCGTCGTTCACCGTTTTTCCGCGCCGCTGCTGCGTGGCGGTTCAAGCATCTGTCGAAGATTTTTCTTCGCCTGAAAAAGCGTGTTCTTCGAGGCCGTCTCCGTCATCTCCAGCATCCCGGCGATTTCCGCATGGCGGAAACCTTCGACCTCGTACAAGAGGAAAACATCGCGCTGGTGTTGCGTAAGTTTCGCGAGCGCGCGCTCCAGCGCCATGCGGAGAGAAGGGTGCGCTCCTGGCGCGCGAGGCTCGGGGCGAAGCGTCTCCTCGGAATCGTCGTTCGCGACTTCCCTCTTGCGCAACCGGCTGCGCCGCGCGTCGTAGCAGGTGTTAATCAAGATTCGGTATGTCCAGGTGATGAAGCTTGATTGGCCCCGGAAGCCGGCGATGCTGCGCTGCACTTTCAGAAAGGTTTCCTGCACCGCATCCTCAGCGTCAACGGCACTGCCAAGAACATTCCGCGCCATGTTCTTCATGCGCGCACCATGCATAGCGTAGAGGCGCTCGTAAGCGCGTAGGTCTCCGGACCGGCATCCAGCAGCCAGAGCGGCATCCTCGCTCACGGCATCCATGGCGGCCGGGTTGGGGCCGCCGGCAAAGTGCTCGGAAGGTTCCACTCGCGTCCCCCGTTCGCGCGGCGTGGAAGAGATTCTAGCCTTCCAAGGCAGCGCAAGTCCCATAGTTCCCATTCCTGGCTCCTGACGTATAGACGACCAGGAAGAGCCAAACGTCAGGCAAAAGCGCCCGGAACGCCTGCATTGGCAAACTGTTTGTTCTCTGCAGATTAGTGCTCAGGCTCAATTAGCGATGGCAAGATCCTGCCTTGACGTGAAGTTTGCGATCGAACTCGCCCAACTCCCGGAGTCCCGTTGTTTCCCATTTTTCCTTGACTTCCATTAATGTTCTGATATACTAGTTTGTAGGTAAATCTTCGTTACTCTCCGCTTTCCGCGCCTGCTCCGGTTCCAGGTATTGAGCGTTTCGTTCCTCAAGAAACAAGGAAAAGAGGCCCGATTTTGCACAATTTTCGTGCAATGTAAGCCCCTTTAGAATCAACACTTATAGAAATGCCCGCAAGTGTTGATTCTAAACCACTTCCACCAAGACCTAAGCCCTTTAGATGCAACACTTACGAAAAACATAGGGGGTGGGGGCACTGTCCCATAGACCGGTGCTGGGAAGGAAACGCCTGTCACAAATGCCCAGAGACTCCATCTATCAGAATCTGTACGATTTATCGAAAGCAGGGTACCCGCCGTTTCGATGTCGATTTGTAACCGGGGAACGGGTCCAACCAGCCACCTCATCCCTTTCACCCTAAGGGTGCCCCTTTGGAGGTGTGAAGTGTTTAACTTTCAATTCCAACGGAACCTCAGACTTGCTTTGGCAGCGGCCGCTGTCTTAGCTGTGGCGGGCTGCTCGAACAAGGCCACCAACGAAAAAGCCACCGCCGCTAAGAGACCTGCGGCACCAAAACCTGCCGCCGTAGCCAAAGCGGCGGAGCCGACGACAATGATCACCTTGCCGAAAGGCACCGCGATCAGCGCGGCGGCAAGGCAAACGCTAGCCACCGACAAGAACAAGGTCGGCGACACCTTTGCCGCCAGCCTCACCGAGCCGATCCAGGTAGATGGAAAGACGGTGATTCCCAAGGGCACTCAAGTAATCTGCCGAATCGTCAAGGTTAAAAAGAACGAACTGAAGGTGACGCTCGCTTCGGTGGTAATCCACGGGAAATCCTACGCGCTGGACACCAATTCGATCACCGGACCGAAGAGCCAGCCCAAGACCAATGCCAAGGGTACCGATAAGGCCAAGGTGAACAAGGACGCAACCCTACTCGCCGCCAAGAGTAAGTTGACGTTCAAGCTCGCGAAACCAGTGACCATCCCCGTCAAGGGGTGACCACGTACTCTTTAACCGCCATGCTCCAGCCAGCCTGAAGCCAGGCTGACTGGGGGTGGTGGTTTGCTTCAAGTCAGTAGAGATCTTCCGCTAACCCGTAATGGCATCCGGTAGCGCGCCGCGCGTCCGCTTATCTGGTTAGGCGTGGCTCAAAATTCTCTACGAACGCGTATGTGAACAACGCACCCAAGAGAACCAATGCAAGCGTGATTTGCACAAGGTTCCATATCCGGAGCGACAGATCAATCTTCAATACAGGCGGCTTCTCCCGTTCGAGCTTCACCGAAAGGATGGATCGTGCGTTTATCGCGAATGCGGCTGCCAAAGTCCCCAGGATAAGAATAGGGCTATTGAAGAATTGCAGGCCAGGAGCGTCATACCGCAGGGCGGACATGGTAACGAAATAGGTTGGTACCATCAGTAAAAGAACCCCCACCACAGCCGAAACGTGGTTTGAAGAACGAGGAAAATCTTTCATATCAGCAACTCCTTTGGACAGATCCTACAGGGACTAACCAGCGATAGCGTCCGGCAATCCATCTGGCAACGCCCCGCGCGTGCGCTCGCGCCGGTCAAATTCCTCCACCGCCGCCTCGAGATCAGCGGCCGTGAAGTCCGGCCAGCGCTTTTGCAGAAACACGAATTCCGCAAAGGCGCATTCCCACAAGAGAAAGTCCGAAAGCCGCTGTTCGCCACCGGTACGAATCAGCAAGTCCACTTCCGTAGAGCCCCCGCGCAGAACTTCCGCCAGCACCGTGCTGAAAGATTCTGGCGAGAGTTCCGTGACTTTATAAAACCGGCAGGCGGCGTGGTAGATGGCTTCGCGGGCGGAGTAATCGACCGCCAACCGAAGGTGCAGACGCGTGCCCTTGGCCGTCGCCGCTTCCGAATCCGTGATGGCCTGGCGCAGCGTGGCGGTCAAGCGATCCCGGCGCCCGATGACGCTGAGCCGCACCCCTTCGTCGATGCAGTGCGTCGTTTCTGTAAGCAAATACTCGTGGAGCAACCGTAGAATCCCACTCACCTCCGAAGCGGGACGCTTCCAATTTGCCGACGAAAGCGCGAAAAGCGTCAGCGTATGAATTCCGAGGCGGGGTGCGGCCTCGATGACGCGGCGTGCCGTCTCCGCTCCCGCGCGGTGTCCGGCGGAACGAGGTAAACCCCGCGAAGTGGCCCAGCGGCCGTTGCCGTCCGAGATGATCGCCACGTGGAGTCGCGGTGCCTGGTCCGTGGCCGGCTGTGGGATGGGAATTTGCCGTACTGTCTGGTGATGCATGAGCATGTTCTTTCTCCGCCGCGGAGCAAGTGACATAAACTACTCTGCAATGCAAAGTGTAAAGCCAAAAAAATTTGCTCCCCCCTCAGCCTTCGCGCGTCGCCCGGATCAACGCTTCCATGTGATTCAGGTAACGCTCCAGCGCCCGCCGTCCCGCTGCCGCCAACCGGAATTCGGTTTTTGGCAAGCGTCCGTCGAAAGACTTCGTACACACGATGTAATCGGCTTCTTCCAGTTTGCGGGCATGAACGCTCAGGTTGCCGTCGGTAGTCTTCAGCAGCGCTTTCAGTTCGTTGAAGGTCAGCGAGCGGTTCACTGCCAGCGCGCTGACGATCCCCAGCCGTATTCGTTCGTGAATCAGCCGGTCCAGATCGGACGGCACGGCCTCCTTCGCTGGATTCCGGATGGCTTCCAGCGAAGCATCCCGCTCGCGAGACCGCTGTACACGCTCTTGATGTGCTGCAGACGACTTAGCCATGCGATTTCCTGCTAGCCTCCATAATGCCGGGCGATCCACCACCCGAAGCCAATCTGCACTACCCCAAACCCTGCGGCCATGAATGCATCTCCCAAGAAAGCAGGAGCGAAGAGTGCGGCGCCGCCGAGCAACATCAGGCACAGGCCCATCACCGGCACGACGCGAACGGAAAACGCTCCGCCCGTAACGATGGCAGTCCCATACAACAAGAGCCAAACGCCCGGTAGGGCCGCAAGAATGCCCGCATGATAAAGAGCGAACGTCAAAAGACCGCCCACGACGATCGGTGGCGCAAAACTAAGAAGGAATTTGCGGCCAGGCCCGGAAAAGAGCGCCGAATTGGCACGGTGCGCTTTGGTGGCGGCGGCAGGCGCGGCAATGGCAACGGCGACGAAGGCTTCGATCAGCCAGACCGCCAGCCAGGCGCGAGGCGTGGTCTGCCGCGAAGCCGCGAACGCGGCCACCAGCGCCGTAACCCCCATCGCCACACCGCCCCAGCCAGGCACGGCCGTAAATTCGGCGGCGCGCTCCATCGTCTCCCGGATGTAGCGGAGATGATCGGCGGCGCGAGCGTCGATGGGGATGGGTTCGCGTTGCGGAGTGCGAAGCGGACCAATGGTCGCCATACAAAAAATCCTACCTCAGGAACTCCCGTCTGTCAAGTACTTTGTGTTGCAAAGCAAACCCGCCGAAATCACTTTTTCCGCGGGTACCGCCCCCTCAAAGAATTCCACCGGATGGTGAATACGTCGATGAACATTTGAATGCTATCTCGCAGCATGCTCACTTTGGTCGCGTGCGAATGTCCCCAGCGCACCGGAATCTCCACCGCGCGCAACCCATGATGCCGCGCCAGGTACAACAACTCCGGGTCGAATCCGAATCGCTCGATCGTCTGCTGCTCGAAGATGATACCGCATCGTTCTCGCTGGAAGGCTTTGAAGCCGCATTGTGTATCGACAAATGGCAGCCACAAGATGCCTCGCACAATCTTGTTGAAAATGATTCCCGCAAATTCGCGGAAGGGAGACTCGTGCACGCTGATCAGGCTGCGGTCCATCGCCCGCGAGCCGATAGCCACATCGTGGATCTCCAGGGCGTCAATGAGTTTTCCGGCTTCCTCGATCGGCGCGGAAAGATCCGCGTCTGTGAAGAGCGCGATGCGGCCGCGCGCTTCCTGCATGCCATGGCGCACGCTGTACCCTTTGCCCCGGTTGACGCCATTCGAGACTACGCGCAGCATGGGAATCTTGATGCAAAAGTATTCGGCCACCGCCGCCGTGCCATCTTTTGACCCGTCGTCCACGACCAAAACTTCCGCGTTACGTCCAGAGTTCGAAAGGTATTCCGCAATCCGCTCCAGCGTCGCCGGAAGACGCAATTCCTCATTGTACGAGGGAATGATGATGGAGAGATCGGGCGCCGCTGCGCGCATCGCTACGAAGGCTCCTGCCAGCCATGGTAGCCAAGGAGCGGCACAAAGCGGCAGCCTTCCAGCATCTTCGTGGGGAACGTGTCACCACGCTTTTCGACGAGCTGCAATTCCTGGTGTTCCGCGTCCCCTACGGGAAGGATGATCCGGCCGCCTTCCGCAAGCTGCGCGAGAAGCGGCTTCGGAACCGCAGGAGCGGCAGCCGCAACAAGGATGGCGTCGAAAGGAGCAAGTTCAGGCAGGCCAAGTGTGCCGTCACCACAATGTACGTGCGCGTTCGAGTAGCCAAGCCGAGCCAGCGTGGCGGAAGCACTGGAAGCAAGCTCGGGCCGTCGCTCAATGGTGAAAACTTCCTTAGCCAAACGCGACAGCACGGCGGCGTGATAGCCGCAGCCTGTGCCAATTTCCAAAACTCTGTCGCCTGGCTGCAGGTGCAACACCGCAGTCATGGCCGCAACGATATAAGGCTGCGAAATTGTTTGGCCGCTCCCGATGGGCAAGGGGAGGTCATCATACGCATGCGCACCCACATCTTCCGATACAAATTCGTGCCGCGGCACTGCCATCATCGCTGCAAGCACGGCGGCATCATGAATGCCGCGCCGCCGCAACTGCTTTTCAATCATCTCTTCGCGCTGTACAGCGTATTCCTTCTTTTCAAGCATGCGTAACCGCCGCCGCATGTTTTTCCCATGCGCCTGTTTTCAGAATCTCTTCCATTTGCGCGAGCGTAGAATCACATTCCTCCTCGCGACTGTAGAAGTGCGGCGAAACGCGGACGCCCGCCTTTGGGCGATAGTCGACAAGGATGTCCCGCGCCAGGAGTTCGCGGCAAACTTTATAAGCATGCGGACACTCGATCGAAACCGTCCCTGCGCGCTCCGCCGACTTCTCCGGTGTGTTCACGCGCCAGCCGCGAGCTCGAGCTCCTTCCATAAGCCGCGTGCTCATGCGCACGGATTTCTCGCGGATTGCGTCGATGCCGACCTTGTTGATGATCTCCAGTCCGGGTTGGCACGCATAGAGCGCAGGGATATGCGGAGTACCGTTCAGGTAGCGGAGGGAGTCGTCGCGCGGATCGATGGGGCCGGTCTCGAACGCAAACGGGCGGCGATGCGCCATCCATCCCGTAAGCGCGGGACGCAGCTTGGCGCGCAAATCTTCGCGCACGTAAAGGTAGGCGACGCCCGGTCCCCCGCACAGCCACTTCAGGACTCCCCCCACTGCAAAATCAACTCTGAGGCCGCGCACATCGAGAGGAATCGTTCCCGTAGCCTGAAAAACATCCAGAATCACGTGGGCGCCGACGCGATGCGCGCGTTCGACAATCGCGCGCGCGTCCACAATGTAGGAGCTGCGGAAAAGCACTTGCGAAATTGGTACGAGCAGCGTCGTTTCGTCGATGGCTGCAAGCACCTTATCCAGATCAATACGAATGTGGTCCGGAGTCGGAACGACTTCGACACGCGCGCCGAGCCGTCGTTGCTCGTGGTAGAAATACTGAATCGAAGGAAACTCCAGCTCGACCATGACAACTTTGTTGCGCGGGCCGCGGAAGTCAAAGCAGGACGAAATCACGGCCTGGGTCAGCGTCACATTCTGGTGCAACGAAATCTCGCCCGGGCCCGCTCCGATCAGCGGCGCGATTTGGTCGCCAACGCCCACCGCCATGTCCCACCAGCTCTCCTCCCATGCGCGAACTCCGCGTTCCGCCCAGGAATCAGCGTAGGAGCGCAAGCCGTCGTACACCCCACGGGGCATCGCGCCCAGAGAGTTGCTGATCATGTAAGTGGTGCGGTCCAGTATGGGAAATTCCCCGCGCCACTTTAGAAGCTCATCCATCCCGGCTCCAAGTTGCATCACCCCACCTGCCACGAAACCAAGTTTAGCCTGTATAATGCGGCCAGAGGTTGGCCGTGAGCAAACGATATGTCTTGAGCGAATATGTCGAACTGGCGATGGGGCAGGCCCTCTACGACAAGCTTGAGGACAATTCTTTCTCGGGCCGAATCCCTTCCTGCCCGGGCGTGCTTTCCTTCGCCCCGACGCTGAAGGAATGTGAAGAAGAGCTTCGCTCCACGCTTGAGGATTGGGTTCTTGTCGGCCTCAAGCTTCGACATCATCTACCCGTTATCGGAAGTATTGACTTGAACAAGGAACCCGCGCGTGGGCCGGTGGACTCCTTGTAAACGCCGTGAGTTCATCCGCCGCCTCCGTGTTCTGGGTTTCGACGGGCCGTTCTCGGGAGCACGCCACCAGTTTCTGATCCAAGACGAATATCGCCTGACCATTCCCTCCAACGAAGAATACTCCGTGCCGCAACTTCGTATGATGCTTCGCGAGACCGCGATTATTCTGGGCCGCGAAATCACTTTGGCGGAGTGGGATCAATTGTAGTCACCGCGCTGTGCGCCTCCTCCGGCACTGGCATGCGGGATCGGGTTCTTCTCCAAACAAAGTAGCACACGGTGACAAACGCCAGCCAGGGCCCGCCGGCCTGCAAGGTGATGCGAAATCCGGGGACCCACCAGGTCGAGACCAAAACCGCCAATACTCCTCCGGCGCCTATGAGGGACGCCCAGGGCCCAGGTGGCCCTAGCCGAAGATAAGGAATTGCTTGCCGCTTGTGAAAGCGCCGGAACGCGAGATGAGTCAACAACGTCATCAGCCACGCGAACAGCGCCCCAAACGAGCTGAGGCCGATCATGAATACGAATAGCGAATCCTTGAAGTACTCCGACAGAACGAGGGCCGCGGCCATCCCGCCCGCCGATGCCAGCACCGCAACTACCGGCATGTTCTTCCCGCTCAATCGCCCAAGCGCTGCCGGAAGATAGCCGCCGCGCGCGAGTGAAAAAGCCAGCCGCGCCCCGAAATACAAATTGGCAACGGCACTGGAAAGCGCCGCCGTTAGCACCACGAAGTTCATGATGTGACCCGCAGCCGGAATGCCCACAATCTGAAAAACGTGGACGAAAGGACTCTTGACGAGCTCGATCTGCGTCCACGGAACAATGCCAACAACAAGTGCCAGCCCGGCGACATAGAACAGCACCAGCACAGTAAGTGTCCTGCGCAGCGCCTTAGGAACTGCCACCTTCGGATTCGCCGCTTCGCCGGCCGCGCTTCCAACGACTTCGATCCCGAAAAAACTGAAAAGCCCCAAAATGACGCCCAGCCCGACGCCCTTCCACCCATTGGGAAGAAAACCGCCATGCGCCGTGTAGTTTGCGAAGCCAACCTTCGGAAATTCCACACCGAACAGCAGTGCACTCCCCAGAAGCAGAAAGGCGACGATGGTCACTACCTTGATCATCGAAAGCCAGTATTCAAATGCTCCGAGGTTTCCAATACTCACGGAATTGACGTAGAGAATGACAAACGAGAAGACACCGATCCAAATCCACGACGGAGTACCCGGAAACCAGAATTTGCAATAAATCGACGCGGCCACGACCTCACTGCCGACGACTACCATCATGCAAAACCAATAGGTGAGGCGGACGGCAAATCCCGCCCACGGATGCAAGTACATCTCCGCATAGAGTCCGAACGATCCTGCCGCTGGATGCGCCGCCGCCATTTCCGCCAGCGCCCACATCATCGTCACCGCGATGCACGCTCCGCCGACAAAGCTCAGTATCACTGCCGGGCCAGCCAGCTTCACGGAGATGGCGCTGCCGAGAAACAACCCCGTGCCGATGGCGCTGCCCAGCCCGATCATGGCGATCTGCCGCGGCGAGAGATCTTGATGGAGGCCCGCCTCGCGTTCAACAATCGCCGCGGGATCTGGCGCTCCGAGGGCCGCTCCGCCGTGCGTTTCCGTCTTGTTCATGGCGAGGCATCGTAGCAGAAATTCACTACCTGTACCCGGACCTGAACGCCGGGCCAGTGAACACCGCGTCACAACTGTCCCGCGATGTAGTCGCGCTGCTCCAAGGCGCTTTCTAAAATCGTTGGCGTGGCGCGAACGAGAACGAAGCCGCCACGGAGGCGGTCATGAAAGCGGTCCTTGCACTGGTCCTGATTTACATCGGAACATTTTTCCTCGTGATTCAAGGGGCATCACAGAACTCCGTGCAAGCGGCTCGGCAAGGCGCGAACTCGGCTCAGGGCAGCGCGACGCCTCCCCAGACAAATTCCTCCATTGACCCGGCTAAGGAAGCAGACATTCGCTCACTGATGGAGTTGGTTGGCGCGCGAGACCTCGTGCAAGACGGCGCGAACTCCGCCATCGAACAGTCCCGGGAAAAATTACTCGCCACCGTGCCGAACAACGACAAAGGCCAGGCCTTCGTGAATGCCTTTACCGCCAGCTACCAGAAAAAATTCGACGTCGACCAGGTAACGAATCAACTGGTGGTGTTTTACGACAAGCATTTCACGGATGACGAAATCAAGGGCCTGCTGCAGTTTTACGGTTCGCCGCTAGGGCAGAAGGTCGCCGCGGAGATGCCCAAAATCAACCGTGAAATTCAGGGTGTGATCCGTGCGGCGAACACCAAAGCCGCTAAGGACGCGCTGGCGGAATTGAAGCAGCAGAATCCGGAGATTGGGCAGTCGGCGAGGCTTGGGAATGGTCAGGCCCAGGGCCGCTGGCAGCGGCGAGGACAACAGCGCGGCCAGGGCCAAGCGTCCCAGCAAGCGACGGCTCAGCAACAAGATCCACAATAGCGTGAGTTTCGATTGGAAAAGCGCTTCCGGCTACTGGAAGCGCTTTTTGATTTTTATATCGATGCCAAACGTTCCGTTCTGATCGCGCAGCCCGACAATGGAAACGTTTCGGTCCACGTTGTATTCCACTTGAATGACCTGTTGCTGCGTCGAACTCACATTCGAAACATAAGTGATGGTGAGGTTGCGGGTAATCTGTTGCTCGACGGTAATGCGCGACGCCGCGCTTTGTTGGGAGCCCGTCGAGCCCACTCCGGCGAGGCCCGGATCAACGCGAAAGCGCGTTATCCCAAACAAGCGCTCCAGGCGCCCGCCTAATTGGCTGGAAACCGCCTCCGAGAGAATCGCCGAAGCTCCCGCGGATCCGCTCTGCGTCGTGCCGCCACTGCGCGTCGTGGCCTCCGAGCTGGTTTGCCCTAGAGCGAGCAAAGTCACGATGTCGTTCGCCGGAAGCGGCGGATCGGAGCGATATGCCAGCGTGAGCTTGCTCGCCGGACCGTTGAAATTCAGCGTGATCTCATATTGCTGAATCGTCGTGGTTGCTTCCACGTTCAAAACCGGATCAAGCCGGAACGGATTGGAAAAGTTCAGATCTCCACGCGAGACACGGTAGCGGTTGCCCGCAAAATACAATTCACCGGACAGAATGTGGATGTGCCCGAGAAGAATCGGATGCTCCCACGTTCCCCGCACGCGAAGATTCGCATCCGCTTGCAGTTGCGCTCCGGGCCATTCCATGCGCGCATCGGGCGCCGACAGGGCTTCGATATCGAATTGCAGGTTGCGCAGATACGGCGAACTGGTGGTAGGACTACTGATGCCTTGCTTCGCTGACACCAGCATGCTTGCGACTTCGATGCCTTGCGTCAGCGTGACGCGGTCGATGATCACGCGCCCGGAGAGCAGCCCCGCTACCGGCGTGCCCGTCAGCCTCAGCGAACCTCCTACGAGCCAGCTCATTCCCTCAGGGTACCGGATGCGCACCCGATCGGTACGAAGACTGACGTCGTAGCGCAGCGGGCTTTCTCCGTAGTTCACGCTGCCGGTAAGACGCAATGTGCCCCCGCCGGATTCCGCGCTTATATTCTCGAAGTACAGGCGCGTGGCATCAAATACCAGGTCGCCGTTGATGGCGCTCAATCCGGTGGGGAATTCTTTGTCGCGTGCGGAAGCGTTTTCGATGTGAACGCGCCCGGTGATGCGCGGCCGGTCCAGCGTTCCTTCGAACGAAGCGTTGATTTGCGCGGGACCGCGGGCGTCGACATCGGGCACAAAGCCGGTGAGCAGCCGCAGATCCAATGCGCCGTTCAGGCGCAATCCGACCGTGCGGCGCCCGGCAAACAGCACCGAACCCGCAATCTGTAAATTGGTGTCCGTTCCCCGCAGCGTGACTGGGTCGATCTCCAGGCTATCCTTCGTCGAACGGAAATGAATCGGGCCGGTGTTTTCCAGACGCACATTGGCGTAATTCATCGCCAGGCGCGAGAGACTCGTATCCACGATGATGCTTTGGAGCTCCTTCAGCGTCCCATTTACAGAAATGTCGCCATCGGCGTTTGCATGGCCGCTGAATTCTTTCAAATGCAAAGCGGCAAGCAGGAACGGGTCCAGGTCAATGTTCTTGATAGAAACTTTTCCGCTCAGCGGGTAGGGATCGGCGAGTCCGAGTGTGTAGCCGCCGGAAATTTCTCCCGTGGTCATGGCGGAGCCCAGTTCCAGGTGCGCAGTGCGCCCGTCGGACGTCAAATTGCCGTTGAAGCTGCCAACAACCACTTGGCCAATTCGTAAGTCCACGACTCGAAACGTCCCTGCGCCGAGCGGAGTTCTCAACGGACCACTGGCCCTCAGCCGGAAAGTCACCTGGCCTCCCACCGCCAGGCGCGTCGATTGCAATTTTTCAAGATTTTCCAGCGGAAGCGCAGCGCCTACCAAGTCAGCGGAAATCGTTTGATCCGCGTAGCGGTAACCAGCTGACCCGGTGATAATCCCCGCTCCGCGTCCATTTTCTTTTCCTGGCGGGAAGAATCGCAGCTCCGCGTCCGCGATGCGCACTTCGTCCGGCGACGCGTTCAGTTGCCCACGGAGGCGGTTGAAGGAGAGTCCATACAATTTGCCATCGGCCAGATCGAAGAGGCCGGTAACGGTTGGCTGTGACCGGGTGCCCCGCCCGTGAAACTGTCCCGTCAATGAGCCGCTCACTGGCAAAGTCATTCCGAACAGTTGTTCGAGACTCTCGGCAGGGACTTTCTCGATATTCGCCTCAGCCGTCCAGTTGTTGTCCGGCAGGAAATTCCATTTCGTCAGGGAAAGTGACCCGTCGATGTCCGCTTCCATGGTGCCGCTTCGCGCGTGCCCGCGCCCCAGGGTAAGCTCCGAGGGCGAGTAGATCAGATCACCTTCAACAAAATCCACCGAGTAACCGTCGTAACGTGCGCGCTCCCCGCGCAGGTGCCCTTGAAAACTAGTCCCGCCGGAGGCGTCGACGATCTTGCCGTCCCACCGCACGCTCCCTGAAATGGGTTTTGCAGCCTCCGCGGAACCGGGGGCAGCTCCACGCACACGGTCGATGAAATCTTTGTATGTCTCCAGAGACCCGGTCTCAAAACGCGCATTCAGCATCGTGTTGCGCGGGGCAAGAATGCCGTCGATGCTGCCACGCGACGTCGGCGTTTCGAATTCTCCGGAGGTGATCGTCAGGATGCCGGGATCATAGCGATAGCGGAACTTCCATGCCGCGCTCACCGGTTGATGGTGTTCCGCGGGCTGCTCTGGAGTTTCCCACACCGTGGTCGCGGAGATTTCGAAGTGCCGGAAGGGTCCGCTCCACGTTTCCATGGTGTCGGCTGTGACTCGCGCGTCCCAGTGCAGTTCGTCGATGGGGAAGTCGCGATGCTCGATCGACGGCAATACTCCTGCGAGTCTCACGTCTTGCACGTGGGTGTCCGCCCTGAATTGCAGCCCGTCGAAACGCATCGTCACGCGCCCCGTTACCTTCCCGCCAAAAGCGCCGGCGAAGAAATCTGGAATCTCGAGGCCGCGGTTGTCGATTCGATAGCTGCCGCGGCTGGTGAGTCCCTTCGCATGAAAAACCTCGTACGGAAGCGCGATATCCTGGCCGGAATAGCTTCCGGTGCCTTTGAACTGGCCGCCGGCGAACTGGCCTTCTCCGCGCAAATCCACCCGGCCCGTCGGCACCGTCGGTTCACGCAGGGTTTCTCGGAAATCCAGCAGCTCGACCCAGCCGCGGTACCGGAAACTCCACTGTGGATTCGAGAAGTTATTCATTTCCGCTTGCGCATCGAGATGCGAGTGCCCCGCGGTGAGTACGCCTTGCTCGAGCGTGAAGCCATCGCGCCACAGCGTGAACTTCGCCGATAAGCCCACCGCCAAAGGCGCGTAGCGCTTGGATGTGAACTGCATGGTGTGCCAGTCAAGGTTGCCGAGATACAAAGGTCGGTCCATCGTGCCCCCGGCATCCAGACCGAACCGCAAGTCCCCCCCATGCACGGTGATCGGCGACTTCGTGTCGTTGTAGAGAAGCCACCCGTCCGCGAGCACCAGCCGCCGGATGCGCAATTCGAACAGCGAGTCGCGCAGTGGTTTGTTTGCGGAAGCTGCCCGCGGCGGCGTGGGTAGGTTTGTGTTGCCATTCTTTTCAACTCGAATGTGTACGTGTGGCTGTTGGACCACAAGCTCGCTCAGCGAAACTTTGCGGCCCCAGAAGGAATCGATACGCAGTCCCGCCTGCACTTCCTCCGCGGTAAGAAGAGGTTCCGTTCCCGCGGGTTCCTTCCCGTGGATCACCAACCCGGTTATGGTTGCCCGCATCGCCAACCAACGAATGGACAGCGCTCGCAGCTCCACCTTGCCTCCGGTCATGCGCTCCAGCCGGCTTACCAGCAGCCGGCTCAGCAAGGGGTTGCCCGCGCCGCTGCCAAAAAACACGACGACCGCCAAGAGCGCAATTACCGCCAGCACCCACGGCGTGTGAATGATCCAGCTCCAAATCGGGTGGCGGCTCCGGCGCTTCATTTCGCCGCCTCGTCGAGAAACTTTTCAATGTGCAGCCGGGCCTTGCTCTCGATGAGCCATTGATCCGCCTGGTCATTGATTCCGCGCTGCACGAGCGCTTCTTGAATGAAGTCGCGCGCCGTGTCCAACGGCGGCGGTTCTTGCCCCCGGGCTTTGGCCCGCGGCACAACCGACTTCTCGTAAAAATCATCAATCGTCTTGGGATCGATCTGCACGCCCGGCCGAAAACGCGAGTCCAGATAGTTGCTCAAGTAAAGCTGCGTGGCCACCATATCCCGAATTTCCGCGACGCTCAGACCGCTCTGCTTTCTTCTCGCTTCGAACTCCTCTTTCGATGCGAACGACTTCTGGACACGCTCCAGTTCGCGGTCAATGTCCGCGTCGGAGGGCTGCGGGAACCGCGATACGCTGGCTTCGGTTCGCACGATCCACTGATCGATCAGCCGCTCGAGAATCTGGGCATCCGTTTCCGATTTTCCGTCAAGGAACAGCTGGTAGCGGCTGAGCGCGCGGATATCGCTCAATAAAATGATGTCATTTTCGACTCGCGCCACAATGCGGTCCACGATCTCCTGCGCCCCCATTTGCACTGCAATCCCTAGGGACAGCGAGAAGAGCAGAACGCGAATCGCCAGTCCGCGCATTAGAAGCTCGACCCCAGATTGAAAAAGATCTGAAAACCGGGGAGTCGCGTGCCTTGCTGGCCCAGCGAGCCAAGCTGGCAGGTTGTATTGCCGCTCGGACACGGAATCGGAATCACGAACGACGGACGATTCAGCTGATAGCCGAAATCGATTCGAATGGGACCCACCGGAGTTTTGTATCTCACGCCCAAACCGATGGTGTGGGCAAAGTAGTTGAGTTCATTCGTGCAATTCGTATCGCACACCGGCAGATTCGTAGGCCCAAGTTTGAACGTGGGTGCCGGAAGCATCGTGCGGAACGAGATCCGGCTCAGCCGGCTGTACACGTTGCCGCCGTCATAGAAAATTGCCCCCCCAAGCGATGTCCCGACGAACGGCAAGCGCATCGGAAAACGGAATTCCTGGTTGAGGATCAGCATGGCCTGGCCGCCGACCGGGAACCCTGTGCACACATCGCGCGGTCCCGCTTGATTCAGGGCGAAGCCGCGCAGAGACGTTCCGCCGCCCGCAAAGAATCGCTCCGGCAGCGGAATAATCGTTGGAGTCGATGCGGGTGGCGCTGTACCGGGGATGCACTGCCCAGGCGCAGGGGGCGGGAAAGTTAAGGAAACTGTATCGTGGTACGGCACCAGGATGCCCAATCGCGTGGAACGCGCAAAGCTGAACCGGCGCTTGATGGGGTAATACGTGGAATTCTGAAAGAAAAACCGCAGGAAGCTGGCGCTCGAACCAAAATTCGTATCGGCATCGCTGAAATCGGCGCTGTTAAAACTGCCCTTCGAGGCATCGGCGGGATTGTCGCGCGAATCGCGGAACCAGGTCACCCCAAATTGCGATATGAGTGTCGGCTGGTTGAAGAGCGGGACTTCTTCGCTCAAAATCTTGAGGTTGGAAACACGCACCTGGCGGAAAGCGTAGCGATAGAGCAGCGTCGTCAGCCGCGTGACCTGATCGGTCAACTGCACGGAACCCTCATAGCGTTCTTCCGTAAACGTATTGATGTCGCGTGTTTTTTCCGCGAACGCTGTCGCTTGAAAGCTGAAGTGTGGACTGGCGAAAGTATTCGGCGCCGAATACCCGAGCAACGCACGCCCCTGTAGGGTGCTGCCACGCAGCTTGAAGGAAAGCGAGTCCCCGCGTCCTGTAAGATTCAGCTTGCTGAGCTCAAGAATTCCGCGCGGAGCGGCTTGGATCTGCGCCCCCGTCGGGCTCGTCGTACTGGCGAGCCTTTGCACTTCGAATCCTCCGCCGTAGGCCACCGTGTAGCGCTTGGCCTCTTCGACTAGAACGGCGATGTCCTTCTCCGGATTTGTTCCGTTGGGATTCAGAGGCTCGATGGTGACACGGTTGAACACTCCGAGGTTGTACAGCCGCCTTTGCGATTCAACGACGTCTCCTTCGCGGAGCGGTTTCTTGACTTTGATGTGTACTTCCCGATGGATCACTCCCCACCGCGTGTGCTTGTACCCTCCGATCAGAACGCGCCGCACGCGCGTCTGCGGACCTTCCTGGATGCGATACACCAGCCGAACGGCCTCGGCCTGCTCAATGGCCGGCTTGGATTCTTTTTCCTTCTGTTCTTTTTTTTCGGTTTCCTTCGGCGAAGCGGCTCCGCCAGCCTCCGCCTTTTGTTCCGCCGTCGCCGAAAAGGTCGCGTCCGGAAATCCTTCATTGAAATACATCGCCAGAATATTGTCCCGGTCCGTGGTTACACCGAAATCGGAATACGGTTGCCCCTGAGTCGAACCGATCACCGCGAGAAGTTCATCCTCCTTGAACGCATGAATCCCCTCGATCGACAGCGAAGCGACGCGCGTCTGCTTCCCCTCCTCGATCTTGAAACTAATGAATAC
>Ga0137415_10003177_pt1 | contig 16306 bp, 13 predicted proteins | sample CZODoug3_1_1_16f_FD_183082 | JGI IMG/M metagenome (GOLD analysis project Ga0137415, IMG submission 183082) | Vadose zone soil fungal communities from Angelo Coast Range Reserve, California, USA - CZODoug3_1_1_16fungal (Hybrid Assembly) | ecosystem: Environmental > Terrestrial > Soil > Vadose...
CCCTCGCCGGTGATCATCGCGGTGTGCGCGTCCACCTCCAGCTCGACGCCGTCCTGCATCTCCGGGTTGCCGGCCCGTCCCACGCCGACCACCCGGCCGTCCTTGATCCCGATGTTGGTCTTGCGCACGCCCAGCAACGGGTCGAGCAGCAGTACGCCGAGCACGATCATGTCCAGCTTGGAGTCCCGGCCGGCGTGGGTCGACACCAGCGCGCCGTGCCGGGCGGTCTTCCCGCAGCCGCCGAGCAGCTCCTCGCCGGGTTCGGTGTCGTCCGCCTCCACCTGGACCCACAGGTCGGTGTCGGCCAGCCGCACCCGGTCGCCGGTGGTCGGCCCGTACAACCGCGCATACTCGGCCCTGGTGATCGCCGTCACCCGGTGCCGCCGATGCGGACCACCGGGACCTCGCGGGCGGCGGACACGTCCACCCGCAGCGCTGTGCCGGCGGGCAGGTCCAGGCGGTAGCGGCCGGGGGCGTCCAGCTCCACCCGCAACGCGGTGTTGAGCCGGTCCAGCGGGACGTGCGAGGACACCCAGATGGGCAGGGCACCGGTGTTGCGCAGCACCGCGGTGGCCCGGTCCCGGCCGGCGGCCAGTTCGATCTCACCCTCGCCGGGGCGTACCGCGCCGGGCCCGTCCGGCGGCGTGGCGCCGAACGGGGCGTCCACGTGCACCAGCGCGCTGCCGTACGGGAACAGCGCTTCCACCTGCAGCGACGGGACGGCGGCCGATACCCCGTCGACGAGCTGGTCGGGCCGCAGGACGGTGCGGGCGGCGGCCACCACCTGCTCGTAGGGCACGCCGTCCCAGGCCAGCTCGCAGATCTCGTCGCAGACCAGCGCGATCGCCTCCGGGGCACCCAGCGGCGCGCCGCGGGCCAGTCGGCGCCGGGCCAGCTCGGCGCCGCTGTGCAGCAGCAACCGCTCCTGCTCCCTCGGGGTCAGATGCATCGGTGGTCCCATCGCGGCATCGGCACAGCATTCGCTCCCAACGTGGCTGGTGATAGGAGGTTCTACCACGGAAAACATGCAATAATTTGTGCATATGCACAGTTCAGGTCGCGTTCCGGTGGTCGAGGGCCGGGGGACGGTAGCCGGCGGGGCGGGGACGGCGGAGCGTTGGACGGCGCTCGTCGGCCGGCTGCGTGATGAGGCCGAGACGCTGGTTGCCGCGTTCGTCTCCCGGGTGCGCGCGATCCCGCCGTACGGCCGGGGTGTGGTGCCCACCGAGCGGCTGGAGACCGACGCCGAGCTCACCTTCGAGTACCTGCTGCGCCGCCTCGCCGGGTCCTCGGTGCCGGCCCGGTTGGCCGGCATCGGCCCGTCCATCGGTCGGGACCGGGCGCGCCGGGGTGTGCCGCTGAACGACCTGCTGACCGCCGTCCGGTTGGACTTCCGGGTGCTCTGGGAGGCGCTGCGCGCGCGTGCCGAGCCGACCGACGAGCCGATGCTGGTGGCACACGTCGAGGACGTGTGGAGCGTGGTCGAGGAGTACACCGCGCAGATCCAGGTGAGCTACCAGGTGGAGGCCGCGCTGCTGGCCCGCGAGCGGCAGGGCGAGCGGACCATGCTGGTCGCCGCGCTGCTCAGCACCGAGGACCCGGACCCGGACGACGTGGCCAGGGTGGCGTTGGCGCTCGGGGTGGACGTGCACGACAACCTGCTGGTGGCGGCCGCGAGCCCCACCGCGGGACGCGCGCTGCGCCGGGCCGCCGACCGACTGGGTGCCGATGGACGCACCGCGCATGTGCAGTCCACCGGGCGGCACAGCGTGCTGATCGCGCGCTGGGACGGCGGTCTCGGGGCGCCGGTGCGGGCCGCGCTGGCCGGGGTGCCCTGCGGGGTGGGGCCGCTCGCGCACGGGCTGGCCGACGTACCGCGCAGCGCCCGGCTGGCCGGCGAGATCGTGGATGTACTTCCCGATGCGACCGCTCCGTGCGAACCGAGGGATGCATGGCTGCCGCTGGCCGGCGGGCGGCTCGCGGACACCGCGCCGGAGCTGGTCGACTCGGTGCTCGGCGGGCTGGCGACGGCGCCGGCCGGGGAGCGGGAGCGGCTGCTGGAGACGGTGCGCGCCTATGCGGCCAGCGGAGCGGTGGGCGACGTCGCCGCTCGGCTGTACTGCCACCGCAACACCGTGCTCAACCGGCTGCGCCGGTTCGCCGAGCTGACCGGCCGCGACGTCACCGTCCCCGCCGAAGCAGCCACCGTGCTGCTCGCCCTGGAGTGTGTCCGCCAGCGCCCCGCCACCCCCACCTGAGGCTCACGGTCTGTGCGGTGCCGCCGCGTCCGCCGTAACACGGCGTCCCGAGTTGTGAGAAGGACTACGAATGGTCTTGCCCGGACGTGGGACGATGCCTTGCTGCCCGGACGCCATCGGCGGACGGTTGGCCGACTGTTTCGCCTGGTCGACGACGGGAGCGAGATGACCATCACCGAACCGAGCGCGTCCGGGAAAACCCAACAGACCGAGACCGCCGAAGCCACAGCCCACCCCCTCGACATGACTACCGAGCGGGAGGTCGCGGCGGTCCGGGAGATCCTGGGCGCGGCCGGTCTGCTCACCGACACCACGCGGTGGGCGTTCTTCGCGCCGGAGGAGCCGGCCAAGTCCGACGTGCTGGCCCACGAGCCGGGCGCCGAGGTGGACCGCCGTTTCCGGGTGGTGCTGCTGGACCTGGCCACCGGCGGTTCCCGGGACGTGGTGGTGTCCACCAGCCATGACCGGGTGGACCGGGTGACCGAGCTGGACCCGGCCACCACCGGTCAGCCGCCGATCATCGACTCCGAGTTCGAGTTGGTCGAGGCCATCGTGAACGGCCACGCGGAGTGGACCGATGCGCTGCGCCGCCGCGGCCTCGACCCGACGATGGTGCGCTCGGTACCGCTGTCCGCCGGCGTCTACGACTACCCCGGCGAGGTTGGCCGGCGGATCGTGCGTTCCTTCGCCTTCCGCCAGGACCACCCGAAGGACCACCCGTGGGCGCACCCGGTGGATGGCCTGGTCGCCTACGTGGACCTGACCCGCCGGGAGGTTCTCGAGGTCATCGACCACCGGTTGTTGGCGGTGCCCGAGGAGCCGGGCAACTACGACGACCCGGCACAGGTCGGCCCGGCCCGCACCACGCTCAAGCCGATCCGGATCACCCAGCCGGAGGGCGTCAGCTTCACCGTCGAGGGCAACCGGGTGCGGTGGGAGAACTGGGATGTGCGGATCGGGTTCAACGAGCGTGAGGGCCTGACGCTGCACCAGATCAGCTTCGACGGCCGCCCGATCGTGTATCGGGCGTCCATCGCGGAGATGGTGGTGCCCTACGCCGACCCGTCGCCGACGCGGTTCTGGCAGAACTACTTCGACTGCGGCGAGTACATGCTCGCCCGCTACGCCGACTCCCTGGAGCTGGGCTGCGACTGCCTCGGTGAGATCCACTACCAGGACGCGGTGATCGCCGACGACCTGGGCGCCCCGAAGACCATCCGCAACGCGATCTGCATGCACGAAGAGGACTACGGCGTGCTGTGGAAGCACACCGACCTGTTCACCGAGGCCCGCGAGACCCGCCGGCAGCGCCGGATGGTGTTCTCCTACTTCACCCCGATCGGCAACTACGACTACGGCTTCTACTGGTACCTCTACCTGGACGGCACCATCGAGTGCGAGGTCAAGGCCACCGGCATCCTGTTCACCTCGGCCTACCCGGCCGAAGGCAGCGAGTACGCCTCCGAGGTCGCCCCCGGGCTGGGTGCGCCGTACCACCAGCACCTGTTCTCCGCGCGGCTGGACATGACCGTGGACGGGTTGCGCAACGCGGTCGACGAGGTGGAGGCCCAGCGTGTCCCGGTGAGCGCGGACAACCCGCACGGCAACGCCTTCCGCCGCGCCCGCACCCGGCTGAGCAGCGAGTCGAGCGCCCAGCGGCTGGCCGACAACAGCACCGGCCGGGTCTGGCACATCGTCAACCCGGACGTGCGCAACCGGTACGGCAACCCGGTCGGCTACGCGCTGTACCCGGAGGGCCGGCCGGCGTTGCTGGCCGACGAGTCCTCGTCCATCCGGGCCAGGGCCACCTTCGCCACCCGGCACCTGTGGGTGACCCGCTACGACCCGGCGCAGCGCTACCCGGCCGGCGACTTCGTCAACCAGAACCCCGGCGGTGACGGGCTGCCCAGCTGGACGGCGGCGGACCGGGATGTGGACGGCGAGGACATCGTCCTCTGGCACACCTTCGGCCCGACCCACTTCCCGCGCCCGGAGGACTGGCCGGTGATGCCGGTGGACTACGCCGGGTTCACCCTCAAGCCGGTCGGCTTCTTCGACCGCAACCCCACGCTGGACGTGCCGGCCACCGATGCCGCGCACTGCACCTGACCCCGTGAGTGCGTAGGGCCGCTACGGCGGCCCTACGCACTCATGACCCTCGGCTCGCTGGTCATCTGTGCAGGAAGTACAGGACGGTCATGGTCAGCGCGGTGCTCAGTACGACCCCGCGCAGCAACCGGGCGGAGAGGCGGCGGACGAGCTGGGCGCCGCCGAGACCGCCGGCCACCGCGCCGACCAGCACGGCGGCGAGCGGAATGGGGTCGGCCAGGACGTCGGCCGCGATGAGGAACAGCCCGGTCGCGGCGGCGTACATGGTGGCGAGTTGGGTGATACGCATCGGGTTGCCGACGGCGGTGTCGAGTCCGAGCCCGACGCTCCACACCGCCAACATGAGTATGCCTACGGCCCCGCCGAAGTATCCGCCGTAGATCGCCAGGATGAACTGGCCGATCAGCAGGGCCCGGGAGCTCATCCCCATCGGGCGGCGCATCGCCTCGCTGAGCCGGCGCGAGAGGTGCCGCCCGAACGCCAGCACCGTGGTCGCGAACGCCAGCAGCCACGGCACGGCGGCCTCGAACGACACCGGGGGCAGGGCCAACAGCAGCCCGGCGCCGAGCCCGCCGCCGAGCAGGCTCACGGCCGTCAGCGACGTGGTGGGCGCGTCCCCGACCTGGGTGAGCTCGCGGCGATAGGTCCACGCGCCGGCCAGGGTTCCGGGTAGCAGCGCCACGGTCGTCGACGCGTTCGCGGTGACCGGAGGCAGGCCGGCGGCGACCAGGGCGGGCAGCGCGACGAACGTGCCGCCGCCTCCGGCCGCGTTCAACGCTCCCGCCGCGACGCCGGCGAGCAGCAGAACCGCGATCTCCAGCACGGCTCGAGCATCGAACCGCCGCGGCGGGCGCACAATGCGCAATCGGCGTACTCTGCCTAAGGCTGTGCCATAGGCTGGCTCGGGTGCGGTACGACCTCGTCGACTTGCGGCTGTTCCTCCACGTCGTGGCGGAGGGATCCATCACGGCGGGCGCTCGCCGGATGCACCTGAGCCTGCCCTCGGCGAGCGCCAGGGTGCGTTCCCTCGAGTACCACGCCGGAGTGGCGCTGCTGGTGCGTGAGCGGCGGGGAGTACGGCCCACGCCGGCTGGGACGGCGCTGGCCCGCCACGCCGGCGACGTCCTGGCCCACGCGGCGCGGCTGGAGGGCGCCGTGGCCAGCTACCGCCGGTCCCCGGCCGCCCCGGTGATCCTGCTCGCCGGCAGTTCGGCGATGCATCGGCTGGTGCCTCGGGCGCTGATCTCGTTCCTGAGCGGGTACCCCGATCTCGACGTCACCGTTTCCGAGCACCGCACCACGGACACCGTGCGGATGCTCGCCGACGGCGAGGCGGACCTCGGCATCGTGCTCGACGACGAAACACACGGCTCCGGTCTGGATACCGAGGCACTCTGCGACGACTCGCTCGTCGTGATCGGCCAGGCCGGCGGAGTGCTCGCGGGACGAACCGCGATGACCTACCGTGAGGTCGCCGAACACCCGCTCGTCGGCCTCGACGCCGGCTCCGCGCTGCAACGCTGGATTGGCACCAACCTCGGCGGCAACGCCCCGGTGGCGCGGTACCGCACGCTCGTCGCCAGCCTCAACACCCTCGTCGCCCTGGTGGCCGCCGGCGCGGGGCTTGCCGTCGTGCCGCGTCTCGCTGTCGACCCAGGTGCCCAACTCGACGTGTGCGACCTCCAGGACGCCTGGTCACGCCGGCGCCTCTCGTTGTGTTGGGGCTCCACGGCCCGAAGTGGCTCAGCGGCGGCCGCCGCGCTCGCCGAGCACGTCCGCCTCGCGGCCTCGCCCCGGGATTAGGGCTCGCCGAACACCTCGCCTCGCCCCGAGGCCAGGGCTCGCCGAACACGTCCGCCTCGCCCCGAGGCCAGGGCACCCGGGCTCGCCCCGAGGGTCACTCTGGCCCGGGCACCTTGCGATCACCTTGCAGCGCCGCGGCAGCCGTTGTAAGGAGCTCGGAAGCTCCGACCGGCACGCTGTCGCCCATGGATCGGGAACCACCGGGCCGCCGCCCCGCGTCCCGTCCGCCGCGCGCCACGCCCCGCCGCGCGAACCGCCGAGGAGCCGAACCATGGCAATGATCGACATCACCCTGCCGGCCGGGCTGCTCACCGCCTCGGCGAAGGACGAGCTGGCCAGCCGGCTGACCGCCGCGCTGTTGGCCGGCGAGGGTTCCCCGGACACGTCGTACGTGCGGGCCATCGCCTGGTGCTTCTTCGACGAGCGGCCACTGGGCGCGATCCAGATCGGTGGGCGCCCGGCCCGGGTGCCGGTCTACCGCGTGGTGCTCACCATCCCGGAGGGGTCCCCGGCGCTGTCCGGCCCGTTCCGCCTGATCAACCGGGAGCGGCTGGTGCATTCGGTGACCGAGCACGTGCTCGCGGTGGAGGGCACCCCGTACACCGACGCCGATGCCGCGCGGGTCTGGGTGCAGATCCGCGAGATCAAGGAGGGGTACTGGGGTTCGGTCGGCGGGATCGGCCGGATGGAGGACATCGCCAGCGTCAGCGGGATCCCGCCGGACGGCACCCTCACCTACCACGGTGACCGGGTGCGGACCGCGCTGGACGCCTCCGCGCTCACCCCGGTCGAGGTGACCTCCGTCGAGCGCGGCCCGGCCGAACGGGCCCGGGCCGAGCCGGCGGGGGTGGTGAGGCCCGCGCAGGCCGCGGAGCCAGCGCCCCGGTGGCCTCGGGGCCGAGCTGGATGAGGGCCGGCACCGTCGCGGCGGCCGTGTCGCTGAACAGCTGCAGCATCGCCGGCCAGCTCAGCGCCCGGCCATCCTGGTCCGCGCGGTGGCGCTCCTGCGGCGGCAGCGCTCGGCCCAGCCGCTCCTCGAACCCGGCACCGGCGAGGTGCACGTAGCGGCGGTGGTCGGCGCCGATCCGTTCGGCGTGCGCCACGACGGCGGCCCGCAGCCGCACCCCCTCCTCCGGGCGGCCCAGGTAGGGCAGCGTGTGCGCGCCGGCGTAGAGCACGCTGAGCAGGTCCGTACCGTTGGACTGCTCGGTGAACGCGGCCAGCGCGCGCTGCACCGAGCCCAGCGCCCGCGCCGCGGTGCGCTCGGTCATCTCCCGGTCGCGCAGCAGGTTCCAGGCGAGCGCGAGCTGGGCGGTGCCCTGGCCCCACAGGTACCCGCACCGGTAGCTCAGGTCCCTGGCCGCCAGCAGGGTCGCCTCACCGCCGGCCCGGTTGCCCTCCATCAGCTGCGCCCCGCCGAGCGCCAGCCCGGCGGCGGCCTGTATCCAGGCGGGCGCGGGAAACCGCGCCAGCTCGGCAACCAACCGGTCGGCGGTGGCCCGGGCCTCCGCCACATCGGCCAGCTGAACGGCTCCGCACGCCCGGTACAGCAACCCGCGCACCAGCAGCGGGTGTCCGGCGACCGGCATCGGGTCGAGCAACGCGATCGCCTCGTCGGCCAGCCGGATCGTCTGCGCCGGGTCGCCGCAGTGGAAGGTCACGATGGCCAGCGCGAGCAGCCCGTTCCCCCGGTCGGTCAGGTCGGCGCCGGGGCAGGCGCGCAGCGCCTCGGTGATCAGCTGCCGCCCCTCGGCCAGGCTGCCGGCTATCGACCAGAGCCACTCCAGCGCCGACGCGGTGCGCAGCGCGTCCACCGGTTTGTGGCTCAGGTCGTGGGCGAGGCCGGCGCGCAGGTTCGGCAGTTCGGCGGTGAGATCGCGGAATGTCTGGCCGGTGTGCGGATCGCTCGCCGGCGCGAGCCGCTCGGCCACGAATGACCGGGCCCACGCGGCGTGCGCGGCCTGGCTGGCCGCCGGGTCGGGGTCGGCGTGCCGGCAGTAGCCCCGCACCGTCTCCAGCAGTCGGTACCGGGTCGGCACCGAGCTGGTGTCGGCCATCACCACCGACCGGTCCACCAGTGAGGCGAGCGTGGCCAGCACCGGCCGGCCGACCGCCCCGGGCGGCTGCACCGCCGCCGCGGCCTGCCAGCCGAAACCGTCCTCGAACGGCCACAGCCGCAGCAGCATCGCCCGGTCCGCCGCCGGCAGCAGGTCCACGCTCCACTCGATCGCGGCGTGCAGCGTGGCGTGCGGGGTCAGCGAGCCCCGGGGCGCCGCGCCGAGCAGGGCGAACCGGTCGCGCAGGTGGGCGGCCACCCCGTCCAGCCCGAACGCCCGCTCCCGGGCCGCCGCGAGCTCGATGGCCAGCGGCAGCCCGTCCAGTGCCGTACAGATCTGCCGGGCGCTGACCAGTTCCTCGGCCGACGGCTGCCAGTCGGGGCGGGACGCTCGCACCCGGTCCACCAGCAGTCGCACCGCTGCCCCGTCGGTGTCGTCCTCGCCGGTCACGGCCAGCGGGCTGACCGTGACGAGGTACTCGCCGTCCAGCCCCAGCGGCTCCCGGCTGGTGGTCAGGATGCGCAGCCCGGGAGAGCCGGCCAGCAGCGCCACGGCCAGCTCGCCGATCGCGCCCACCAGGTGCTCGCAGTTGTCCAGCACGAGCAGCCCCGGCGCGTCCCCGAGCGCCCGCTCGATGGCAGCCACCGGGTCGTCGGACACCCCGGCGACGCCCAGCGCGTTCGCCACCGAGAGGGTCACCGCGTCCGGGGTGGCCACGTCGGCCAGTCGGACCAGCCAGGTGTCGGCCTGATTGCCCGGGCCGGCCAGGTGCTCCATGGCCAGCCGGGTCTTGCCCACCCCGGCCGGCCCGATCAAGGTGACCAGCCGCCGGTCGACCAGCGGGCCGGCGAGCAGGGCCAGCTCCGCCTGCCGGCCGATGAACGAGGAGAGCGGGCGCGCCACCGAGCGGGTCACCTTGGCCCGGGCGGCCAGCTCGGACGGCGCCACCTCCAGCGGGGCCAGCTCGGGCCGGTTGCCGCCGGGTTGGGAGCGGCCGGGTTGAGTGCCGCCGGTTTGGCTGGCACCGGGTTGGCTGGCGCCGTGCGTGGGGCTGGGCCGACCGTCGGCCCGGTCGTGCCCCCGGGCGGGCGGGGCCGGGGACTCCACGATCAGCAGCCGGGGATCGTGGTTGAGCAGCTGCCGCTCCAGCGTGCGCAGGACCGGGCCCGGATCCACGCCGAGCTCGTCGGCCAGCAGCTCGCGGATCCGGCGCAGCTCGGCGAGCGCGTGCCCCTGGCGCCCGGCGCGGTACAGCCCGAGGACCAGCAGCTCCCAGCGCCGCTCCCGGTACGGGGAGGCGGCGACCGCCTCGCTCAGCGCGGCAACCGCACCGGCGGCGTCCCCGGCGGCCAGCCGGGCGGCCTGCAGCTCCTCGATGGCGACCTCGCGCAACTCGTGCAGCCGCGCCCGAGAGCCCGCGGTGGCCGGCGCGTCGGCCAGCTCGGTCCACGGCTCGCCGCGCCAGAGCTCGAGCGCCGAGGCGTACACCAGCACCGCGCTCCGGGCGTCCCCGCCGGCCAGCAGCCGGCCGCCCTCGTCCACCAGCTCGGCGAACCGGCCGGCGTCGATGTCGGCGGCACCCACCCGCAGCAGGTACCCGGACGGGCCGCGTTCCAGCAGGTCCCGGGCGGTGGGTCCGAGCGCCGAGCGCAGCCGCGACACGGTGACCTGCAGAGCGCTGTTCACCGCGGCCGGCGGGTCGGACTCCCACACCAGGTCGGCCAGCGCGGAGTCGCCAATCGGCTTGCCCTCGGCGGCCAGCAACGCGGCCAGCAGGCGCCGGGGCAGCGGTCCGCCCAGGTCCGCCCGTACGCCGTTCACCTCGACCTCGAGCGGCCCGAGCACTCGGCAGCGCAGCACGTCAGCACCCCCCACATCCGCCGTCCGCGGATCCGTCGGATCTCACGGTAGGACCACACCCCCGACACGACATCGGTAATAACCCGTCATGGCCACCCGGTTGGCCGAATCGCCGCCGCGGCGGCGCGTGCGGCGGGCACACACCGAACTCGCGCCAGGCTCAGGACCCTAGCCGCAACCGAGGGCGCAGGTCTGTGTCGGTGAGCTCGGGCAGCCCGGCGGACCGGATCCGCTCGGCGAGCGCGCTGGCCCGCGCGGACAGCCCGGCCGCGTCCACCCCGTGCGGCGGGTCGGTGGCGAACGCTCCAATCCGCTCCGCGCTCCGCTCGAGCAGCGCGGCCGCGCCGGTGGCGTTGCGCCGCTGCACATGGGTGAGCCCGACGGCCAGCTGTGCCAGGCCCTGCCAGAGCGGACGCTCCGGCCCGCTGCTCGCCTTCCAGGTGCCCTCCAGTACCTCGTGCGCCTGGAACGGCAGGTCCGCGTCGAGCAGCCGCTGCGCCTCGGCCAGCGCGTCGGCCGGGGGGAGCACGAGGTCCTCGGGCACCCGGTCCACCCCGTCGGCGCCCCGGACCAGCGGGCGGCCGGAGGCGTCCCGGGGTCGGGCGTTGCGGGCCCGTCCGCTCGGGTCACGGTCGCGTGCGTTCACCCGGTGGCCGATCGGGCCGGCCGCCGCTGCGCCGCGGTGGCCACCGCTGTGGCGTCCGCCCGCGTCGCCGGGCTGTCCGTGGCTGGGCTGGTGGCGGCGGCGATCACGCTGGTCAGCACGCCGTGCAGATCCTGCAGCTGGTCGATGCCCATGCCCAGCCGTTCGATGATCGCCGGTGGGATGCGCAGCGCCCGCTCGCGCAGCGCCCGGCCGGTCGGGGTGAGGGTGACCGCCAGGGACCGCTCGTCGGCCCGGTCCCGGCGGCGGACCAGGTAACCGGCCACCTCCAGCCGCTTGAGCAGCGGGGTGAGCGTGCCGGGGTCGAGCTGGAGCAACCCGGCGAGCTCCCGGCCCGACCGAGGGTCGTGCTCCCACAGCGCCAGCATCACCAGGTACTGCGGGTGGGTGAGCCCCATCGGCTCGAGCAGCGGCCGGTAGAGCGCGATCACCGTGCGGGAGGCCACCGCGAGCGCGAAGCAGACCTGCCGGTCCAGGGCGAGCAGGTCGGTGTCGTCCAGCTCACCGGCGCCGGGGGTACCCACGTTCGTGAGTGTACAGTACATTGGCACACCAATGATTGGTGTACATTTCATTGGTGTACAGGGCTACAGTCAGTGGGATCAGATGTCCGTGATGACCGAACCCCATGACACGGCTGGGCCCGACGGGTTCGACGAGGCGGCCCAGGGCCCGATCCGGCGGCCCGATCGGGTGCGCTGGCTGTGGTATGCGGTGGGCGGCCACCCCCCTGCCGCTCGCCCCCGCTCCGCCCGCCGCCGTCCCCCCGCCGCTCGCCCCCGCCGAGCGCCCCCGTCCGCCGCCGCCCTCAGTTCTCATGATCAACAGAACGCCAGGGCGCGTAGACCACTAGTCGCTGATTTGTTGTGTTGTGTCGAGGCTGTCCGACGCCGAGATCTACGCCAGCGGGGTATTTCTGCGCGATCGAAACCCCGCTGCGGTAGATCTCGGCGCGCTCGGACCCGCTCACTGAGGAGTGTTTGCGAGCTTGTTGCCGAAAAGCGCACATGACCATGGATTTTGTGCGGTTTTCGGCCACAACGCTGGAATGCGTCCGACCTGCTCCCGGGCGCGGCCAGGCACGACTCAGCAGTGGCAAGCGTCGCAGGCCCTGCCGATGCCGCCGCCCGTACCACATCAACCAGCCGTCGGCGCTGCCCGAGTCGGTGCTGCCCGAAACGGGGAACCCGGGCGGCGTGGCGGAATAGTTCCGTCCGCCGGGAGGTTGGGCACACCGCGGCTCGACTGGTCGAGAGTCTTCGCGGAGAGGCGGCTCAAAGATGCGCGCACTGGTGGTCACCCCCGGTTCCCCCGCCGGCCTGGCGCTGGGGGAGGCGCCCGACCCGGCGCCGGCCCCCAATCAGGTACTGGTCGAGGTCCGGCACTCCTCGCTGAACTTCGGCGACGTCAGCAGTGGCCCCGGAGCCGAGCCCGGCTCGGTGCCCGGCTGGGACGCCTCCGGCGTGGTGGTCAAGGAGGCCGAGGACGGGTCCGGCCCGGCGGTCGGGCAGCGGGTGCTCACCTTCGGTTATGCGGGTGCCTGGGCCGGGCTGCGCGCGGTGCCCGCCGAGGACCTGGCCGTGGTGCCGAACGGGGTGGACCTGGCGGTGGCCGCCGCGCTGCCGGTTGCCGGGGTCACCGCGCTGCGGGCGCTGCGCGCGAGCGGCCCGCTGCTCGGCCGACGGGTGCTGGTCACCGGGGCGTCCGGCGGCGTGGGCCGGTACGCGGTGCAGCTGGCCGCGCTGGCCGGTGCGCACGTCGTCGCCAACGCCCGCCGGGGCGAGGGGCTGGCCGAGCTGGGCGCGGTCGAGGTGGTGGCCGACCTGGGCGGGCTGGCCCCGGTGGACGCCGTGGTGGAGAACGTGGGCGGCGCCACACTGGTCGGCGCGTGGGCCGCGCTGGCCGTCGGCGGCACGCTGCAGAGCGTCGGCTGGACCTCCGGGGAGCCGGCCGTGCTGCCGGTCTACGGCACCGTCGGGCCGGCGAAGTCGCTGGTGTCCTTCCAGGCCGGGCCCGCGTTCGGCGCCGACCTGGCCTACCTGCTGGAACTGGTCGGCACCGGCCGGCTGCGGGTGGACGTGGGCTGGCGCGGGTCGTGGAGCCGGTTCGACGAAGCGGTCGCAGAACTGCTCGGGCGCCGGTTCGTGGGCAAAGCGGTGCTGGATCACGACTGAGCGCCGTGTTATGCAGTCTGGGTGAAAACTGACTTCAAAACGCTCACCCTCACCGTCGAGGACGGCGTCGCCGAGCTGCGGCTGAACCGTCCCGACAAGGCCAACTCGCTGAGCGCCGAAACCTGGTACGAGCTGCGCGAGGCGGCCAAGGAACTGGACGCGGCGCCGGAGGCCCGGATCGTGGTGCTCAGCGGCGCCGGCAAGCACTTCTGCGCCGGCATCGACCTGGGCATGCTCGCCGGGCTGCGGCCCACCGACCTGGAGCCCGGCCGGGCCGGCGAGGAGCTGCGCCGGCGGATCCTGGACCTGCAGGACACGCTGAGCTGGTTCGAGAAGTGCCGCAAGCCGGTGCTCGCCGCGATCAGCGGGGCCTGCATCGGCGCCGGCCTGGACCTCGCGGTGGCCTGCGACCTGCGCTACGCCTCGGCGGATGCCCAGTTCGTGCTCAAGGAGGTGGACATGGGCCTGGCCGCCGACGTCGGCGTGCTGCAGCGGCTGCCGCGCATCGTGGGCGAGGGTGTGGCGCGCGAGCTGGCGTACACCTGCCGGGCGGTGTCCGGGCGGGAGGCCGCCGAGCTGCGCCTGGTGAACCGCTGCTACGACACCCCCGAGGAGCTGTCCAAGGGCGTCCTGGAGCTGGCCAGGGAACTCGCCGCGAAGTCGCCGCTGGCCATGCGCGGCACCAAGCACGCGATCACCTACGCCCGGGACCACTCGATCGCCGACGGCCTGGACAACATCGCGACCTGGAACGCGTCCGCGCTGCTCACCGAGGACATCGTGGAGTCGGTGACCGCCTTCCACCAGAAACGTCCCGGCACGTTCGCCGGCTGAGCCCGCCTCGACCCGCCTCGATCGGTGTCGACCCGCCTCGACCGGCGTCAACCCGCCTCGATCAGCGTCGACCGCCTCGATCGGGGGAGTTTTGCCTCCCCCGGGGGCGATGCGCGCACCTCGGGCGGGCGATCAGACTGACCGTCCGGCCGGGCGGCACCGCCGGCCCCGAACTGGAGGAACTCGTGGAGATCACCGCCGCCGTCGCGCACAAGCCGATGGCCGACTTCACCCTGGAAACCCTGACCCTGGACGCCCCGAGGCCGGGCGAGGTGCTGGTCAAGGTCGCCGCCGTCGGGCTCTGTCACACCGACCTGGCCGCCCGCGCGGGGATGGTGCCGATCCCGATGCCCGCCGTGCTCGGCCACGAGGGCGCCGGCACGGTCGTCGAGGTCGGCGAGGGGGTCACCAAGGTCGCCCCGGGTGACAAGGTGGCGCTGACCTTCACCAGCTGCGGTCAGTGCACCAACTGCACGCTGGGCTCGCCGGCCTACTGCTACCAGTTCCTGCCGCTGAACTACGCCGGCGCGCGGCCCGACGGCAGCGCCCCGCTCACCTGGGCGGACGGCCCGGTGCACTCGGTCTTCTTCGGCCAGTCCTCGTTCGCCTCGCACGCGCTGGCCAACGAGCGCAACGTGGTCAAGCTGCCCGAGGACGCGCCGCTGGAGCTGGTTGGGCCGCTGGGCTGCGGGATCCAGACCGGCGCCGGCGCGGTGATGAACTCGATGGCCGCGCACCCCGGTTCCTCGCTGCTGGTGATGGGCGGCGGGTCGGTGGGCCTGGCCGGTGTGCTGGGCGGCGTGGTGCAGGGCTGCGAGACGATCATCGTGTTGGAGCCGCACCAGAGCCGCCGCGCACTGGCCCTGGAGTTGGGTGCCACGCACGCGCTCGATCCGGCGGACGGCGAGCTGGCCGAACAGGTCCGGGCCATCCTGCCGTTCGGCGTGCAGTACGTCTTCGACACCACCGGCATCCCGTCGGTGATCTCCGCCTCGCTCGGCGCGATGGCCCCGCACGCTTCGCTCGGCCTGGTCGGCGTACCCACCGACCCGACCGCCTCGATCGAACTCAACCTGATGCAGGCCATGATCATCGGCATCAAGCTCTACGGGATCATCGAGGGCGGCGCGGTGCCGGACGAGTTCATCCCCCGGTTGGCCGCGCTGCACGCGCAGGGCCGGTTCCCGTTCGACAAGATGATCACCAAGTTCCCGTTCGCCCAGATCAACCAGGCGATCGAGGCAGGGCACCAGGGCGAGGTCGTCAAGGTGGTGCTGGTGCACGACTGAGCCGTCAGGAACCGGGTGGGGCCCACTCGCTCTCCGGGAGCGGGCTGACGCCGCCCGGGGCGGCCGGGTCCACCACGTGCCGGGCGATTCGCTGGTAGCCGAGCTTGTTCTGCAGTCCGCTCCGGCGGTAGAGGGCGGTGGCGCCGACCTTCGCCCAGAACGCGGGGCCGCGGGTCGCCGTCGAGCGGGGCGTCCAGCCGTAGTGGCGCAGCAACCCGTTGCCGTAGTTCATGGCGTAGGAACGGCGGATCTCCGGCGTCCAGTGCTCGGTGGTCAGCGACACCGACAGCTCGTCGAAGTTCTCGATCCGGTGCGGCCCGTTCAACTGCCAGTGCAGCGCGTCGCCGGGAGCCAGGTCGTGCGGCACGCCGTAGTCGTCGTACCAGGGCTGGAAGGACGCCACGCCGTAGCTGGCGGAGCGCACCGCCTGCTCCAGCTCGGGTTGTTTGAGGAAGGGCTGGGTGCTCGGGTAGATGATGAACCGCTTGCGGCCTCGGACCTGCCAGATCGCCTGGCCGGGTATGTCGACGTGGTAGTGCACGGTCGCCCTGGGCGAGGAGATCAGCACCCCGACCTTGCGCTTGACCACGTTCAGCGCGGGCACCTGCCGGGCGAACTCGGCGAAGATCTGGTCGGCCAATTCGGCGAACCGGGAGTCCCACTCGCTGATCCCGACCAGGTTCAGCCAGAGCATGCCGCCGCGGATCGCCTCCAGCACCTGTGCGCCGGTCGCCTCGCCCCGGGCGACCGACGGCCAGGTGGACGGGTCGGAGCCGCCCTCGGCGTGGATCGCGATGCTGCGGGGCGCCGCCGTCTCGATCATCTTGGCCAGGTAGTCGTCCGAGAACAGATCAAGGCCGGCCAGGTTGTGCCGGAGCTTGATCGTCTGATGTCCCCAGAGCTCGCGCTCGACGTGCCCGAGCGGCTCGATGATGGATTGCACGGCTGAAGTCTCTCCTTACGACGACCCGTGAGGGCCAGGTTTTTCCGCCGCCGGAGATTACCCGCGAGATCCTGAGAGCCCGCTCGCGGACCGCCCGAGGTGGCCGGGTCCCGAGCGTCCGCCGCCGAACCCGTGCGGATGGCCGCTCCGAACGGTCCTTCCGTAGACAACCGCCCGGTGCTAGGAACGGTCCGGAGCCAGGTCTCCGCCCGGCGAGATCAACCAGGGCTACCAGGATCTGCTCGACGGCAAGAACATCCGTGGCGTGATTATCTACGATTAAATTCTCGGCACAGCGGACCAACGGCGGCCGTG
>Ga0137415_10003178_pt1 | contig 16306 bp, 16 predicted proteins | sample CZODoug3_1_1_16f_FD_183082 | JGI IMG/M metagenome (GOLD analysis project Ga0137415, IMG submission 183082) | Vadose zone soil fungal communities from Angelo Coast Range Reserve, California, USA - CZODoug3_1_1_16fungal (Hybrid Assembly) | ecosystem: Environmental > Terrestrial > Soil > Vadose...
GTTGATGGCTTCGACGTTGAGCTCGAGGTACCTGCGGAAACCGACCTTCTCGATGAAGTCGCTCATCCAGAAGTCGGAGTGGCCGACGACGCCGAGGTCGGGCGAGTCCAGCTGCAGGGTCATCCCGGATGTCGCGATGGCCGCGTACTCGGGACGCATCGCCTCGGCGGCGGCGAAGAGGTAGGACTCGTAACCGTCGTAGTGTCGCCCGGTCATGTGGGTGGCGATGCAGCCGGGCGCCGGGGCTGTGACGAACCCGCGTTCGGCGCCGGCCGTGCGCATGGCCGCCCGCAGGATGGCGAGATCGGCGTGGACGGCGTCCTCGCCGTGGTAGCGGAGCTCGCCCTCGCAGGCGGGCATGCCGGAGTGTGGTGTGACCTCGCCGGAGAAGTAGAACGCGTACAGCTCCGGGACGGTGACGAGGTCGCGGATCGTCCACGGGTCGGACTGGCCGGAGATTCCGTCCATCCGGGCGGAGAGATAGTTGCAGAAACCGGGTTTGCCCTGGTCGCCGTCGCTCACGATGTCGATCCCGACGGTGGCCTGCCGGGCCACAACGTCGCTGACCGCCGCCGCGACGAGCGGCGAGGACCTGATCTCCTCTGCGGTTTCCGGCGTCCAGGTCGCGAGCATCTCGAGCAGCTTCGCCTTCCGTGGCAGGCTTCCGGTGTGGGTGGTCAGGATCCGATCAATGCTGCGCTGCATCGCACTGCCTCATCTCGCACCGATGTGTCGAAACGCGACGGTGGGCACGCCTCCGGTCATGATCTTGAGACTCGTCGCGCAGAGCCCGCTGGGAGTGGCGCGCACCAGCGCGTCGGCCGTCGTCCTCCACGCAGACAGGATCGGACATCACCTCGGTGTTCTGGTTAACGGTTTCCGCCAAGTGCGCGTGGCAAATCTGACGCAGACCCAACTTCGCTGCGCGCGATCAGGTGATCATCGGGTGACCTCGGGCATCCACGCGGGATGGCGTGACTCGTGGGCGAGGATTGCGTCGAGTTCGGCGAGGATGAGAGTGACGTCGTCGAGTCCGAGCGAAAGCACCTCCCGGGCGCGTTCGTCCAGCTCGAACTCCGCTTCGCCGCCGGGCCAGCTGATCCGCGCGTCGCGCAGGTTCACCGCGATCTCGGTGTCCGGCGCGGCCTCGGCCAGCCGCTGCAGCTCCCGGCAGGTGCTCTCGGCGGTAGCGACCGGTACCAGGCCGGTCTGCATGCAGTTGCCGACGAAGATGTCCGAGAACGACGGCGCGATAACCGCGCCGAAGCCGTATTGCTGCAACCCCCAGACCGCGTGTTCGCGGGAGGAACCGGAGCCGAAGTTGCGCCCGGTGACGAGGATCCGTGCTTTAGCGAACCGCTGGTCGTTGAACACGAAGCCCGGCTCGCGGCGCCAGTTGTGGAACACGAACTCGCCGTAGCCGACGCGCTCGACCCTGGTCAGGAACTGCTTGGGCATGATCTGGTCGGTATCGACGTCGTCGCGGGCGAGCGGCATCATCCGGCCGCGGACCTCGGCGACGGGCTCCATCAGCTGACCTCCCGGACGTCGACGAAGTGGCCCGCGATGGCGGCGGCCGCCGCCATCGCGGGCGAGAGCAGGTGGGTGCGGGCCCCGGCACCTTGGCGGCCTTCGAAGTTGCGGTTCGAGGTGGACGCGATCCGCTCGCCGGGTTCGGCAACGTCCTCGTTCATCCCGAGACACATGGAGCAGCCCGGTTCGCGCCACTCGAATCCGGCGTCGCGGAACACTGCGTCGAGGCCTTCGCTCTCGGCCTGCGCCTTCACCGGGATCGACCCGGGTACGATCATCGCCCGCACCCCGAGCGCGACCCTGCGTCCCTCGACGACCCGGGCGGCTGCCCGCAGGTCCTCGATCCGTGAGTTCGTGCATGAGCCGATGAAGACCCGGTCCACAGGCAGGTCCACGATGCGCTCGCCGCCAGCCAGGCCCATGTACCGCAGAGCCCGCTCGACCTGCTCCCGGTTCGCCGACTCCTCGGCGCGAGGAACCCGCCCGCCGACCGGCACGCTCATCGCCGGTGTGGTGCCCCAGGTGACGGTCGGTTCCACCGCGGCGGCGTCGATCTGGACAGTGCGGTCGAATTCCGCGTCGTCGTCGGTGCGCAGGTCCGCCCAGTCCCGCACGGCCTCGTCCCACACCTGTCCTCGGGCGGCGAAGTGGCGGCCACGCACGAACTCGACCGTGGTCTCGTCCGGGGCGACGAGGCCGGTACGGGCGCCCGCCTCGGCGGACATGTTGCACAGGGTGAGCCTGCCCTCGATGGAGAGGCCGCGGATCGTGGAGCCGCGGTACTCCACCAGGTGGCCCGCCGCGCCACCGAAGCCGACGGCGTGCACGACCGCGAGGGCGAGATCCTTGGCCGTGACGCCGGGCGAGAGCGTCCCGTCGACCTGAACCGCCATCTGCCGGGCGGGGGTCATGAGCAAACACTGCGTCGCCAGGACCTGCTCGACCTGGGTGGTGCCGATACCGAAGGCGAGCGCCCCGAGCGCCCCGTGGGTGGAGGTGTGGCTGTCTCCGCAGGCCAGCGTGATGCCGGGCCGGGTGAGCCCGCTCTCCGGGCCCAACACGTGCACGATGCCTTGGCGCCGCGAACCCAGGCCGAACAACGGCACCCCGTGACGGGCGCAGTTGGTCCGCAGCAGGTCCAGCTGCGCCGCCGCCAACGGGTCGCCGATGGGCCGGGACCGGTCTGTGGTGGGCACGTTGTGGTCCATCGTGGCGACCGTGCGGCCGGGCCGGCGGACGGGCAGCCCGCGCAGCTCCAGGCCGCCGAACGCCTGTGGGCTCAGCTCGTGCACCAGGTGCAGGTCGATATAGAGCAGGTCCCGCCCACGGACCCGGCCGACGACGTGCCGGTCCCAGATCTTCTGCGCGACTGTGGATCCCACGTGATCGCCTCCCTTCTCAGACCACTAGCTCGCCCGCGCCGCCGCGTACCGCGCGTCGAGCTCGGCCAGGACCGCGTCCCCGAAGCCCGAGGTGCTCACGGCCCGGCCACCGCGGGCGATGTCCGCGGTGCGGACGCCGGCGCGCAGCACCGCGGTGACGGCCTGCTCCACGCGGGACGCGCTGTCGTTGTGGCCGAGACTGTGCCGCAGCAACATCGCCGAGGAGAGAATGGCCGCCGCCGGGTTCGCCTTCCCGGCACCGGCGATGTCCGGGGCGGCGCCGTGCACCGGTTCGTAGAGGCCGAAACGGTCGCCGCGCAGGCTTGCTGAGGGCAGCAGGCCGAGGGAACCGACGATCCCGGCGATCTCGTCGCTGAGGATGTCACCGAACAGGTTCTCGGTGACGATCACGTCGAAGCTGTTGGGGCGCAGCACGAGCTGCATGGCGCAGTTGTCCACGTAGAGGTGCTCCACGTTCACCCGCGGATAGTCCCTCGCGACCTCGGTGACCACCTCTCGCCACAGCTTGGACGACTCCAGCACGTTGGCCTTGTCCACCGACGCCAGTCGCCCGCCGCGCGCGGCGGCGAGCTCGAACGCGACCACCGCGATCCGCCGCACCTGGTCCGCCGTGTAGGTCATCGTGTCCCACGCGGTCTCGACACCGTCGACGGTGCGCCGACCACGGTCGGGGGAGAAGTAGAGGCCGCCGACGGCTTCGCGGACCAGCAGGAGGTCGACGTCGGCGTCTCGGACCGGCGACTCGTCTGGCAGGTACGTCAGCCCGGGCCGCAAATTTGCGAACAGGTCCAGTTCCCTGCGCAGCCGCAGCAGCCCGCCCAACCCGGGGTTGCGCTCAGCGGGCAGCGAGTCCCACCTCTCGCCACCGACGGCTCCGACCAGCAGTGCGTCGCTGGCCTCGCACAGCTGCAAGGTCTCCGGCGGAAGCGGCATCCCGGTCTCCTCGATGGCGCAACCACCGAGGAGTCCTTCGGTGAAGCTGAGCTGTAGCCCCGCGTGCTCGGCGACAGCCCGCAGCACGCGCACCGCCTCGCGGGTCACCTCGGGGCCGATACCGTCCCCAGCTAGGACACCGATCCGCGCGTCGTGGATTTGGGGGTGGGTCATCGGGTGGTCCCTCCGGTGCGGCCGCCGACGGGCAGCACTCGATTCTCGATGGCGATCATGATGAGGTTGACCAGCAGCGCGACGGTCATCAGTGACAGGGCGAGCGCGAAGATCTCCGGTAGCTGCTGCAGCGAGATGCGGCGCACGAGTTCGTAGCCGGCGCCCTCGGCGGAGCCGAACATCTCGGCGAGGACGACGCCGAGGAAGCACAGGCTGAAGCAGAACCGGAGCCCGCTGAAGATCGACGGCAGCGTTGCGGGCACCAGCACCCGGCTGACCGTCTCCCAGCGGGTGAGCCCCAGCGAGCGTGCGCTGCGCAGGTACACGGGCGGGATCGCGCGGACCCCGGTCAGCACGAGGATCGCCATCGGGAAGAACCCGTGGAACGCGCCGAACGCCGTCCGGGAGGAGTCGCCGAGTCCGAAGACGAGCAGGAACACGGGGAAGATCGTGATCTTGGGCAGCGCGTAGGTCCACAGCAGCGGCGCGTCGAGGACGTCGCCCCAGAAGCGGGACGCGCCCAACCACAACCCCACGGCCAGACCAGCGAGCCCGGCCAGCACGAAGGCGACGAGCACGACCCGCAGGGTGACCCCGAGCCCCTCGAGGAGCCAGCCGTCGGTGATGCCCTGCCCGAACGCGACCAGCGTCTGCCACGGAGTGGGCAGCGCCGTCCGGTCGATGACGAGCGAGGCGAGCTGCCAGAGCACCACCAGCACGACCGGGACGGTCAGCGGCAGCAGTGTCGTGAGTCCGTGGCCGGCCCGCGGGGCCGCGCGCGCCGAGGTTGACGGCGGGTCTGCGACGGTGGTCACCGGCCCGCCTCCTCGGCGCGCCAGGCGTGGCGTTCGAGCAGCGAGACCGCGGCTGTGATCAACACGGCCAACGTCATGATCAGCAGGATCGTGGCGTACATGTCCGCGAGCGCGAAGCTGTTGTACGTGTAGGACACGAGCCAGCCGAGGCCCTGGGTGGCGAGGATGAACTCGGAAGCGATCACGCCGACGACGGCGTAGCTGACCGCGAGTTTGAGACCGGTGAACACATGCGGCGCCGCCGCCGGCAGCTGCACTTGCCACAGGGTCTGCCAGGGGCCCAGTCGGTAGACCCGCGCGGTCCGGATGTAGACCGCGCTGACGGAGTCGAAGCCAGTCGCCGTGTTCGTGACGACCGCGACCACGGCGTAGGCCCAGGCGAGCAGGATGACCGGCGTGCGGTTGAGCCCGAACATCGCCACCAGCACGGGGTAGAACGCGAACACGGGCAGCGCGTAGTAGCTGGTCAGGTACGGCTCCAGCGCGCGGCGCACGCGCGGCGCCCGCCAGAGCAGGTAGCCGACCAGCACCCCGGACACGCCGGCGAGCACGAAGCTGAGCAGCATCGTCCCGCCGGTGTAGGCCAGGTTGGACCACAGCTCGGCTGTGCCGAGCCGCTCGCCGAGCGTGCTGAGCATGTCCGAGAGCGGGACCAAGGTGAGCGGGTCGACCAGGCCGGCTCTGGGCGCGATCTCCAGGAACGCGGCGGCGGCGAGCGCGAGCAGCAGCCGGGTGAGAAGGACGCGGCGGCGGCGGGTCATCCGACGGCCTCCTTCGGTGTTGTCGAGGAATCGGCCGGGCCCTCAGCGCCCCCCGGCCCGGGGTGTGAGAGGTCCTCCCACAACCGGCCGGCGACCTCGGCGAACTCGGCGCTGCCGATGTCGGTGGAGGAGCGGGTGCGCGGCAGCGGGCTGGTGACGATCTCCTTGATCCGGCCCGGCCGGGGGGTCATAACGACGATCCGGTCGGACAGCAGCGCCGCCTCGCTCAGGCCGTGCGTGATGAACAGGACGGTCCCGCCCGTCTCCCGCCAGATCCGCAGCAGTTCGTCGCCCAGCCGCAGCCGGGTCTGCTCGTCGAGCGCCCCGAAGGGCTCGTCCAGCAGCAGGATCCGAGGGCGGGCCGCGAGCACGCGCGCGATGTTGACCCGCTGGCGCATCCCGCCGGACAGCTGTCCGGGGCGGTGCTCGGCGAATGCCTCAACCCCGACCAACTCGAGGGTCTCCATGGCCCGGCGGTCGCGGTCGCGCTTGGACAGGCCCGAGCGGCGCAGTCCGAACTCGACGTTCTGCCGGTTAGTCAGCCAGGGGAACGTCGCATCCTGCTGGAAGACCACCCCGACGTCCGGGTGCGGGCGGTCGATCAGCTCGTCACCGATATGGACCGTGCCTGTGGTAGGGCGCTCCAGCCCGGCGACGATGTCCAGCAGGGTGCTCTTGCCGCAGCCGCTCGGGCCGATTACGGACACGAACTCGCCGTCCTCGACGTCCAGGTCGACGCCAGACAGGGCGACGATCTCGCTGCCGAGGCGTTCGTCGGTGAAGGTCTTGCCGAGGTCGTCGATGCGCAGCATCGTGGCTCCTTGAAAACGGGTGGACGTGGTCAGGGCAGCCGCACCGGGGTGACACCCGGGGGGAGCAGGTTCTGGTTGATGTACTTCGACCAGTCGACCATCTCGTCCTGGCCGATCAACCCGGCGTCACGCATGCCCTCCTGTGCGGTCGCCAGCCCCTCGGCGTTGAAGCCGACGTTCCACTCCTCGACCTTGAGTAGCTCGTCGATCGTCTGCTTCGCCGCATCGGCCGGAACCCCGCCCTTCTCCGACCAGACCCGCGCGGCCTCGTCCGGGTGGGACTTCATGAAGTCCAGGGCGCGAGCGCGCGCCGTCAGGAACTTCGTCACCAGCTCGGGGTCTTCCTGAACCAGCTTCGGGTTGGTCACGATCACGGTCTGCTGGTAGTCGGAGATGTAGTCCGTCGACCGCCAGAGCAACTTGTAATCCTTCTCCTGCGAGGCGTAGACGGGGTCCGCATGGATCGTTGCGTCGACCGCGCCGCCCTTCATCGCCGTCAGGCCCTCGGACACGCCTCCGGTGGCGCGCTGCTGCACCGTCGCCGGGTCGACTCCGGCCCGGGTCAACGCGATCGCCAGCGCCGACTGGGTGACCGAGCCGGCGTTGGTGTACCCGGCCCTGTGGCCGGTGAGGTCCTTGATGGAGTTCAGCGGTGAGCTCAGCGGCGCGACCCAGACGATCTCGCCGACCTGCTGCGCGCCGCCCCCGACGGCGACGAGGGTCGAGCCCGACTTCTGGGACTCCACGAGGGCGGAGGTCGCGACCTCGCCGAAAGCCAGGTCACCGGCCAGGATGCTGCGCACGGTGGTGCCGCCACCCTGGCTGGCGATGACCTTCTCGATCGTGATGCCCTCGTCGGCGAAGTACCCCTGCTGCATCGCCACCTGATAAGGCACCGAGAACGCCAACGCCGGCCACTGGGACACGGCGATGCTGATGGTCTTGGTGCCGTTGGACCCCTGCCTCACCGAGCCGGAGCCGCCGCCGCAGCCGGCCAGCACCACCGCGGCGCACAGACCCAGGGCCAGCGTGAGATGCCTTGTCGTTCGTGACATCGACCCACCTCGTCGTCGAGTGGACGTGACCTCTGTCCCGCAGATTGTCCGTCAGAATTGACGGACAATCTAGCTGCCAGCGACACTGGTCACAAGGCGGCGGTCCACGGTTAGGGCGGATCGAGCGACTAGATTGTTCGACAAAGTTGTCTGGTCCAGGGGGCGAGGGAGCGCTATGCCGGCATCACCGGTGGACGACGAGGAGCCCCGGACCGGTGCCCGGTCGATCACCGATCGGGTAGCAGACCAGTTGCGCGAGCGGATCAAGTACGGACGGTTGGCACCCGGGCAACGGCTAATCGAGGCAGATCTGATCGAGCAGCTGCACGTCAGCCGCAGCACGATTCGGGCGGCGTTCGGCCAGCTGGCAACCGAGGGGATCGTGACGCTCGAGCGCAACCGCGGCGCCCGCGTCCGGCTCCTCGACCTCGAGGAGATTCGTCAGCTCTACGAGCTCCGCGCGACGCTCGAGGGGCGCGCGGCGGGACTCACGGCCGAACGCATCGACATCGACGGGTGTCGGGTGGCCATGCGAGAGCTGAGCCGACAGAACGACGAATTCGCCGACGGCAGTAGCTTCGCCGACTACTGGAGCTTCAATGAGGGCCTGCACCGCGTGGTGCTGCAGTACAGCGGGAACGAGATGTTGCGCCGCATGGCCGAGCAGACCCGGACGCTGACCTACCACCACCACCTACAGGCCGCCGCCCAGGGTGACCCGCGGCGGCTGGTGTCGATCGGCCACGCCTGCGTGCAGCACCACGCGATCCTCGAAGCGATCCTGGACGGCGATGCGCCGCGTGCCGAGCAAGGCATGCGGGAGCACATCCTGGACAACGGCCGTGGCATCGTCGCGTTCATGGAGGCCGAGGGTGCGGCACTGCCGTTCAGTCGAGTGTCGTCGCTCGGGTCCGGGCGCTGATGAGGCGCAAGCTGAGGTCCCCGCTGCCGCAGCGACACGGCCTCGACGCGGTTCGGTTGCGGACGCCGGCCGAGGGGCCATGGACGACCATCCGCGACCATCTGGTGGAGCGGCTTCCTCGCGTGGCGCCCGAGCGCATCGACATGATGCTGCGGGATCAGCTGATCGTGGACGGTAGTGGCCCGGTGGCGCCGGACGCCCCGTTCCTGCCGGAGCACTTCCTGTGGTTTCATCGGGATCTGCCGGTCGAGGTCCCGGTCCCGTTCGAGATCGAGATCGTGCACCGCGACGACGACTTACTTGTGGTGGACAAACCACATTTTCTGGCGACGATCCCACGCGGCAAACACATCGTCGAGACCGCGCTGGTGCGACTGCGCCGTGACCTGGGCCTGCCCACGCTCAGCCCGGCGCACCGGTTGGACCGGGTGACCGCCGGGTTGCTCATGTTTGTCGTCCGGCCCGAACGGCGAGGGGCCTATCAGACGTTGTTCCGGGACCGGTTGGTGAGCAAGTCTTACGAGGCGATTGCGCGGTACGAGCCGACACTCACGCTGCCTCGCACTGTGCGCAGCCGAATCGTCAAGGAGCGTGGTGTCATCACGGCGCGGGAGGTGTCTGGGTCGCCGAACGCTGAAACCCTTGTCGAGCTCGTGGAACACCGCGACGGCCTCGGTCGGTACAAGCTGACACCTACCACCGGGCGTACTCACCAACTCCGGTTGCACATGAGTGGTCTCGGCGTGCCGATCCTGGGCGATGACTTCTATCCGATCCTCACCGAACGCCCGCTCGACGACTTCACCCGTCCTTTGCAACTGCTGGCCCGGGCCCTCGAGTTCAGCGACCCGATCACCGGGGAACAACGCCGTTTCCGCAGCAGAGCGACGCTGCGGGCATGGATCGCGTACAGCGACTGGGCGCGAGGCGGGCCCGCGACACCTCGCGCCTGCTAATGCGATTAGCTGAACCAGCGTCTGCCCTTGGCGGCCAGGACTCTGGATGTACCTCAGGCTTCTCGCTCCTTGCAGATGGAGTGAACGCGGAGCGAGATGCGTGTAGACGTCGCGCCAATCTGAACCCCTTGGTGGCGGATGAAATTGGACCCTCGGCCGCACGGCGAACAAGGGCCAGCAATCCCACCGCCACCGCGGTCATGCCACCACCCCAAAGGCATCTGATCGGGTACCGCCAGATTCAACTGCCGCGTGCGTCACACCGAGGGCTAGAGGAGGCGATCCGAGCCGCGCGGTGTCGCTTGCCTCCCCCCGCTCGAGCGAGGCGCCGCGGCGGAGCAGCTGCGTGCTTGGCGATGTGGCACTGGTATCGGCGATGGCCGCTGGAGATCAGGCGTGGCGGCGTCGAACCCGGAGTCAGAGGTGACGATGCGGCGATGGGGTTGGAGTCGTTGGATGTGGCGCCCACGACGATGGCCCAGTACCGCAGCCTGGTTCGCTGCCACATTGTGCCGCGCTGGGGGACGCTGGCGTTGGAGGAGATCTCCGGGTTGGACGCGCGGATGTGGGCGTTGGCGCTGCGCAACCGTTACGCCGACGCGGCCGACGCGACCGTGGCTACGGTGATGAAGCTGCTGGCTGATGCGGTGCAGGAGCGGCTGATAGCTCGTCATCGAGTCGCTCAATATCAGCGGTGGCGAGGTCGAGCGCCGAGTCTGCGGAGTCCGCTGCCGCCTTGTGCGTCCGCTCGGCGGCCACGGCACCCTCATGCTTGTTCTGCCGACGTTGCAGGCACCATTGCGGGTGTTCACCCCTCACTAGCCAGCCTGTTCTGATCCCAACGGCTGTCGCGTCCTCCGCCACCTGGATCACGGCCTCAGCCTTCTCCAGCTCCCGGGTAGCGGGTTCGGCGCCGATGGCCGGCACTTCGCCTGAGGCGACCGGATCCGACTGATTCGGGCGTTGGTCGCCGCTGGTCAACCGAGATGGGGTCAGCGGCGCAGGCAGAACGTGCGGTGTAGGCGGGTCGCCCCCTCGCGCCTGCCGTTGATGCAGGCCCACGATGCCGCCACGCGGCTGGTTGAGTGAAGCCGTCGGAACGAACGAAATGGCGGATTGACGAACTCGCGCTGAGTGTGGAGTCTGCATGCGTGGTTGATCCACGGGTCCCTGGCGAGAGGCCTCAGGAGCGGGTGTACCGATGTCCGGTGCCGAGATGCCCTGAGCCGGACGTTTCGGACAGTATTCCGCCCTGGTGCTCGCTCCACGGGGTGGAGATGGACGAACTGGATTAGCGGTCCCTTCACATTTCTTCCAGCTCTTCCTTGACGGCGATATCTTTGCCACGCTTCAGCTGGCTATCGATTTCTAGAAGAACTAAGCCGTATCCCTTGGCGCTCGTGACAGCGGCCTCGTAGCTCACCGCCGCAAGGATAACGTACAGTAGAATCGCTCCCAAGCTGTGACTCAAGAACCTTGTCGGATTCGATGCGAGCTGCATCGAGCCGAAAACCGCGAGAAACAAGAATGCGAGAACAAGCGAGCCGTACATATCAAGTCGATTTCGAAACTGATCGTGCTGAACCATTAGGTTTGTCGATATCGAACTTTGGTTGCGCATGATGAAGCCCTGGAGGCTGCCGCCCCCCAACCCTCGAATTCCATCTTCACTTGACCGAATGGTATTCCCTAGTCGTGTCGGTAGGATTCGGCTCTGTTTTGGATAGAGCTTGATCCTCAGTTCGAGCGCTTCGATTCGCCTCAAATTCTCAGCGGGGCAGTGTTTACTCCATAGCACGGCAGCTGGAGCACGCTTAATCGTGCGGACTTTCTCGGTGTCGGTAAGCTGTGAGGTCAGGATTAGTTGGAGATCGCCGATGTCTTCCAGTCTGGTGACGGTTTGAATCATCCGATCTCGAGCCTTCTTGTAGGCCGCGACGAACTGCATCTGTCTGGCCGCGTCGAGACTGTGCTTCTTCTTTACGTGGTGCCGGACTCGCCAGCCGGCGATTGCGGACCTCGTGCGACCGGAGCCCCAATATCCTTCCAATATTCGGATGAATTCGTACTGAAAGGCTTGCGTGACGATGGTGGCGAGTACTACTGAAAACAGCAGTATAATGATCAGGCCGAGCGGGCGATCGGTCAAAGAGGTCAAAGCGGACGCGATATTAATATTCTTCTGACTGTGCAGCTGGACAAGGATTGAAACATTGCCAACGAGCATGGCGGCGGGCATCCAGGCGCTAATGCTCAGCTGATCCAATACCTTGCCAAGGAACTGGGATAACCCTTCCTCGAGCTTCTGATCGCTGCTGCTGCTGCCCGACTGCGCCGCCGCCTCTGGTCGGCCGGAGGGCACCGTACTGTTGCTCACCGGAGGATCATCTGGCCAGACTGTGTCGACTACTAGAAAACACGCCGTCGCCACCACTCGGAATCTGCAAATTCTGCCATCGATCGGTACCGGTGGACGCGCAAGATGGTCGCTCTCCGCCACCATGGCCGAGAGAGACGATCGGCGGCGGTCTGGAGGTCCACTCCGGCGGTGAGCAGTTCGGTTGCCGGGTAGTGGTAGGAGGGTGTGTAGCCGTTCGGCATCAGCCTCGCGTATCTAACCCATGATCGGGTTGCGGCCCTGGTGTTCCCGGTCTGGGTTCGGCGACGGAGCGTTGTGAGCGTGATCCGTGTGCGCCGTGTCTGGCCGGACCCCGGGCGATGGGACCTCGTGTTCGGAGCTCAGTCGTGTGCCAGCTCGGCTGCCCAGTTTCTGAAGAATGCCCGGACAGTCGCTGCGTCTGAAGCTGGCACTGGGATGTCGGCGTCTTTGTAGCGTTCCAGTGTTCGCAGCATGTCGGCGAAGATTTGTTGGTTGAATCCGAGGTCGATCTCGGCTGCTCGGGTGAGTAGCAGGGGTTTTCCGAATCGGGCTGCGAGTGTGTAGACGTCGGCGAAGTCACGTGCTGCTGCGCGGTCAAAAAGGGCGATGACCTTGCGGCCGGCCAGTTCCTCGGGGTCGAAGGTCGGTCCTACGAGGCTGGCTGTGGGTGGTCTGCCGGGTGGGGAGTCGAGGGCGATGTCGACCAGGAGGTGTTCTGAACCGTCGATGACGAGACGGGTGAATGTGATGCCTTCCCGAATCCGGGTGACCGTCCACCCGCGTTCCCGGGCTGCGGACTCGAATCCTTTGGCAGCGGTGGTGACGTCTCCGTTGCCTTGGCTGGTGAAGAAGTCGAGGTCCTGGGTAGGTCGGACGGTGAGGTGTTGGGCGAGCAGCGCGGCTCCTCCGGCAAGGATGAATCCAGCGCTGCTGGGTAGCCCGAAGAATAGCCGGGCGGCCTCGATCTGAAAGCTGGTCAGACCGTCCGGGTGGGCGTCACCGCGATGATCGGGGGAGCTCATCTACGCTCGGGCTTCCACAACGGGTGCCCAGGCATTGCGGATGTCCTTCGGGACGACGATGTCGGGCCAGAGGTCGACGAGTAGTGCGCCGTCGATGTAAGTCAGGATGTCTGTAGGCCCGCCCTCTCGGAGCACGATTTCGTAGAAGCGGCCACGCTCGTGGCGGTCGGAGAGCCGGGCTGTCCTGTCCGGGGTCGACCATTCGAGGTGCAGTGGCACTCGCACTGTGGCCATAGCTTGGGCGAGCGGCAGCCGCGGCAGTTGATTTGGCACAGCGTGAGCCCGCCCCCGCCGGTCGAAATGGTCTGTGAAGGTGATCCGCGGTTCGACGCTGAGCTGATAGCCGGCTTCGGCCAGCAGTCGCTCGAATGTGGCTAGGGTTGGGGATTTACGCCCATGTTAGTAGGCCGACAGCGTGGGACGTGAGGTGTGCGCGCGGCGAGCCAGCTCACCCTGGCTGAGCCCAGCCGCATGACGCACCCGGGCCAGCAATCCAGTCGCGGCCATACCACCACTCCTAAGGTATCCAATCAGATACTACCAGTGCTGGATGCCGCTCGCATCGCACCGACCGCCGCCTGGATCTCACCGATCTCCCGACGGCCTGATCTGGGCGCGGTGTTCCTCCGCGCAGCGGATGCTGCACGCCCGTCCCGATGTCGCGATCACCATCGACACTGCCGACGGCCCCCGCTAGTGGACGCAGGACACTGGGTCACATCTGCTTGACCAGATCGGCGGCAGCCTCGACAGCGATCTCGATCGTCCGCGCCGCGAGTGGGGAGTGGCTGCGGCCCGCCCGCCAGAGCAGAAAGACCTCGCGTGGCGGGAGCGCCGGCCGCAGCTCATGGACGCGGAGCCGATCGTCGGAGTGGACGTCGGACCCGTGGACGACCAGCCATGGCAGCACCGCCGACCCCATCCCGGCCCGCACCATCGACAGGATCGTGTCGTCGCCGGCGCTGCGAAAGACGATCCGAGGGCGGGCGCCGCCACGCGCGAGGGCCAGCTCCATCTTGGGCTCGTCGCAGACCAGAGGGAACGCAACCAACGGCTCGTCGTCGAGCTGCTCAACCCGGACCGGGCCCTCGGCGAAGGTGTCCGGGCGGGCCACGAGCACATACCGGTCGTCGAGCAGCTTGAAATGCTCGACATCGCCTTCTAGCTGGCCATCGTAGAACAGCAGGTCGAGATCGTCGATCGATGGCTGCCGGCCTGGTACCTCCTCGGTCAGCCTGATGTCACAGTCAGGGTGCTCGTCGCGCAGCCGGCGCACCACGATCGGCAAGATCACATTGGACATACTCTGGAAGATGCCGATGTCGATCCGGCCGTCACCAGCCTGGAATCGGTCGACGGCGTCGGCCAGCGCATCCGCCCTGGCCAGCAGGTCGCGGCCGTGTTCGAGCACGACGGCACCCAGCGGGGTGATCCGTACCGGTTTGGGGCCGCCGGGCCGGTCGAACACGGGGCCGCCGACGGCCCTCTCCAACGCGGCGATCTGCTGGCTTACGGTCGACTGGGTGTAGCCGAGCCGGGCGGCCGCCCGGCCGAACGAGCCCTCTTCCGCGATCGCGGCCATGGTGGTGAGGTGTCGCAGCTCGACGTTGGTCACAGGTCCTAGCGTACGCCCGGTCATCGCCCATAGCGATCGACTTAATCGTAAACTATCGCTTTTCTCAATGAACATCTGGCCTTAGAGTCGTTGGCATGACGGCCCAGCTGCGACAGCCAGATACGACCGACCGTACGAGCGGAGCGGTCTGCGTCGACTCGCCGTGACCGTCCCACAGCTGTTGGGCTGCACCTTGATCGGGTTGCTGCTGCCCGTGCTCGGCCAGGGGCCTGGTGTTGGCCGGGTCGGTACTGGCCTTCTCCGCGTACGTCTGGCTGCTCCAGTCGGCCGCGGTCTCGCTGGTCGCGACGTACGCCTACGTCAACCCGTTGGTCGCCGTCATGCTGGGCTGGCTGATCGTCGCCGAGCCCGTGACGATGCCGACCATTGTCGGCGGTGCGGTCGTGGTGCTCGGGGTCGCCGTCGTCGTGGGCTCCGAGCTGCCGTCCAAGACCCGACGGCCGAAACCCGAACGTCGCATCTGGAGGTACGTCATGTCGACCGGTGAGCGGATCGTCAAGGCCAACGGCGTGGAACTGTGCGTGGAGTCGTTCGGCGATCCGGCCGATCCGGCCGTTCTGCTGATCCATGGCGCGGGCCACTCCCTGCTGGCGTGGGATGAGGACTTCGTAGGCCGGCTGGTAGCCGGGGGCCGGCAGGTGATCCGGTACGACAGCAGGGACGCGGGCCATTCGACCGGCTACCCGGCAGGATCACCCGCGTACGGGCTCGGCGACCTGGTCGCCGACGCCGCCGCGCTGCTCGACGCGCTTGGCATTACCGCCGCGCACGTCGTCGGCATGTCGCAGGGTGCCGCGGTCGCCCAACTCCTGGCCCTCGACCACGCCGACCGGGTGGCCTCACTCACGCTCGCCTCCTCCACGCCCGGCGGCCCCGGCCACCACCACCCCGATCTGCCGGCGATGTCGCAGGAGATCCAGGAGCTCTTCGCGAACGAGCCCGCCGAGCCCGACTGGTCCGACCGGGCCGCGGTCATCGACTATCTGGTCGAGGCCGAACGCCCCTTCGCCGCGCGCTCCCGCCCGTTCGACACCGACGGCATGCGGGCGGCGGCCGAGCGCGTCGTCGAGCGAACCGCCGACATCGCCGCGCAGCTGACCAACCCCTACCTGATCGACGCGGGCGAGCCGTGGCGCGGGCGGCTCGGCCAGGTCGGCGCTCCGACGCTGGTGCTGCACGGCACCGAAGACCCGCTCTTCCCGATCGGCCACGGCCGCGCGCTCGCGGCGGAGATCCCCGGCGCCCGCTTCACCCCCCTGGAGCAGGCCGGCCACGAGGTCTTCCCGCGGCACCAATGGGACCTTGTCATCCCGGCGATCCTCGACCACACCGCGGGCCGCTCCCTCGGCCATCAGGCTCTTGCCTCGCCGGGTCCGAAGCGCCGGCGACATAATTCTTTTGGTTGATTGGCGATTGAGCGTTATGTTGCCGACCGTGCCGACTCGGCCCGAGCAGCTGCATCCGGCGCTGACCGCGGCTTACAACGCTGGCGATCTCGAGGGCATGCTCGCGCTCTACGACTCTCGGGCCGTCTTCGTGATCAAGCCAGGCCGCGTCACCGACGGACCCGCGGAGTTGCGCGTGGCGTTGGGGCGCCTTATCGAGATCCGGGGCCATCTCGCGGTCCGTCCGGATTCCTTCGTCGGTTCAGACGATCTCGTTCTTGTCCTCGGCGAGTACACCCTCTCAGGTCGCCGCCGCGGTGGCATCCCGTTCGAGGTCGAGTCACGCTTTGCTGATGTCCTTCGCCGGCAGGTTGACGGCCGTTGGCTCATCGTCGTCGACAACGGCTTCAACGGAGGGTGAGGCGCGAGCACTGGCCGCCTCCCGTTTCGCGTGGCCCTCAGTTTGCGGGTTGTCCGCCGCCGCCTCCGCCGCCGCGTTGTCCGCCGCCGCCTTCTCCG
>Ga0137415_10003181_pt1 | contig 16300 bp, 12 predicted proteins | sample CZODoug3_1_1_16f_FD_183082 | JGI IMG/M metagenome (GOLD analysis project Ga0137415, IMG submission 183082) | Vadose zone soil fungal communities from Angelo Coast Range Reserve, California, USA - CZODoug3_1_1_16fungal (Hybrid Assembly) | ecosystem: Environmental > Terrestrial > Soil > Vadose...
GGATCGCGCGGACCTGTTGGAAATCCTCGACGACCGCCTCAACGCTCGCTCGACGGTGATCTGCAGCCAACTGCCGGGCGAGAAGGTCGATGACTATCATTTCCCGACGACGCTGGAAGATTATCGGTCGCTCTATCGTGCATACCTGCACGATCCAGACCTGCAGGATGCCAGAGCACGCTGGCCTTTCGTATGCATTTGGGATAATGGCGAATTCTCTTGGGAGGGTTGGCAGAGCAACCAGATACTGGGCACGGACGCGAGGCTCCGGCCCGCGCAAACACGCAAGGTCTGGGCGAATCAGTCCTGGTTCGAGTACCAGCCCGCAAGGGTAAGGAAGCCCAACGGCAGTCTCCTTGAGCGCTTCGATCGGCCTGCGGTTGCAGACGCGGCTATCGAATCGTTCGATTCCAGCGGCTTCGGACAGGAGCCAAATAATGTAACCGCGCTTGCGAGCCTGACTGGCTACCGAGCGCTGCGATGGGGAAAGAATGTCGAGATAATCTTGACTGACCAACGGAGCTACGCATCTGAGCCTGCCCTGAGCCGTCGTGAAGCAAAGGTCTTCAGGAACGATGACTTCCCTCGGCTGATTGCCCAGGAAGTGGTGGAGAAGCTCGATGCTGGCCGCGCGTATGCCAATGGCAATCCTCCGACAGTGATCCGATGGGGCGATCAGGAAATTGCCAACTTTCGCGCGAAGGACCCGCCTCAGACCATTCTCGGTACAGATCAGAAGCAATGGTTCCTGAAGCGGCTCAAGTCCTCTCAGGCCACATGGAAGATCTGGGGCAACAGCATGGGAACGCTCGACGGCCGCGTGGATGCGCATCAACTTCCGAAGGTTCGCGGCAAGGCGTGGCCAGGAGAAGGTTATGCGATTTCCCAAACGGGCGACTTCGCAACGGCATTCACGGAGCGTGCGGAAATCTACGCTACGGTGCGCGAGGCCGGTATCAGGGGCTTCGTGACACTCTCGGGGAATAGTCACAGTTTCTGGGCAGGCCTCGCGGCCCCGGCGTTACCCCCAAAGCGATTCGAGCCCGTTGGCGTTGCGTTTGTTACTGGCGCAATTTCCTCGATCACTGTGATCGAGGCACTTGAAGTTAGATTGCCAGCAGACCATCCGTTGCGCGCCTTCTTCGTCCGCAAGCTTGGCGTAAGCGACAGATCGGAAGCCGTGTTCAATCTGCTGATTCGCCACGGGGTGCGCGCGTGCCTCGAGTATCAGGAAAGCGGGAACCTGCAGCGCGCCAGACGGCGCTCGAACCCAGAGCTCTCACCACACCTGTCCTTTCTGGATCTTGACGGTCACGGGTACTCAACCATTCGCGCCTCGGCGGAAACCCTGGAGTGCGAGTTCGTGTGTATCCCTCGCCCGATTGAATGCAATGAAGCAGCCGACGGCGGCCCATTACGATACCGGGTCCTACATCGCGTGCCCCTGTGGAAGGCGGGCAGTGTTCCAACGCTCGAGGCACATGTGCTGGAAGGTGATGTCGGTTTGTCACTCTAGTGGATTGCAAGGGCCCTTCAATCATTTGCTCTGTGCGTGGCGATACTCGCCGGGTGCGCTTCACGGAATGTCCAAAGCAGCATCGCCGCGACGGCGATCTTTTCCCGCGATGCAAACCTTACCGAGGCCAAGGACTCTGCAAAGGCATATCACGATCGCAATTATTCGCTCGATATCGAACGCGTTGCCCCGCCGGCCCCGCGGTCCTTAATCCGGACGGCACGCCCGCAGGCGGATCGACCCTCGATCTCGCCGGGGAATATTTCTCCGATCCCGAGCGCAAGTAACCGGCATCCGGCCGACCCGGTCGACATCACCGTGAGGGGCTGGGGCCTGGGACTGCCGGTGCCGTTCTACGCCATTTCACCCCGTCACCCCCAACGAGACGGCCTTTCCAAAGTTGCCGTTGGTCGGCAATTCTGCCGCGGAGATCAGTCAGCGTTCCAAGCCCGCGCCCCGCAAACGCCCGAGAAGCTCTTCCACGAACGGGGTGTGCGACACTCCCGCGCCTTACCCTATTCGCTACAGGTCCACGCGCGAACTCAGCCTCATACACGCATACTGACATTGACGTTCCGTAACACGGGTCGTGTCGGTGCGGTCCTTCATGTCTATGACCGGTTGCATCTGGATCGCATCCCGCGCCGGTACACGGTCGAAGCCGATAAGACGATCCCGGACGATTGGCTGCTGCAGGCCGATGAAGGACGTTACGACTTGTGAGTCTATGGCCCCAACGGCTTAGTCGGCCATAAGACGTTGAAGCTTGGGGAAATTCCCTCAACTCCTGTGTGGTCCCAGGAGCCATCGGATCCCATGGGCGATGTTGGATCAGATCATCCTGAGTGCGCGATGAACCTGGGCCCCGGGAAAAGTCCTGCCGGAGGATGCGGAGCTACGCCGAGCCTAACCATGAACTGCAAGCGAAGATTACCAGGGGGGCGCTTCGGGTGGCGGCATGACCCTTCGGTGGATGATATTTCACAGTTCATCAATGGCGATTGCGGCCATGAGGTATGAACCTATCCATGCGAAATGATCGAGCTCGTAGGGCAAAGATCACTTTATGGGGCGCGTTAGTCCTGGTGGGTCTCGGCGCCGTGGCGTTCTTTCATTCGAGAGCGCTTGATCCTTCCCGACATTTGCTCCTCCCGGACGGCACCGAAGTGTTCCTGCACCGTGATGCCAAGGCCATCCCGGTACCTCGCTTTCCGGAGGAACGCGAGCTATCCGTCAATGGCGAGATGTTCTTCCGCGTTCCGGAATGCGCAGTCCCATTGACTGTGCGCACGAGTCTTCTGGTCCTGACCGTCAAAGGAGCATCTGCCTTCCGCATGACAGCCCCTTCGAAGGCAGTCGGCCAGCAGGCCGAAGTGCTCTACGGGAGCATCGAGGTTCGCAAGAACTACTCCTCGACCCACAATCAACCGGAAGTCCTGATCGGCGGACAAATGGTAATGATCAACCGCGGCATCGACCTGATGGAGAAGGAGACCGCGGACCTTCCCCAGCTTCGCGCTTGGAGTGACGCGCTAGTCGCGGCTGCAGAAGGCGAATGAGGAGCTCAGGAGGTTGCCATGCGGTTCATGAGACGCCATTGATTCTTAGTGACTGATATATAAGACAAAAAATACGTGGCCATTTCCTCTGGCTCGCCGCTCTACTGGATAGGTGTTGCGAGAACTCTCAAGGGGCGAAATTGGAGCCCGATAAGCAGGCGTTTGTCAGCGCAATGGAGCGCCAGCACGGGCTGAGACTGCGGCGGTATTTGTCGTCACGCCTGCGTGATCGTCTCTCAGATGTGCCTGATCTAGTGCAGGAAGTTTTCCTGCGCTTGCTCCGCATCAATGAGCACGACACCATCCGAAGTCCCGAAGCTTACCTGATTACGATCGCCACCCACGTGCTCCATCAGCACGCCATGCGTGAAGCTGCGAGACCGGAAGCGGTGGAGCTCATGGGCATCGCTAACGACGTCGCCGATATGCACGACCCTGCTGAACAGGCCGAGCTTCTGCAGCGTGTCCACGGCCTCGAACACGCCCTGAGCAAGCTATCCCCCAAGGCACGCGCCGCGCTGATCCTGCACCGCCGTGATGGCTATTCCCTGGAAGAGATTGCGCAGGAACTCAACCTCTCACGCGGGATGGCCAAAAAATACCTGGCGCAGGCGCTCGCGTATTGTCGCAAGCGACTCGGACCGAATGGCAAAGGATAGTCCATGAGGCCCTTCAGCCCGCACGACGACTTGAGCCCCGCTGTCATCGACGCCGCCGCCGAGTGGTTCGTCGAATTTGCAGCCGGCGAGCCCGATCTGCAGACCCGGCAAGCCTTCGACGCGTGGCTACGCAGGTCGCCGGAGCATATTCGGGCTTATCTGGAGTTGATGCCGTTCTGGGACGACGCCACACGCATTGATGCGCAAGGCGACCAGAGCGCCGATCATCTGATCCAACTTGCGCGCTCGGACACCGGGAATCTCACGGCTCTACCGATACAAGGATCATTCACCCACCGCCCATTTTCACGGGCCTTCCGACCGCTCAACGACGGTGCTCGACGGCTGCTAGTTGCCGCAGCGGCTGCCGTAGTCGGCGTCGCGATCCTTGCGGGCGTCTGGCTCTTCGCGCAACGAGATCTTTACACAACTGGCATCGGCGAGCAGCGGGTCCTTGCTTTGCAGGACGGCTCAAGCATTGAGCTCAACGCTCGCTCAAAACTCCGCGTCTCCTATTCGGCGGGGATTCGACACATCGACATGCTCGAGGGTCAGGCGCTTTTCCGGGTCGCGAAGGATGCGCAGCGACCCTTTGTCGTCTCGAGTGGCCCCATTCAGGTGCGCGCTCTCGGCACGCAGTTCGATGTGTATAGAAAAACGACGGCGACGCGCGTAACGGTGCTCGAAGGCAGTGTGCTCGTATCATCAGCCAGTTCGGCTGCGGCAAACCCGCTTCCCCCCTCCGTCGGTCCAGGCAGCGCCGATGCGCAGGCTGTTGGCAGCGCAGCGGGCACCGCCCTGGCCACGCCTTTGCAACCCCAACGACGCGAGATTGTGCTCGCCTCGGGAGATCAAGCGCTCGCGACACCCGAGTCGGTCGATCGTGCTGTGCATCCAAACCTCCAGGCCGCGACCGCATGGCGCGAGCATCGCCTCGTTTTCACGTCCACTGATCTGGCCGACGTGGCGGACGAATTCAACCGCTACAACGAGCGTCAGATTGTGGTCCGCAATGAGGAGCATCTGCCCTTCGAAGTCAGCGGTGCATTCTCGGTGACTGACGTCGCCTCGCTCCTGGCCTTCCTGCACTCGCAAAAGAACATCGAGGTTGACGAGACCCAACAACGCGTCGTGGTTACGATCAAGCCATCAACACGATAAAAAGGTGGCCACTTTTAGATCGAGAGCGCTCTTCCCAAACAAGATGATCCTGCGGGTCGCGCCCAGGGTCGCGATAAGCATCTGGCAATGTAGGGGAGCACTCATGCGTTTTGGCGTCACGACGACCCTGGCAATTTTCATTTTCTTTGGTCTGGCGCTCGCCGATGACGCCAAGGCCATGATTCGAAGGCCGATCGACATCTCACCGCGTCCTCTGGAGCTCGCCTTGGAGGAACTCGCCAAGAACAGCGATATTCAACTCATCTACAAGGCCGAGCTCGTCCGCAACCTGGATTCTCCGGGTGCCGCGGGCGACCTGACCCCGATCGAGGCACTGCGCCTGATTCTGAGTGGCACCGGACTGACCTACAACAGCCTGAACGATCACACCATCACGCTGGTGTCAGTCAAGGAGCAGGGGAGCTCTCATAAGGCGTCGAAAACCTCGAGCACGAGTGCTGCACCCGGTCGAATTCAGCTCGCCCAGGCGGATGCGTCAGCGTCCGTCGCCGCGGGAACTCCAATATCGCCAGACTCCGCAAACTTCGTGCTGACCGAAGTGGTGGTGACGGCCGAAAAGCGGGAGGAGCGCCTGCAGGATGTGCCCGTGCCGGTCACCGCCTTGAGCGCCGATTCACTGCTCCTCAGCAATCACCTCAGACTGCAGGATTACTTCACCAGCGTTCCTGGCCTGAGTCTGTCTTCGGACGGCGCCCGCAACGGCTTTCCAACTCTTTCGATCCGCGGCATTACCACCGGGCCCGGCACCAATCCCACCGTAGGCATCACGGTCGACGACATCCCCTATGGCTCGTCCACTCTGCTGGGTGGTGGTGACTGGGTTCCCGATCTCGATCCGAGCGACTTGGCCAGGGTTGAGGTCCTGCGGGGACCGCAGGGCACCTTTTACGGCGCCAGCAGCCTGGGCGGTCTCGTCAAGTACGTGACTGTCGACCCGTCGACGGACGCCCTCAGTGGACGCGTACAGGCCGGCACGGACTTCGTGCACAACGGGTCGCAGGCCGGATTTAACTTCCGGGGCGCGGTCAATGTTCCTCTCAGCGACACCCTGGCTGTCCGGGGAAGCGTCTTTGCACGCCGCGATCCTGGGTACGTCGACAATCCGATCCTCCACCGCAGTGGCGTGAATCTCGAAGATGTGGACGGAGGTAGACTCTCTGCTCTGTGGCGACCGTCTGAAAACCTATCTCTGAAGCTCAGCGCGCTCTTTCAGCGCGACAAAGCGTACGGGTCCCCTAACGTCGATCTGCCGCCGGGTCTGGGAGACTTACAACAAGATGCCTTACCGCGCAGCGGAGGATTCGACCGAAAGGCAGAAATATTCAGCGCGAATCTCTCTGCCAAACTCGGCGTCGTCGACTTAGTTTCGGTGACCGGTTATAGCATCAACCAGATCGATAACTCGATCGACTACACCTTCGCTCTCGGCCCGCTCACCGCGATGCTGCTGGGAATCAACAAGGATCCCGGGACGGCTGTTCTCGAGCACAACAAGACGAAAAAATTCACCCAGGAAATCAGACTCTCCGGCTCTGCGACGCAGTGGGTCGATTGGCTCGTGGGCGGCTTCTTCTCCCACGAAAGCTCTCCCTATACCCAGGATATCATCGCGGTGGATTCGACCAACGCGGTACAAACCGGACTGTGGGGCACCTTGAGCTTTCCCACCACCTATCAGGAATTCGCGGGCTTCACCGACATCACAGTCCACTTCACCGATCGATTCGACGTTCAATTCGGCGGACGCGAGAGCCACATCAAGCAAACCTCCTCCGAAACGAACGCGGGTGTGCTCTATAACACGGTATTTCTAGGCGATTCGTCGCCGACGGTTGTCTATCCGCAAGTGGACACGACCGCGAACGCGTTTACCTATCTTGTCACGCCGCGCTTCAAAGTGTCTTCCAACTTCATGGTGTACGCGCGTCTGGCATCGGGTTACCGGGCTGGAGGTGCGAACGTCAGCCCCGGCGTTCCACGCACTTACAGTCCCGATAAGACCCAGAACTACGAGCTGGGAGTCAAAGCCGATCTGATCCCGCGGACGCTGTCCGTGGACGCCTCCGTGTATCGCATCGATTGGAAGGACATTCAGTTGGGGCTGCTGGACCCCACGACACAACAGGGCTACAACGCGAATGCGAGCCGCGCCCGGAGCCAGGGCATCGAGCTGGCTATACAGGCTCGACCTATCCAGGGGCTGTCGCTTGCCTCCTGGGTGGCCTGGAATGATGCCAAGCTGACCGCGGGCTTTCCGGCTGCGAGCTCGGCAGTCGGCGTGTCAGGGGACCGGCTCCCCTATGGAAGCCGATTTTCGGGCAATGTGTCCTTGGACGACGAGTTCCCCCTGATGGGGAGCCTGACGGGATTTGCAGGTGCAACGGTGAGCTACGTGGGCAGTCGCGTAGGACCGTTTCCGTCCGTTTTCGCTCCCACTACCGATCGGCAGCTCTTTCCGGGATACGCGAAGACCGATTTGCGGGCCGGCCTGAAGTACGAGTCGTGGACAACCAACTTCTTCGCTAACAACGTCACGGACCGACGGGCGGCGGTGTCGGGCGGCATTGCCGCGTTGAATCCGACCGTATTCACCTATATCCAGCCGCGCACCATCGGCCTGTCCGTGTCGAAGACGTTCTGACGGGCGGGAAGTCAGCCATGCCCCGATCCACGTTCGCCGTCGAGTTCGATGAGAAGAAGGTCGATGCCGTATTTGCGGCTCTGGACCAATGTCACTTGCCGGGTGCGGCCGTGGGCGTTGCCATCCAGGGCCAACCCGTCTATCGCAAGGGATTTGGCCTGGCCAACATGGAGCTTCCGGTTGTTCTGACGCCCTCGATCCGGATGCGCGTCGGGTCGGTGACGAAGCATTTCACCGCGCTAGCGTATCTGTTGTTGTGCGAAGAGGGACGGGCGGCTCTGGACGACCCGCTGGGCAAGTTCCTGCCCGAGCTGCATCCTGCGACGCATGCGGTCACCGTTAGACAGTTGCTCGGTCACATCAGCGGCCTTCGGGACGCCTGCAACTATCGCTTCCAATTCAGCGGGATTGAGGGTCCACGCGCATCGACTGAAGAGCTGTTGACGCTCTACAGAGAGATCGAGGATTCCGCGGCTGCTCCGGGGACCACCTGGATGTACAGCAATGGCGGCTACATTCTCCTCGGCACCGTGATCGAGCGCCTTACAGCGCAACCGCTTGAGCGCGTGATGCGGAAGCGCATCTTCGAGCCCATCGGCATGCACGACACCCTGCTTCGGTATTGGGATACCAATTTTCTGCCGAACAGCGCATCCCCGCACATGACCAACGCCAACGGCGCCTTCGAGCGCTCGTCCTGGGGCCTGAATTTCGCAGGCGGCGGCGCGCTGGTCTCGACCGTGGATGACCTGCTGCGCTGGATGGCGCAGTGGGATGCACCTGTGGTTGGCACCCGGGCGAGCTGGGATGCCTTGCGCACGCCGCTCAAACTCGCGAACGGCGCCTCGACCGGCTACGGCTTCGGCCTGATTTCCACAACCTATCGGGGCGTCGAGACCCTGTATCACCCCGGGGGCTGGCTCGGTGCGAACGCGCAGATGCTCAAAGTCCCCTCCGCACAGCTGGATGTGATTGTCATGGTCAACCGCCATGACGTGATGGCGCCCGCGCTGGCTGACAAGATCCTTGATGCGTGTCTAGCGGATCTGAAGCCAGTCAAACCCGCCGGACCCATTGCCACGGGCACGTTCCGCTCGCCTCTGACTGGGCGTGTCGTGCAACTGTTCGGCCGCGAGGGCGCGCAGATTGCCTCCGTGGATGGCTATGACTATCCCATGGAAATGGACGAGGAGGGTGTGCTGCGCGTGAGCGGCTACGCCAAGTTTGTGAAGCAGTCCATCAGCTTGATCGGTGAGTCGACGCAGCCCACGTCAATTCTGTTCGATGATTTTGGAACTCGGGACACTCTCAATGCCGTGTCTATCCCGGAGAGGATCGACCTGAGTGCCATGGTGGGCCGATACCGATCGGACACCACTCAGACCGAAGCCGAGGTGATTCTGGAGGGCCAGAAGCCCCGTCTCATCACCCGAAATCGATTTGGGCAGATGAGCTTTGAGGATCTGCGCTGCCTCGCTCCGAACACTTGGCTTGCAAGACCGGGCGGTGGGGTAGCCGAGTGGTTCAGCTTCATCGTGAATTTCGGACCCCGAGGCGCAGAGTTTCGCTCCTGCGCGATCGGCCCGAAGTCGCTGCCGTTTCGTCGCGTGGCGTAAACCAACATGGCTGCTGGCAACGAAGATGTTGATCCCGTCATTGCAGACGTTCTGCTCGGCGCGGACGTCTGGGAGATGACCCTGCCGTGGCTGCCCATCTACTGGGACCTGGAAATCCTTGCGGACTACCGTAGGTCAGGATTCACCTTTGTCTCTGCGACCCTGCAGGATTGGCCGCCGACGTTCGAGGGCACCCGACAGTGTATCGAGCGCTTCAAGACTATCGCGGCCCGCGCCAGCGATTGGCTCACGTTCGGAAGCTCACTCGAGGAAATCGACGCGGGGCGCAGGCAGAGCAAGCTCGTCATCGGTTTGAATTCGCAAGAGACGATACTGATTGGTGAGGATCTATCGCGCATCGAAGGGCTGTATGAGATCGGAATACGGCACATGCTGCTGGCCTACAACGTCCGCAATCTGGTCGCCGATGGCTGCGCCGAAAGAGCTGATGCGGGATTGAGCAATTATGGACGTCAGGTGGTTCGCGAAATGAACCGCGTCGGCATGGTGGTTGATTGCGCTCACACCGGACGTCGCTCCTCGCTCGAAGCCATCGAGCTCAGCTCTGCGCCGGTCATCTTCTCGCACGCAAACCCCTACGCAGTCTGCCCGCATATTCGCAACCTTTATGACGATCAGATCGTGGCGTGCGCCAGGGGAAGGGGCGTGATCGGGGTTGTCGGCGTCGGAGCTTTTCTAGGGGACGAGAAAGCTAGAACAAACACAGTATTCAAACATATAGACTATCTATGCGAGCTTGCCGGCCCAGAGGCCGTTGGGCTGGGGACGGACTACGTCAAGATCTTGCCCGTCGCACGCTACGAAGCGCAGTGGACCGCTGCCGCGGACGATGCAGACACCCGATCCTGGCCCGATGCGGGTAATGCATGGCCGGACCCCACAGGTAAGCAACTCGCCGTGGAGAATACACGCTGCTTCGCGCCGTCCCAGCTCCATGAGCTCATTGGCCTGATGCAAGCTCATGGCTATTCGAAGGCAAACATCCGAAATATTCTCGGCGACAATTTCAGGCGCGTGTACGCAATGGCGGAGCGCCGCCGTGAGTCGGCTCGGTCACAGGTCGCATGACGGACCTACCGGACCCAGGGAGGTATCCTTTCGGTCTCAGCGCGCAGCAGGAGGAGCGCGCGAGTGACCTACATCGCGACAGCATCGTGATGGACCTGCTATCGCAGCACGCCGGCAGTAAGATCTTTGATCACTATCCCCGCTCTCTCACTGAAGAGTTGTCCGCAACCCTGGCGGATGCGGCAAGCCCCATGGAAGCCTATCTGCGTGCTGTGTACTGGCCGTACGAACTCTCGGAGCAAAGGCGATCGGACTTGATTCTGGAGTGGTTCCGGCAGTCGGGGCTGACATGCGGCACCTACGGGATTGGAGTGCATGACGGTACAGATGCGTTGGAGAATCAGTGGGAAGCCACCACTCGACGCTATGCCGACCTGCCCTGGTTGCGGTACATCACCACCGCGACCGAGATACGGACGGCAAAGCGCGAGGGAGTCATCGCCTTCTATGCGCACTGCCAGCCGACGACCCCGATTCCGCGTGACCTGAAGTGCATCGATACAGCCTATGCGAAGGGGCTTCGCTCGTTGATGCTGACCTACAACGCCATGGATCACGTCGGCGTCGGCTGCACGGAGCGTGTCGATGCAGGGCTCTCCAACTACGGCGTCGAGGTCGTGAAGCACTGCAATGCCATTGGCATGATCGTGGATGTCAGTCACTGCGGACATCTCACGACAATGGATGCCTGCCGCCATGCCTCGCGACCCGTCACCGCCAATCACACTGCAGCGAGTAGCGTGTATAGGCATGCGCGGGGTAAGAGCAACGAAGCACTGCGCGCCATTGCCGGGACGGGGGGCTTGATTGGGATCGTTGCAGTGCCTGCCTTCTTGACCGACTCGCCGGAGCCCTCACTCGAGCACATGCTCGACCACATCGATTACGTGGCGGAGCTGATTGGCTGGGAGCACGTCGCGATCGGGACGGATTGGCCGTTACAGGCACCTGAAAAGCTGCTGCGCACCTTACTCTCTCCGCACAACAAGGCACTGGGTTTTCGCAAACGCGATCGGCTGGATGTCACCCAACGACTGCACGGCTTTGATGATTGTCGAGATCTCCCCAACATCACGCGGGGCCTGGTCAAGCGCGGATATGGGGATGAACAGATTCGCGGAATTCTCGGTGAGAACGCGCTGCGCGTCTTCTCCGAGGTCTGCGGGTGAATCCATCCTTGAATCTTGAAGCTCGACGACGGCGGTACGTACTCGCTGTCCTCACCGCTGTCTACACCCTGAATTTCCTCGATCGTGGCTTGATGGCCTTGTTGCTGCAACCCATCAAGGAGGACCTGCACTTGAGCGATACCCAGCTCGGTTTTCTCACCGGGATTGCGTTCGCTGTGTTCTATGCGACGCTGGGCATACCGGTCGCGCGGCTGTCCGATCGGCGCAACCGCGTCACCATTACTGCGGTTGCGATTGCTCTGTGGGGTATGACCGTCATGGCTTGCCTCTGGGTTCGGTCGTTCCCCCAACTCGTCGCCGCTAGGGTCGCTGCGGCAGTCGGGGAAGCCGGCTGCATGCCGCCCACCTACTCGCTCTTGGGCGACTACTTCCCCCAGCCTTCGAAACGAGTGCGCGCGATGAGCCTCTATTTGCTCTCGGGTCCGTTCGCCGTTCTGATCAGTTTCATCGGCGGAGGCTGGATCAACCAACTCTATGGATGGCGCACGGCATTCTTCGTCATGGGCCTTCCCGGACTCCTCGTGGCGGTGCTGGTCAAGGCGACCGTAAAGGACCCGCGCAGCGCCGGCGCGGCGGTGCGCACCGGTCGCACGGACGCTCCGAAGTTTGCGCTTGTACTACGCACTCTTTGGAAGCAGCGTTCCACGCGGCATCTGGGTGTCGCGATCATCCTGCTCTTCACCTTGGGCTACGGACTCGCACCGTGGTATGGCGCCTTCCTCATGCGTACTCACGGCATGACCAGCGCCGAGCTGGGAATCTGGATGGGCCTGATTCTCGGAGTAGGCGGCATCGTCGGCATCTGGGGAGGGGGTTACCTCTCGGCTCGATGGTTCGCGGATGACGAGCGGAGCCAAATGCGACTCAGCGCCATGTCCATCATCGCTCTGGTTCCTCTGTACCTTGTTTTTCTGCTGGTACCCCAGAGGTCCGGGGCACTAGCCGCCTTTGTACCGTTGGTGACCATTTTCAATGTCTTCAGTGCGCCCGCATTTTCCCTGATGCAGCGGCTTGTGGCGGACGACATGCGTGCAACAACACTGGCCGTAATCATGTTTCTCGTCAACCTGATCGGCATGGGCGTCGGGCCGCAGCTAGTGGGCATTCTCAGCGATGCGTTCATGCCCCGATTCGGCGCTGACTCCCTGCGCTATGCCATGCTCTTTACATCCGTGCTTGCGCTCTGGGCGGCCTTTCACTTCTGGCGGGTAGGTGAGGCCGTCTCGCAGGATCTTGCGTTGACTTCGCCCTCGGTGTCTTTGAGCGCATGACGCACATCGACTCTTTCAAGACTGTCTTCTCATGCGCACGATTGTTATCGGCGGCGGCCTAATCGGACTCGCATCGGCTTACTTTCTGCACCGTGAGGGCGATGAGGTCGTCGTGCTCGAGCGCGCGGCTGGCGCCGGGCTTGAGACGAGCTTTGCCAACGGCGCGCTGCTCACGCCGAGCATGCCCGAGCCCTGGAATTCGCCCGGCTACTGGAAAGAATTGCTGCGATCATTCGTGCGGTCCGACTCGCCCGTCAAGCTCCGCGCAGCGACCATTCCGAGTCTTGCCTTCTGGGGGCTCGTCTTTCTGCGCAATTCCGGAGCCGAATCATTTCGGCGCAACACACTGAGCAATCTGCGCCTCGCGCTGCATTCCATGTCGGTCATGGAGCAGATCCGGGCGGACACCGGCATTGGCTACGAGCGTCAGACTGCGGGCACGTTACGGCTCTTCCGCGAATCCGAGGCGCTCGAGCGCGCCTTGTCCAGCGCGCGCTTCCTTCGCGATCAAGGCCTCGAATGCACAGAATTGTCGAGGGGATCGCTGCTCGCGCTCGAACCAGGACTACAGCCTATCGAAGATCAGCTTGCGGGTGGCATCCATTATCCCGGGGACGAGACGGGTGATGCTCACCTCTTCTGCGTCGTCCTTGCGAATGCGTTGGGTGAGCGCGGCGTGGAGCTGCGCTTCAACACGGAGGTACTGGGCTTCGAGACGACCGATCGCACGATCTTGGGCGCCCGCACGGCCCACGAAATAGTCCGCGGCGATCGTTACGTAGTAGCTGCAGCGACGGGAAGCCGTCGGCTCCTCACACCACTGGGAATCAATCTTCCAGTGCAGCCGGCCAAAGGCTACTCCGTGACAATCGACGTAGGTACTGCGCCATCGCCGCTCCGTGTCAGTATCGTTGACGATCAGCTCCATGCCGTCATCGTCCTGCTTCAGGGGCGATTGCGTGCCGCCGGCACGGCGGAGTTCGCTGGATACGACCGCTCGCTTCCACGAGCGCGTGTCGCCAACCTCGTGAACTTGGTTCGTCGCGTGTTGCCGGCATTCGACTTCAAGGACTCCGCCGCGAAGCCCTGGTGCGGATTGCGGGCGATGAGTGCCGATGGTGTGCCGGTCATCGGTGCAACGCCGTATCGCAACCTGTTCGTTAACACCGGACACGGGCATTTGGGCTGGACGATGGCCGCAGGGTCGGGCCAGTTTCTCTGCGACCTCATGTCCGGCCGCAAGCCAGCTTTGCCATCCACCTCCACCCCGTACTCTTTGTCACGGTTTGTTTGAGCCTCGCGGGCGAACTCCCTAAAATCCTCTTTGTTGCTGCTGTGACGTGTCGAAGCGCGTCAACGCATCGACGTAATGGTTTCTCCAGCCGAACCCCGTCGCTGACCCGGAGACACTCGCGATCGCCGTATTTGAGCGTCGGAATGATTATTGTGCGGCTGCGTGCGTACCGGATGGCTAGCTCAGTACCCGTTTGGACGCTTTCCTACAACGTGCGCACGCTTACCGCAAATCGCGCAACGGGTGTTGACCCTTGCCAAGCGCTCTGCTTGTCTGAACTCTTCGTGGGTGGGCCGGTGTTGGTTCTGAATGCTGGAACGCTCAAGCTTAGATTTCAGATGCGGATGAAAATGGGCGTCCCCTTCGCTCGTGCCGCTTCGAGATGATCGAATCAGTCATATCATTGGCGGGGGACGGAAAAGAAGGCTGAGTGTGATGGCCTCCCTTGCCCGCACTCATTGACGTAAAAGGGGACTCGCTCATCGAGCGCTGACAGAGCCGAAGTCTGATCAGACCGGGCTTACATTTTTTGGCCATCCGGATATACCTTTTCTGCTGGCCCGCGCTCTACTCTCCTAAGCGTAATTCCGTTTTTCACATCCTTTCACTATGGCAGGCAAGCACAGCTTCGTCGCCGGCATGGCCGCCAAATATAGCGGTCGGCTGCGCCGTTTCCTGCGCCTGAACCTGGCCAACGCCTCAGACGTCCCAGATTTGGCTCAGGAGGTTTTCATGCGTCTCCTGCGGGTGCGCAATCACGAGGATATTCGGAGCCCCGAGGCGTATCTCTTCACCGTCGCCAGTCACGTCGTTCAGCAGCACGCTCAGAGGCAGGTCCGCGTCCCGGAGTCCCTGGACATCTTGCAGGAATTCGCCGATCCCTCGATCGTCTCCCCTGACGATCCCACGGTTCAAAGTGAGTTGCAGGAGCGATTGAATCATTTGGAGCGGGCCTTGGACGAGCTGCCTCCACGGGTCGCCATGGCGCTCGTCATGCATCGGCCTGGATTTCCACTTCGGCGGATTGACCTAAGATCCAGGCGGTTTGCGAGGCTCACGCAGTCAAAACGAGTGACAGATCGTTCCACCAAGGGACGGTGACCGGTGAGTTGAGTAATCCGGAGGCTAACACGATCGGCAGGTGCGCACGACGGTGGAAGCGGACCTGCACTTGTTCCGCCGTGATGACAACCGTAGCGGGGGTATCGATGAGGTCGCGGAATATCATTCGAGCCTGAGCATCGGCGTAGCCTCGCATGGTTTTGGCGAGCAATCGATAGAGACCACTGGCGATGACGAGCAACGACATGTCGAAGTCGACCTTCAGGCCGACGGCGGAGGACAGCGCATCCATGCGGAAGAAGCGCACCGCATCCGAGAGCGCGTTCTCAATCAACATGCGCTGTGCATAGCGGGTAATCAGCTTGGGCGCGGAGCTGCGCCGGTCATTGGTGAGCAGGATCGTGGGTTCATCGTGACCGAGGTCTTGGATGAATAGTTGACGGAAGCTCGCGCCGGCCAACTTGATGGTCTGCTCAAATACCCGGGGCGTGCGGAACTTGCGTGCCGGGACGTCCAGTTCGATCGTACGCCAAGCCGAGCGCGGCAGCAGCATGACCTCCTTGAGCAAGGCCGCTGAGCGGCGGCACAGCGTCATGAAGGTGATACCCATCTGCTCGAGACGGGCGAGATTGGCGTAAGTGGTGAGCTGGGAGTCAAACACCAAGTGCCGGGGGCGCTCGCCGTGGGTTTTTTCCCAGAATGAGATAAACCGAAAGATCTCTTCGGCCTCCTCGCCCTTGCGCAAATCCGCGTTGGCGTAGCAAAAAGCGTGTCCGTCGGCGTCTTGCGCCAGGAAGGTCAGGATGCTGCTCTGGCGGCGCGAGCGCATGGATACGAAATGACGCTCGATAACGGGGTGTTCACCGTAGTACGGGACGGAGTGAAAATCGAGGTTGAAGGAACGACCCGGCAGCAACTCGTCGCCGGCGATCTGGCGTTGATAGGCGCCCAAGAGCGCGGTGTTCTGCGCATGCGTAATGTGAGAGGAATACTCCGATAGATAGCTCTTCTTTGGAAAGGCATTGAGGCCCGCAAACAGCGCGAGGCCCTCGTCGGCGACCAAGGCCATGACATGATTTTTCCGTTCGATCGACCAGAGCTTCAGAGCGAGCGAGGCGCGCAGCGCATGGGGCGCCGGAATCATCTTCGAGCCGCGCAGCCGTGCGCTCTTGGCGAGCGTCTCGAGCGAGAGGCGCACCAGATACGGCACGAACAAGAATA